>Ga0156236_130_pt1 | contig 173419 bp, 145 predicted proteins | sample RifCSPlowO2_12_FD_107883 | JGI IMG/M metagenome (GOLD analysis project Ga0156236, IMG submission 107883) | Candidatus Lindowbacteria bacterium RIFCSPLOWO2_12_FULL_62_27
CGGCAAGGTCGAGGTCGCCGTCGTTGTCGTAATCGCCCCACTGGATGGAACTGTAAATCACCCCCGCGTTGGCGCCCATCGGCTCGGCCACGTTCGTGAAACTTCCGCCGCCGTTGTTCCGATAGATGATCAATCGTCTGTTTGAGCTCCAATCAACTCCCGACACGGCAAGGTCGAGGTCGCCGTCGTTGTCGTAATCGCCCCACTGGATGGAACTGTAAATCACCCCAGCGTTGGCACCCATCGGCTCGGCCACGTTCGTAAAACTTCCGCCGCCATCGTTCCGATAGATGATCAATCGGTTGTTTGCGACGTCAGATCCCGACACGGCAAGGTCGAGGTCGCCGTCGTTGTCGTAATCGCCCCACTGGATGGAACTCTGAAACACCCCCACGCTGGCGCCCATCGGCTCGGCAGCGTTGGTCCACGCGGACGGCTTGGCGCCGGCGATGGAGTCGGAGTAGAAACTTTCATTCGGAAACGCCGCGCCGTCCCGGGCGGTCACGCGGTAGTAGTATGTCGGCCCAAACGTCATTCCCGAATCCGTCAGCGCCGCGCCCGTGGGCGTGCCGACCAGCGTCCAGCTTGACGTGTCGGCCGTCGTCGCGCGATACACGCGATACTGCGCCACCGCCGGCGACCCCGCGACGCCTTCCTCGTTCGCCGTCACCGCCGCCCACGTCAATAGCACCGTCCCCGCCCCAGCGGTCGCGCTCGCCGACACCGTGTCAGGCGCCTTCGGGGCGGTCGTGTCGGCGCCGGGTCCGGTATCGACAGCACCCAGGCGATAGGGCTGGAACTTGACGAGCTTGCCTGTTGCCGTGTCAAAAATCATTTTGTTGATGGCCAAAGAGTCGGTCGTGTTCCAGTAGTTGCGGGTGAAATCGAATGCGTTGTTTGTGCCGTTGTATACTCCGCTATCGGGATTGGTTGTCGATGGTTTGATGTTGTTCTTCTGTACCGTGTCTGAGGAGGACAAGCCGATGATGTAAATCTGATACTGGACGTTGGAGTCCAGGGTGTTTTGGACTACCGCATTGTTCGAACTCCATGACAGACCTATCCCGTGGGACGAATTCGATTTAACGGTGTTATTGCTCATCACGTTGCTCGAACTCGAATTAAGATAAATGCCGTATGTCAAATTCAAATTTGTGGTGTTATTACCCACCACGTTAGTCGTACTCGCATCCAGATAGATGCCGTTGGACGTATTCAAATTGGCCGTGTTGTTGCTTACCGTATTGCTGTTTGAACCCGAAGTTAGACGGATACCATCCCCATTCGAATTGATCGTGTTGTTGGTCACTGTGTTGTTTGAACACGAAATAGTCAGATATATACCGATCGCATTTGAATTGGCCGTGTTACTGCCTACTGTGTTGTTTGAACTCGAAGTCAGATAGATGCCGCTGTACGAATTCAAATTGGCGGTGTTGTCACTTATGGTATTAGTGTCGGAATTAGCTCGGAGATAAATCCCAATATCTCCGCAGCCCCCGGTGCTGTCCTGCGTGATCGTAGAAAGATCGACATTGTAGAGATGTATGCCATCGTACGCTCCAGTCAGCCCGATATTTTTGATCACAATCCCCTTCTGTGTATCGGCGTAGATGCCGTACAGCCCGCTCGTCGAATTCGCCCCCGGCGGGTCGATTACGGTTGCGTTCGAGTCCTTGCCAATCAAGCTGATGTAGTCTGTGTCGATGACGACTGTCTCGGAATAGAGGCCCGCATCGATGTAGATGGTGTCGCCGGATTTGGCCGTGCTCAAAGCTTTTGTGATCGTAAAGAAGGGTCTCGATTTGGACCCATCGCCATACCATGTGTCTGTTCCACCCGTGTAAGTGAAGGAATCCGATGAAGTCCGCGTGTCGTTGACGTACCAGACAGGGCCAGCATAGGCAGGGCTGACAAAGCCGAATTTCGTATCTGTAAAAAATGACTCATTAACAAACGTCGCACCATCGATAGAGGTCAGCCGGTAATAGTAAGTATCACCGCCTGAAGCACCCGTGTCCGACCAAGATGTGTCAGTAGTACTACTAATTCTTACCAGATTATTACTGTTCGCCCAATGTGTTGTATCTGGCGTATTCTTTATTCGATAGATCTTCGTACCCACATATCCCACTGACCCGCCGTTTGTCTCCTCATTGATCACAGGGATTACCCAAGAGAGTTTGATCTGCTCGGAAGCGCTCGCCTCTAGAAATACGTTAATAGGAGGCAAAGGTGCGGTCGTGTCTGCTCCAACGGCCGTATCAACTATTGCTAATCGGTAAGGTCTGAAATTAATCTTCTTCGGCACGGCACTGTCATAAATCATCCTATTTATAGCTAATTCGTCCGTCGTGCCCCACCAGTTTGTTGGGAAATTATGCGAGTTATTCGTATTATTGAGAACACCGCTGTCGGGATATGTGGACGACGATTTAATATTATTCTTAGTGAATGTATCCGAGAAAGAGCCACCGGAGATAAAGACTTGGTATTTGAAATTGGATAGAATGTCATTCTGAATGAATTGATTGCTATTAGAGCTAGTTTGTAATGCGACACCATGAATTGAATTCAAAGCCAGGATGTTGTTAGAGAAACGATTATAGTTACAATAGGAGGTGAGATATATTCCATATGCATTCGAATTAGACACGTTATTAATAACGACGTTTCCCGTGCAATTAGTCGTAAGTTGGAGGCCGGCCGAAGCATTAGAATTACAGATATTGTTGGCTATTGTATTGTTCTGGCTAGTAACAATAGTAATTCCGGCGGAATTATTTGAGGATATCGTATTATTTCTAACTGTATTGTTATTGGAGTTTGATTGGATTTCTATACCGTCTTGAGTGTTAAACGAGATAATGCTCGAACTGATTTCATTCGTATCACATCCATTGTAAAGCCAAATGCCGTAGAAACTATTTGAGCATATGCTGTCGCCCGTAATCGTAGAAAGATCAACGCTATCAAACTGTATCCCGTGATATGCGCCCGTGATACCAAGATTTTTAATAAGCAATCCTTTACGACCGATGGAATATATACCGATTGAGAATGACCCTGGCGGGTTAATGACAGTCGATAATGAATCCTTTCCTATGAGACTAATGTAATCCGTATCGATCGTAACTGTCTCGCCGTATAGTCCAACATCAACAATAATAGTGTCGCCAGATTTGGCCGCGCTCAACGCTTTTGTAATTGTCAAATAAGGCGTGCCCCTGCTTCCATTTCCAGTGGCATCAGAGCCTGTTGAAGTCGTAAAACTATCTGTCGATGATGAATACGTATCATTTACAAACCACACGGTTCTTGTAGCTAATATAGAAGCAGTGTCTGTATTGAAGAATGATTGATTGACTCTCGTCGCGGCATCGAACGATGTGATGCGGTAATAATATGCATTACCCAGCGTAACCGTTGTGTCAGTCCATGTCGTCTCTGTTGAATTTGTCGTCCGGACCAAATTGACACTATTTGCCCAGTTGGACGTGTCAGTCTGATTTTTTATGCGATAGATTTTTGTACCAGTATACCCTATTGAGCCGCCATTTGTTTCCTCTGTTGCGGTCGGTAGAATCCACGTCAAAATTGGATACCCGTCCTGCAATTTTGTAATTGTCAAATTAGTAGGTGTTGCGGGGGCTGTTGTATCCGAACCGGAAGACGTATCTATTAGACCCAGTCGATACGGTGAAAATGTACCTGCCGTATCGCTAAATTTTGATTTGATCGCAACTTCATCTGTCGTTCCCCACCAATTTCTGTAAACTGGTTGTCCCATTCCGGCCTGATTATAGAAATTGCTAACATTATTGCTGTATATGTTATTTTTGGAAATAGTATTATTCGATGACGATATGCGAAGCCAGATTCCGGTATCATTATTTGATATTTCGTTTTCGGATATAAAATTCGTATCACAAAACTGATACAGTGCTATGCCAGCCCGTCTGTTAGACAGAATCTTATTGCGCAATAAAAGATGGTTAAAGCATGAAGAAAAATAGATTCCGAATAGGGAATTGGAATCTACTATGTTATCACTTATGACATTGTCCGATGATGAACTAATCAAAATGCCCGTATTGTTATTTGAATAACAGCGATTGCGGCTAATTTTGCTCCCATTCGATGAAATTACATAAACGCCATAGTTCGAATTTAGATTGGCGGTGTTATCGATTATCGTTGTATTTGTACAAGAATTAAGGAATATGCCTTCAAGATTTGAATTGGCAGTTACATTATTGATTGTATTATTCGAGCTGTAGAACATCTCGATCCCGCGATAATTTGATAATGTATTTAGACGGCTTAGTGTATTTGAATCACTCCGGCCAAAATGAATTGCCGCGCCGTTGCCGTTGAATAAATCAATACTGTCATTAGTAATTGTTGAATAAGAGACATTATCAAAGTATATGCCGTGGTTCGCTCCTATAATACCCAAGTTTTTTATTAAAAGACCTATTTGAGTATCGGCATATACGCCATAGTAACCTGTAACAGTATTCGGACCGGGCGGATCAATTATTGTCGATGAGGAATCTTTTCCTATAATACTCAGATAGTCGGTGTCAATTCGCAACGCTGACGTCTCCAACCCCGGGCTTATTTCAACATAGGTATCATTAAACAATCCAGCATCGACATAGATTGTATCTCCGGATTTGGCTTTTTGGAGGGCCTTGGCTGGTGAACGGAATGGTTTCGAGACCGAACCGTCGCCCGCTGTGTCAGAGCCGGCCGAGTAAGTGTAGGAATCTGACGCTGTGTACATGTCATTGACAAACCATCCGGGGCCTGAATAGGGAGCGGTAATAGTGAACGTTTCCTCCGGCGCCCACGCCGACCGCATCATGCCACCGTCGACGGCCTGGATGGACCAGTAGTATGTTCCACCGCCAAGGTTGCGAATCAGATACGCCGACGTGTCGTTCTGGGCGTTGCCAAGGATGGTATGGCCAACCGAGTCGGCACTGTTGGTATCAGCGGCGATAATGTCGGACTTGCCCGGCGCGGAGCCGACGCGCAGGTTGTACGTCATGCCGGTGTCGGGCGTCGTGTCGGTTGAGACTTTCGTCCAGCGAAACGTCACGGTGTCGCCCTGGGCGAACGCCGCGCCTTTGGGCGTGTCAGTCACCGGCGCGGCCGGCCGGACATTGGCCGAGGCAATGGTGTCGCTCCGGTAGAGGATCAATCGGTAGAGTGAGCCAGTATATCCCGACACGGCAAGGTCGAGGTCGCCGTCGTTGTCATAATCGCCCCACTGGATGGAACTCTGATACACCCCCGCGTTGGTGCCCATCGGCTCGGCCACGCTGGTGAAACTTCCGCCGCCATCGTTCCGATAGATGATCAATCGGTAGTTCAGACTGCCATCTCGTCCCGACACGGCAAGGTCGAGGTCGCCGTCGTTGTCGTAATCGCCCCACTGGATGGAGCTGAACCAGACCCCCGCGTTGGCACCCATCGGCTCGGCCACGTTCGTGAAACTTCCGCCGCCGTCGTTCCGATAGATGATCAATCGCCTGCTTCCGTCATATCCCGACACGGCAAGGTCGAGGTCGCCGTCGTTGTCGTAATCGCCCCACTGGATGGAACCTTCCCGCACCCCCGCGTTGGCGCCCATCGGCTCGGCCACGTTCGTGAAACTTCCGCCGCCGTTGTTCCGATAGATGATCAATCGTTTGGCCGCGCTGTTATCAAGTCCCGACACGGCAAGGTCGAGGTCGCCGTCGTTGTCATAATCGCCCCACTGGATGGAACTCTGATACACCCCCGCGTTGGTGCCCATCGGCTCGGCCACGCTGGTGAAACTTCCGCCGCCATCGTTCCGATAGATGATCAATCGGTTGTTTGCGCCGTTATCAATTGTTCCCGACACGGCAAGGTCGAGGTCGCCGTCGTTGTCGTAATCGCCCCACTGGATGGAACTCCAATCCACCCCCGCGTTGGCGCCCATCGGCTCGGCCACGTTCGTGAAACTTCCGCCGCCGTTGTTCCGATAAATGATCAATCGTTTGTTCCCGCTGCCATCCTGTCCCGACACGGCAAGGTCGAGGTCGCCGTCGTTGTCGTAATCGCCCCACTGGATGGAACTCAAATACACACCCGCGTTCGCGCCCATCGGCTCCGCCACGTTCGTGAAACTTCCGCCGCCGTTGTTCCGATAGATGATCAATCGGTTGGTTGTGCCGTCAAATCCCGACACGGCAAGGTCGAGGTCGCCGTCGTTGTCGTAATCGCCCCACTGGATGGAACTGTAATGCACCCCCGCGTTGGCGCCCATGGGTTCTGTGTCTTTGGTGAACCCCGACGGCTTGGCGTTGACGACGGAGTCGGAGTAGAAACTTTCGTTCGGAAACGCCGCCCCGTCCCGCGCGGTCACGCGGTAGTAGTACGTCACGCCGAGCGTGCCGGTGTTGTCTGTGTAGGACGTGCTCGCGCTGTTACCGAGATACGTCCAACTCGACGTCTCGGAAACCGTCGCGCGATACACGCGATACTGCGCCACCGCCGGCGACCCTGCCACGCCCTCCTCATTCGCCGTCACCGCCGACCATGTCACAAGCACCGTCCCCGCGCCCGCCGCCGCGCTCGCCGCCACCGTGTCCGGCGCTTTGGGCGCGGTCGTGTCGGCGCCGGCGGCGGTGTCGACATGGCCGAGACGGAACGGTTGCCAGATCACGGAATCACCGTTCGATTCCTGGAAGATCATCTTCTTGATTCGCCCCGTGTCGGTCGAGTTCCAATAGTTGCGGGTGAAGGTGAATTTGTTGGTAGTAACTGTCGACGCATTGTACACCCCGCTGTCGGGATTGGTCGTTGAGGTCTTGATGTTGTTCTTCTGCACCGTGTCAGAGGAGGACGTGCCGTAGATATAAATCTGGTACTTGACGTTGGAGTCCATGGTGTTTTGAACCATCGTGTTGCTCGAACTCGAATATAGAGAGATGCCGTAGATCAAATTCGAACTGGCCATGTTGTTGCTCACCGTGTTGCTCGAACTCGCATCCAGATAGATACCGTAGAACGAATTCGAACTGACAGTGTTATTGCCCACCGTGTTGCTCGAACTCGACTGCAGTAGAATGCCGTGGGCTGAATTCGAACTGGCCGTGTTGTTGCTCACCGTGTTGCTCGAACTCCCATTCAGATAGATGCCCTCGCCCGAATTCGAACTGGCTGTATTGTTGCTCACCGTGTTACTCGAGCTCGAATTCAGAGAAATGCCGTCGTCCAAATTCGAACTGGCCGTGTTGTTGCTCACCGTGTTGCTCGAACTCGAAGTTAGATGGATGCCGCGGTTCGAATTCAAACTGGCCGTGTTGTTGCTCACCGTGTTGCTTGAACTCGCATCCAGAAAGATGCCGTACGAATTCGAACTGGCCGTGTTGTTGATGATCGTGTTGGTGTCCGAATTGACACGAAGATATATACCGACGTTGCCGCAGGAGCTTACGCTGTCGCCTTCGATTCTGGAGTTGTCCACGTTGTGGAAATGTATCCCGTCGTAGGCGCCGGTCACGACGAGGGTTTTGATCGTGATGCCTGTTTGCGTATCGGCATAAATGCCGTATAGTCCGCTCGTCGAATTCGCCCCTGGCGGGTCGATCACCGTCGCGTTTGAGTCCTTACCGATCAGAGCGATATAATCCGTGTCGATCACGACGGTCTCGGAGTAGACGCCGGCGTCGATGAAGATGGTGTCACCGGCCTTGGCTTTTTTCAGGGCCCTCGTGATGGTCAGAAACGGCCGGGATTTTGAGCCGTCGCCGTACCAAGTGTCGTGGCCGCCGGCGTGGGTGAAGGAGTCCGAGGCGGTGCGCGCATCGTTCACAAACCAGACGGGTCCAGCGTAATCATCGTACAGGAGAGTATGGATATAGCCGCCCTTCATGATATTTGAATCGCCGGACATGGTGTCCGACGCGGCCTGGCCGACGCTGGCGAACATGACGAAATCGGTAGAAACGCCCGAGTCGATGCCGGCGTCGATGTTGGAGGTGCGGATGACGAAGTCAGATGAGGACATTGACAGGGCCATGCCAGCCGAGCATGTGACGCTGAAGATGAAAATGCTGACGACAAGGATTCTGAGCGGTGTTCCTGTCCTCATGAACGCCAACTCTTTTGTGGATGCAGGCGAGCGTACACGTGCGCGTTCCACCGGTCGTCGATCACTATTTCAGGTATCCATTAATGGTAATACCACTTGCGGTACTTGATTTGACGACTCCTCCGGCAGGGACAAATATTGGTAACGCCAATGTCAGAGTGGACGCCTCCCTGTCTTCGGCTGTTCCAACACTCGAATAAGCTGTGTTCCAGATTCCCTCCGCAAGTGTGTAGATCGACCCGCCGACCGTGAATTGCAAACTCGACCCGCTCGGACAATAAGCTTGCGATACAATCAGGAGTTTTCCTGTGGGAACCGTATAATTCACAGAGGACGTCACAGATTCTAAAATGACACTGACACCAGATGAAACCAAAAAGCCATTTATCGTGAAGGTATCAGTCGTACTTGTTTTAACTACGGCGGCTGCCGGTAGGATTATTGGTTGCGAGAGCGTAAGATTATTCAATCCAATGGCGTTTGAAGAGTTGCTTAAAAAATCCCCTTTATTCCAGCCAGCCGAGCCATAAATGTCTAAAATCGTGTAGGTACTTGCACCGATGGTTACTTGCAATGTTGCAGCCGCCACATTGGAGTAGACCTGCGTGACATAAAGCGTTTTACCGGTGGGGACTGTGTAATTGACCAGCGAGGAAACCTGGGAAAAAACGGGTGTCATGCCAATTGTTCCGTCCGGGAAGCGCAGGTCACCGCCCCCTCCGATAATCGTCCCATCAGATTTTTCGAACGTGTCGGCTTTGACCGTGCCCGATACGTGCAAAGTGGCCGTAGGTGTATCTGTCCCAACGCCCACGTAACCAGATGTGTCGATCAACATCCGCGTCACGCCTGCGTCTTCATCTTCAACTGAAAACGATCCGGGTTTCTTGGACGAACCCGTCCCCGCCGACCGCATATTCCATTTCCGGCCACCGGCAGATGAGTTGCTAACCTGCACGTACACGTCCGCCCCGTTGTTTGCGACGGTCAAATTTCTACCGGGACTGGATGTGCCGATGCCGACATACCCGTTGTCCTTGACGACCAGCGCAGTGTCCTTCACTGTTAACGTGTCTTTGACCGTAAACGATCCCGATGCCTGTGCCGAGCCGGCCAAAAACGCCGCCGTATCCGCATAGAGGGCATAGGGGGACGCCAACAGTTTTCGCCGCGGCGTCATCTCCGCGTTGCCGGCGATGGAAACGCCCAACCAATACTGCGTGTCAAACGCCAATGTCAATGGCGTGACACTGCCCAGTTCGACATCAAACACGCCGCTTGTGATAGATACCGAAGACTGGGCTTCCGTCCACAGTGAAGACCCGCCTGAGGGAACATTATACATTCTAAATGTCATGGAGTAGTTGCCCTGCAGGCGGACTCCGTTGGTATCTGTCAGTTGACCTTGAAAAGAAATTAGACGCGGCGCGTTGGCGTAGGCCGGAATTGCAATAAAAAAAAGGACCAGAATGCAACAAACCACGTTTCTCAATATCATCTACAACCTCCTCCTCGGGATGCCGGATTCATCAAAAATCCTTGTAACAAGAGTTCCACGTTTTATTAGATGAAGATCCGCAATCGTTGGCGGCCACGATGGTTGCTGTGTAGGTGTAATAAGACGTCCACCCCGAAGGGCAAGATGGAGCGGTCCCACCGCATTTCGAAATTGTGATCCACGCCTTCTGTCCCGTGAGATTAGCACCACTTCCGACGAACGCCGTCGCCGTGACCGTGCCGCTGACGTCGAGTTTTGTGGCCGGATTCAGCGTGCCGATTCCGATGTTACCCATTTTGCTGACAAGAAAATTCGAGCCGCTGACCGTGAAGGTGTCCAGAACATAGAAGGAACCCGAAGCGGAGGCGCCCGGGGCGAGATAGAAAGCGGTGTCGGACCAAAATGAGTAGGGAGCAGACAGCAGTTTCCGGCGCGGGGTCATTTCCGGATTTGAGCCAACCGTCACGCCGATCCAATATTGGGTATCGAAGGGAAGCGTCAGGGGAGTGACATTGCCGAGTTCGACATCAAAAACGCCGTTGGAAACCGAAACAGAAGACTGAGCTTCCGTCCAAAGCGGTGATCCGCCGGATGAGATGGTGTACATTTTGAATGTCATCGAATAAGTCCCCGTCAATCGGACGCCGACCGAGTCGGTTAATTGACCTTGGAAGGAGACCAATCTGGGGGCGCCGGCGAACGCGGATGGCATCGAAATCGAAAACAACAGGCCACAAATCGCCAATCTGGAACAAAGGGTCATTGAATGGGTTACCTCCCAACTTTCATTTGATTTTAATGTTCAGACCAATCCTGTGCGTCTGCCCCAAATCATCGTGTGTGCTGTACGCGTAATCGAGCGCAAGGAACTTGATGTTGAACCCGATGCCGGCAAGGAATTCCCGGGAGTCGGTGGTGTAGCCGCCGCGCAGAGCGAGGACGCGGGAGAACAGGCGGATTTCGCCGCCGAACCGGTACGAGAGGTCGCCTTCCTCGTTTTCAACATCGGCGGCCAGCGTCATCCATGTGAACGGATCAAGACTCGCGCCACCGCGGATCCGCAGTGGGAACTTTTCGTCGACGGATTTGAAATGAAATGTCGGGGCGATGAGATTTTCGACCGGGACAATCTGGTTCAGTTGTATCTGATGGTTCATTTTCGTTTGATGCTCTCCATATCGCCCTTGGTCAAAAGTAGACGTTCGTCTACAGCATCGAGAAGATCGCCGGCCGGCATGGCATCCGCGAAATAGGCGAGTTTGACGACAACACCATCCTCTTTGGCGAAATTTACTGCCGGGATAAAATCGGAGTCGGCGGTCAGGAGAGTGGCGTGGGTGATCAGATGTTTTGAGGCCAGACGCACAAGATCGACGCCGAATAGCATGTCGACCTGTTTTTGAACGGGGCCGCCCGGCCGCATTTTCAATTTGCCTTCACGGACTTCAAAGCGTTCCAGCCTTGTCAGGACCCCGAAAAATTTTCGGGCGTGCTCCAATCGGGCCATATCCGCCGGAGCGGGATTGGATCCCACAAAGGGAAGGCAGTTGTAATAATACGTTCGAAGATGTTCGTGCGGCACGGCCAGACGGACGGATAGTTTTGCGAAGTCGATTTTCAAGCCGCCGTATTGATAGAGGAGGAGATTGTCGAGATATCCGCCGTCGATGAGCACAACCACTCTGCTCACTTGGAGGGGCCCATAAAAAAACTGCCCGTCATCCGTATCTCGGCTGTCCTTACGGACCCGAGAGGACGACGGGAAGGATATCTACATCTGAAACTACTATACCCATCGGAACGGAAGTTTGTCAACTTGAAGGAGGCGGCGGTCGCAACCGGCCGACACTCCCGGTATAGGCGCAGTACTACACCATCCCCTGAAAGATTCGGGGTGGATGATACACCTGAGATGACATTCCGTCCGTGGTTGTCAGCCCTTGCCGTTTCCCCTCCGCGCCCAGAGTCGTCAACAGGCATCCTTCGGGCTACCCCCTTTGCAGAATCAAGCGAATAAATGAATCAGGTTTATAAGGTGCCGGATGCCAACTGTATATATATACAAAGTATAGGTGATTCCAAGCCATAATCAAGCCGTCTTTCCCGAATACCAACACAGTCTACCATGCTCGCCTTTTGCGAGCAAGGCATGCGTGGGCGCATAATGCCCCGGATGAAAAAATCGACGTTCACACCGCTTTACGCTGTGTTTCGAAAAAAGCTGGTGTCCATGCGGAAGGCCGCCGGCCTGACCCAGCGCGATCTGGCCAAGAGGCTCAAGCGGGAGCATTCTTTTGTCGCCCGAATTGAACAGGGCGAACGGCGGCTGGACGTGGTTGAGTTCTACTGGGTCTGCCGCGCCTGCGGCGTCCCGCCGGACAAGACGGCAAGCGAAATAATGAGGGGGATCATGTCACAGGATACTTCGAAACGAGGATCCTAATTCCAACCTCCAATTTCATGCGATTTCCCTTGACAGACAACGGAATCTGAATGACTATTCGGCCATACCACCCCAGTTGCTTCGGCGCTGGGCGCGAAGCCGCCTTCGGGCGGCTTCTGCATTATAAGGGGTCCACATGATTACGGTCGTCTATATTGATGCGTTCAATCTGTATTTCGGTGCGCTCAGAGGCACTCCGTACAAATGGCTGGACCTCTCCCAACTCTGCCGCCACATGCTCCCGAAAAATGAGATCAAGGCCATCAAATACTACACTGCGCTTGTGACCCCGCGAGCCAAAGATCCGGAGCAACCGATCCGTCAGCAGACCTATCTCCGGGCGCTCAAGACCCTGCCGAACCTTTCCATTCATCACGGCCATTTCCTGACACATATCGTCAAAATGCCGCTGGCCTCATCCATTGCCGGGGAAATGAAGTATGCGGAAGTCGTGAAGACGGAGGAGAAGGGTTCTGACGTGAATCTGGCGACGCATCTTCTGTACGATGCCTTTCGGGGGGAATTTGAAGTCGCCGTGGTGATCTCGAACGATTCCGACCTGGTGGAGCCCATTCGGATCGTTACAAAGGAACTGAAAAAAACTGTGGGTGTCTTGAATCCACATGAACACCCAAGCCGGGTTCTGCACGCGCAGGCGACCTTTTTCAAAAAAATCCGGCGAGGCGTCTTGAAGGCAAGCCAGTTTCCGGAGATCCTGACGGACGTTCACGGCGAGTTTCATAAACCAGATGGGTGGTGATCGATATCTTCTTCGGCAGAGGCAAGCTGATCAGTTCCATTTCCGGCGCCGGCGGCGGCCCTTCCCTTTTCCTTTCAGGTGCTTCCTATACCATCTCCGGTACTCGACCCTCTCTCGCTTGTACGATGCCACCTGATGCCAGCTACAACCTGCGGTTCCGGCGCGTTTGGCCGCCCGGTCGAGCATGGACAGATCCAAGATCCAGTTGCCCTCGACGCGCCGGAGCACCCTGTACTTCGCCATGAGGTTTAGTCGCCTGCGCACGACGGTCACGTCCAAATGCGTATCCTTTGCCAGCTCGGTGGGATTGATGCGCACACCAGCCCGAATGGCTATGATGATTCTCATACCAGATGCGCCGAGACACCGGTCTCGGAAGGCGGCGTGCCCCAAATTGAAATCAGGAATGTTAGAAAATTGCAAATTTGCAGGGTTTACATTGGACTGCTTACGCATTTCCGGCATTGGACTGTTTTGACTCGTCCGGCCAATGAACTGTTCGAGCATTCTTTTATTGAGAAACCACAGACTCCCTTCTTTGTAACTACCTGGTTTAACGCACCGAATCCACCCGTTTTTTATTGCTCGCCGGACAGACGGATCACAACCGCTTCGGCTCAATCCACACTCTTTGGCCAACTGACGGCGTGAGAACAAAAAATGGGCCGCGCGCGCCAGTTTAACTCGTCTCAGGATTCCGAGGGTCACCTTGCAATCTGTATTTCCCTGCCGACCTGTCCACGGATACCGGGCGACCATAAACGCAAGACGATCGATATCGTCGGAGCTGAAGTCGATATCATTCTCATCCATCGCAAATCCTCCCTACGCCGGAACCGGTTCTGCCAGCGAGGCAGGTCTGAACGGTTGCCGGCATTGATTCACTTCATGGTCGTACGTGATACATGATTATTTGAAGGGAGACGATATAGTGACGTATTAATAATGTCTCATCGGCTAACACAACAAAATAGCCGGGTGTGAAATGGCTCCTAAGGACCACTGCTTTGGGTGATTTTTTGCCCGGATGTCTCCATAATTTTCCCGTTTGGTTCAGTATCTTACCCATGGATGTTCTGGATTTTATATCGTCTTGAGGAGTAATATGGGCAAAATCTTAGCCCGTAACAGAGGCGTGTCAGATTGTTTGTCAGCACACCACTCGTCCCGGTCGGCGGTCTTGTTTGTAGCTTCTTAGCCATTCCATTTTTGGCGGGTAGACGACATTTACGCCGTCCGACTCTTTGAAGATACCGCTGTGTTGGAAAGAACCCTCACGAATTGATAATATTGCTTCTAGCGGGATGGTGGAATAGGGGGCACTGGAATTAAGGGGGGAATGATTTTGCGATCGAAGGAAGACCGTGCATTTTTGGAGAAAAGGAGAAAAACCGCTGTTGACTTACATCAGCAGGGGGAAAAAATATCACGGATTGCCAAGAGATCCCGTGTTACTGTGCGCAGTGTTTCGAGGTGGTTATCGGCATATAGGGCTGGTGGATTATCGGCCTTAAATTCCAGGATTTCTCCCGGCCGCCCAAAAAAATTGACGAAGGACCAAGAAATGGTGCTTGTAAAGAAACTCTCGAATTTTAGGAAAACTTGGACGTACGAAGAGGCTAAACAGTTCATAAAACGGCAAATTGGGATTGATTACCGTCCACATTCTTTTACAAGATTGTTCACAAGGCTTGGCCTTCACATCGACTACGATGCTGTCGAGCATAGACTCAGATTTTATTCAGACTTGGATGAAGCCGCCGCCGATTTTCTCATCGATCGAATTATTGGGACTATTTCTGCCGATGAGAAACTTCCGACAGCAAGAAAGGCCCGCATCCGTAAAGTTCTCGAACAGTTGGATCCGGATCTCGCCGATAGATTTATGAATAAAAATTATGGTGCTCGAAAATTCGGCAGATATTTTTCTTAACTGTATTCGTTAAGATTTGATTTTTTCATCGGATTATTAACTGTAAACGCTAATATTCGGCAGGTGCCATTTACCTGCGCCCCTTATGTCCGCAGTCAGCAACCCTCATTACCCCCTTCCGCCGTCGATAGGACATTATTAATACGACAGCCTATGGGCTTCCCGAAATATTCAAATATAAAATCGGCACTATGAAAATTAGTGTGGCACTCGACATTTTCACAATTGCGCCGGCGCTGGCGTTATGGCTCCTCCGGATTGACAATGCGTGGATATACCGCCAGATGGCAGAACGACTGGGTCTCAAGGGAGAGGGGAGTGTCAGCGGTGCGGTCATGGTATGCCGCTGGGAGAGCGGCAAAGTGGAGATATCCCGACGTTATCGGGAGAAGATTGCAGCAGTCGCCCGCGAAGTCAATTGGCCTCTGAATCAATATACAGGACTATTTCTACAGTTTAACCAGATCGCGGACAAAATAGACGACAGAGAGGTCACCTATACACACTCGCTGAAGGTTGCACAATATGCTGAAGCAATCGGGCGACGGATGATACGGCATCTGGTCCGCGAAACACTCAAACAGTTTCCTCTCGATTTTGGCGGGATGGAGCCGAAAGTTCTAAGGAAAAAAATACTCGCGATGCTCGTTAAATCCGCCATGTTTCACGACATCGGAAAAGTTTGGATTTCAAATAGAATCATCCGCAAGGCCGGGCCTCTGACTGAATCTCAGAAACAGAAGATGCGAAGCCACGCGATATTGACCGATTTCATCATCTCGTCGTTACTGCCCATGGAAACAGGAATCGCAAAGGTTGCATCAATGCACCATGAGCTTCTGAATGGCATGGGCTATCCAAAAGGATTAACAGCGGGACAGATTCCTCGAGTCAATCCCTTTTTTAGTTGAAAATGCTGCATGACTCACGCCGCTTTAGCCTCGCAGACAACATGTTGTTTCATGGCCAGCCGAAGTTTCTTGAGTAAGCGGTGGCCTTTTACTCTTCGGAGCCAGGGCTCGACTTCCAGCAGCGCGGAGGCTACCCAGCGTTGCCGCTGATCGCTGTTCTTCCAGCTCGTGACGCGCCCGGTATATTGTCCGACCATGCTGTTGAGCGACTCGATGCAATTCGTCGTTTTGAAACTCGTACCCAACTCGGAAAACACCCCCAGCCGATGAAGCGTCAGCGTTTCCTCCAAGCCTTCATCCAAACTGGCAACCGCCGACACATTCAGCCGTTTGAGTTCCTGCCGAACGTTCATCAGCTTCTGCCTGGCCACGTCGTATGTCAGTTCGTCGTAGGCGTCCTGAAGTTTTCCGCGAAACTCGCCCTGATGCTTTTTGTCCAGATAGCTCACCACATTCTCGCGCTTATGCCACTGACAGCGCTGCACACACGCGCCTGCGCCGATCACATCCGTGATCGCCTTCCGAATACCTTTTGCTCCGTCGATGATGAACAGAATTTCTTCCTCCATCTTCAAGCCTCGCTGCACCAAGCCGCTGAGAAACTCCTTGCACACCCGCGCGTTCTCCGTGCTCGTCTCGATGAACCCCAAAACCAGCTTTTTTCCCTCGATGGTGATCCCGAGGGCGATCACCACCTCCAACTCGCCAAGACTTTTGCCGTCAATAAAAATCGCCACGATGTCCTCCTGGCTGAGGTCGCGCTCCATCAATTTCTTCAGTTGCCGGGCCGTCGCGCGGATAAATCGCCTCGACACGCTGTTGCGCCGGATCCCAAACGTCTCCGGGACCGTCAGCGCCGCCCGTTCGTACTTGCGGCTGCTGAGACCGTTGATCATTCGAGCCAATACCGCATGGTCAATCACTCGTGGATTCTGCAGCGCCTGATAACTCTGCAATGGAACTTCGCATCCATCATTCGTATTTCGAACGCGAGGCACTTCGATCAGAATTTTCTGGTCGCCCAAATACACGGACCCCGGATTCTTTCCCCAACGCCCGATGCCGGGGCTTTGCCGGCTGTGCCTCTCTCCAACCAGCCGCCGAACCTCATCCTGCAATTCGTCGTGGACATCTTTCAGCCCCAGCGGAATCAACATCTGGATCAACTCCACCCTCCCGTTCAAATCGTTACTCGCAGCTTCCATCGCCCGGATCGTCTCCGTTCGATTTTTTGATTTGCTTCCCGTTCCAAAACGTATTACCTTTTTCATCAGCATGACCTCCTGTTTTTTGGTGTTGTCCTTCGTCAGTCAACACCTTAGCGAGGTCATGCATCATTTTTCAACTAATTTTAGGACATTCTCGATTCCTCTGCTCTCACAGATCATTACGGTCTGTGACATATTTGACGCGCTGATTTCTGTAAGATCCTATAAGCCCGGACTACCGACTGACCGGGCTTTTGAAATATTGTACCAGGGAGCTGAAAAAGGCGAAGTAAACATCCAGGTCGTCAATGTTCTCAAAAGCATCCATGAGCAAGTCGACAGGCGGAATGTCATTCCCCCATCCACCGAAAAACCCCAACCCAGGACGCGGCCGGTGTCCTTTCGATTGGCTACCGACGTTTATGAAAAAATGGCCAAACTGGCCGAGGCGAGCAATCTTTCGCCGGGTTCTATGGCCCGGCAGATCGTTGTGAACCACGTAATTGGGGACTCGGCCCATGCGTAACGTTGTCACAAATACGTGGCGGGGCCCGTATTATTTTACAGGGACCAGTATCTCCCGGATGTCGGCCTGAAGCGGATGGCACAAATGCGCGAGTTGGCCGATTTGATAGAGCATCCGGAGGAGGTAAGCGCAATATCTCAGCGGGAGGCGCAAGAGATGTTGATTAAGATCAGCCGGCTGCAGACAGCCCTTCTCATTCGCGCAGTGGTGCCGGCGGTTGAAAATTGCAGCGATGAGAAACTGCCGGATCGGGACAGGCTTCTCACCCCGGAGGAGACGGGGAAGCGGCTGGGCAGGAGCGTCCGCTGGATATATCGGAATGCAAAAAATCTGCCGTTCGCCGTCAAGCTTTCCCGAAAATGCCTCCGATTTAGTGAGGCAAGACTGACGAAGTGGATCGACCAGAAATTGGCCATGAACAGATGTTCTCCATCGGATAAAGACAGGAGGCGGACTCCGTGAAAGAACGCGGATTGGGGAGTATATACAGACCAAAATACAAAAACCCGGGCGGGGCATTGATCGAATCCGGCGTCTGGTGGATCAGGTACTCCTACAGGGGGACTGTGCACAGAGAATCGTCAAAGTCCCGCAGCAAGGCTGACGCAGTCCGGCTGTTGAAGAAACGGCAGGGGGATATGGCAGCGGGCCGAGCGGGTGGCCCAGACATAGAAAAGACAACCTTTGATGATCTGGCCAAATTGATCCTGACGGATTACGAGGTGAATGGCCGCCCGTCGATCAAACGACTTAGCTTCTCCATCAGCCAACTGCGGAATATTTTTGGCGATTATAACGCGATGGATATAACGCATGACAGGATTCTTTCCTATATTAAATTGCGGAAAGATGCAGGGGCGGAAAACGCCACCATCAATCGGGAATTGGCCGCGCTCAAGCGAATGTTCAATCTGGGCAAACGCGCGCTCAAAGTTGGGCAACCTCCGTACATCCCGATGCTTAAAGAGGACAATGTCCGGAAAGGATTCTTTGAGTATCCTGAATATCAGGCTTTTCTCGATCATCTGCCAACATATCTTCAGCCCGTCATGGAGACGGCATACATCACGGGTTGGAGGATAAAATCAGAAATTTTGACGCGTCTGAAAATACACCTTGATATGTCGGAGGGCTGGCTCAGACTAGACACGGGTGAAACCAAGAACGGCGAGGGCCGTCAGTTTCCTCTTATTCCCGAGTTGAGGAGGGTCATGGAGGACCAGTTGGCACGGACAAGGGAATTGGAAAGAAATACCGGGCGCATCATACCGTGGTTATTTCATCGTGATGGGCAGCCCATCAAGGATTTTCGATATGTCTGGGACAAGGCCAAGGAACTGGCCGCCGTTCCGGATCGGATTCCCCATGACTTCCGCAGAACGGCCGTCAGGAACCTCGAGCGCGCTGGAGTCCCAAGATCCGTTGCCATGAAACTTGTCGGACACAAAACAGAGTCCATGTACCGAAGATACGCCATCGTCGAAGAAAGCGACATGAAAGAGGCGGCGGAGAAACTTGCCGCATTGCAGAAGGCCCGTCGATTCATGACCATGAAAGTAGTTCCTCTCCGCCCCGCAGCCAACGAATAAAGATGAACTGGCAAAGTTTTGGCAAAGTCAGGGGTATCTCGTGTGTGCAACTCGTTGAATATCAAATGAAGGGTTGTCAATCCGCCGAGGATTTTGAGTCCCGCGCGTCTGCCGTTCCGCCACTCCGGCCTGAATCTGATAGACAGGATACGCATGTCGGCCAGACATGTCAATCAAACCCAATTCCGGGCCGGCGGCAAGTGCATTTGATTAAGTTAAAATACTCTAACTTGATTTACAGGCAAGAACTGAGTTAGGATACGGGCATGATCGCACGATTTGAGCTTGTCCTCTGTCTTTGCCTGATGGGGACCATCGCCGGTGTATCCCATCCGGAGGCGTCGCAGGCGCAACCGCCGGGGCCACTTCTTGCGCGGATATATCCGGAAGCGTCCGCCATGCGGGAGAAGATCCTCTGGCTGGATGAGGGCGCTCAGGCGCAGGTCCGAGCGAAGGCGCGGGCGCCGTTTGACGAGCCTCACGTGTCCTACACCGAAATCGCCGGCGCGGGTGGCGTGGCCGGGTACGCCTTTGTCGACGACGTCAAGGGACTGCACGAGATGATCACGTATCTGGCGGCTCTGAACTCCGACGGGACCGTACGGGCGGTTGAGATTCTGGCGTACCGGGAGGCCTATGGGTTCGAAATCAAGCACGAGCGGTTCCGGCGTCAGTTTGTGGGCAAGCGGCTCGAGGATCCGATCCGTGTCGGAGCCGACATCCGCAACATTGCCGGCGCGACGATTTCGACGAACGCGATTTCCACGGGTGTGCGGAAGATTCTTGCGTTGTATGAGGTGGGGATCAAAGGGATGGTGACGCAGGGCGACAACCGAAATCTGCCACCCTCACCCCGACCCTCTCCCGCCAGAGGCGGGAGAGGGGGGTTACAGGACGGATATCTTGAACACGATTCCGGCGCGTCCATCCGTCGATCGAGACCCGTGTGGGGGACGACCCTGACGGTCGAAGCAGCCGACACCGACAGGGGTCGGGACGTTCTCGAAGCGGCCTTCCGGGATGTCGAATCGCTGACGCCCGTCTTCAGCCGGTATGACACCGCGAGCGAAATTACCCGGCTGAACGCCCGGCCGGGCGAATGGCACGATCCCTCTGTGGATTTTGCTGCGCTGTTCGATCTGTCTATGAGCGCGGCGCGCGAAACGAAAGGCTGGTTCGATCCGACCAAGCGCCGGGAGGGCCTGTCGCATGTGCATTTGGACGGAGGCGCGTCCGGGCGGCCCGCGCGAATGAGACTCGATACAGGAACCGCGCTTGATTTCGACGGCATAGCCAAGGGATACGCGGTGGACCGAGTCATCCGGATTCTTCGATCGGCGGGGATTTCAAGCGGTCTCGTGAATTTCGGCGAGAGCAGCATCGCGGCGATCGGGTCGCCCGCGGGCGCCGGGCGCTGGCAGATTTCCGTGCGCGATCCGCGCCGCCCGAAGTCCGTGGCGACGCAGCCGCTCCTGCGGCTCGCGATCCGCGACGCGGTCGTGTCCGTGTCGGGCGCTTACGAACGCGGACCTCACATCATCGATCCCTTTACAGGAAAACCGCCTCCGGACAGCCTGCTGGCCGTCGTCGTGGGGCCGTTGGCGGCGTGGGATGGCGCCCGATCGGACGCGTGGTCGACGGCGCTTTTTGCCTGCGGCCCAAAACTTCTCGCCGACGCCGGCGCGGCCGGGTTTGAGGCCCTGTGGCTGGGTCCGGCCGGGCCGGTCCGAACGAAGGGATTTTCGGCGTACGAGGAAGGGCCATGATTTCCGAAATTTGCTTTTGTGGCTATAGGTGCGATAAAATATACATGGAAAAGCCCTCTTTGCCGGTAAGGTCGAAAGCCTTACCAACGGCTCCGGTCCTGCTTCAGACCGGAGCCGTCTTTGTCTACGGCTCATGACCCAGTATTACGCGCTTCCGAAGTTTTCTCTGAACCGCTCGCGTCCGTCGATCAAGGTTCTCATCACGCTGTTTTTGATCGGGACGCTTCTGGCGACGTGGCTATCGGTGTACACGCTGCACCACCGGACGGGCCTGACTGTGCGAGGCGTGGTGCAGTATTATCTCGGAAACGAAGGCGTGGTCGGCGCAGCGGAGATTTTATTTCCAAAATCAAGCGGCGAGATGCTCGAATTTTTTCACATCCATGCCTTCACGCTGCTTCTTCTCATGTTCATCCTCTGCCATTTCGTCGCGCTGACGACGGTGAGCGAGGCGCGCAAGATCATGAATTTCACGCTGACGTTTCTGTCGTGGCTCGGCATGATGGTCTTCCCCTGGGGCGTGCGGTTCGGCGCGTCGCCGTCGCGGTGGGCGGGCGCCGCTCTCTGCAGCGGATTTGTGTTTCTGGCGGTCACCGCCGTCGGGTCCGCGGCCGTTCTTTGGGAAGTATGGATATCGCCGCTTGGGGACGCGAAGGCGCTCGGCGATCCGGAAGACGGCCCGGACCTGTGAAACAACCGGGCGACTTTACTTTGGACACCCAAACTTAGTAAACTATGTCTAACATGAGGAACACAGGCCCGAGGAGCAAGTTAACCGAGAGCATGGAGATGTATCTGAAGACAATCCTGCAGATTCAGCGGCACCGGCAGGTGGCGCGGGTGCGGGACATTGCCGAGGCGCTGGACGTTTCGATGTCGAGCGTCACGGCCGGCCTGAAGGGGTTGGCCTCCAAGTCGCTCATTCATCATGACCGATACGAATATGTGCAGTTGACGGAGGAAGGGAAGAAGCGAGCGGAGGATTTGCTGTACAAGTGCGAAGTGATGGGCAAGTTTTTCTCCCAGTGTCTGGGCGTGGAGGAGGGGATTGCCAAGTCCGACGCGTGTTTGATGGAGCATGTGGTGAGTGGCGAGACCATCGACCGGATGATCCGATTTATGGAGTACGTCGAATCGGACGCGCAAAAGGGCAAGAGGCTGATCGACGGATTCCAGACGTTCGCACGCCGGAACCGCCGTAGCCGGTAGCGGGCGAAGGACGGGGATATGACCGTGTTGGATCTGCCCAGGAACCGCTGGGCCCGGGTCGAGGCAGTGGAGGGTGACGACGCGATCCGGACGCGGCTTTTGGAGATGGGCTTCACGCCCGGCGAATGCATCCGGCTGGTCGCCGCGTCGCCCTTTCACAATCCCATCGCCGTCAACCTCCGCGGCACCGTGTTCGCGCTGCGGGACTACGAAGCTTCCTGTCTAAAAGTATGTCTGATGGATTGAGTCTCCCGACGGAGAGCCCCGCCACCGCATCCGCCGCCCCGCTCGTGGCGCTCGCCGGGCTGCCGAACTCCGGCAAGACCACCCTGTACAATGCGCTGACCGGATCCCACTACCGGACGGTCAACTATCCGGGGTCGACGGTCGAGTACGCGATCGGCCGCGGCCGGATCGGAAGCCGGCCGGCGCGGGTGATGGACTCGCCGGGCATCACGAGCCTGACGAGCCAGTCTCTGGACGAAGTCACGACGGTCCGTGCGCTTTTCGGGCACTCCCGGCACGGGATGCCGGACGTGGTCGTGGTGGTGGCGGACGCGACGCAGTTGCCGAGGCATCTCTATCCGGCGATGCAGCTCATCGGGGCCGGCCACCGCGTCGTGATCGCGCTGACGATGGTGGACATCCTCGAACAGCGGAAACACATGCGGATCGATACGGCGGCGGTCGAGGCCGACCTCAAGTGTCCGGTGGTCCGGGTGGACGGACGAACGGACGCGGGGGTGGAGGACCTGCGGCGGAAGATCAGCGAGAGCCTGCAGACGCCGCGTGCAGTCCAGCCGGCGCGGCCGGAGGCGCCGACCGATACCGAGATTTCATCGATTTACCGGGCGCTGGAGCGGACTCAATCAAAGGCATTGCAGGCCGATGAGGCGAGGACTGATCTGGCCAAGCGCCTGTCGATCTGCATGTCGGACCCGCTGACGGAGCGTCTGGACCGGATTTTCCTTCATCCGGTGTTCGGCGTGGTCGTTTTCAGCACGATCATGACGGCGATTTTCACATCGATTTTCTGGGTCGCGCGGCCGATGATGGATTCGGTCGACAGCGCCATCACGCTTCTGGCCGGCGCCGTCGGCGCCGTTCTGCCGGACGCCTGGCTTGCGCATCTGGTGACGGACGGCATGATCATGGGGGCCGGGGCGGTGGCGGTGTTCATTCCGCAGATTGTCATTTTGTTTCTGGCGCTCGGGTTTCTGGAGGATTCCGGGTATCTGTCGCGCGGCGCAATGATCGTCGACCGGCCGCTGGCGGCGGTCGGGCTGTCGGGCCGAGGATTTGTGCCGATCCTGTCGGGGTTCGCGTGCGCGATCCCGGCGATGCTGTCGACGCGGACGATCCCGAGCGCGCGGGAGCGGATGCTGACGATTTTCATTCTGCCGCTCATGGTCTGCAGCGCGCGCCTGCCGGTGTATGGACTGCTTCTGTCGTTCCTCACGCCGGCGGACCGGCCGTGGATCGGCGGATTGGGACTGACGGCGCTGTATCTGTTCAGCGTGGTGTCGGGCCTCGTGGGCGCGGCGATTCTGGGCCGGTTTTTAAAACTGGACAAGAGCAAGAAGCCCACGCTGCTTTTGGAGCTTCCGGCGATCCGGCGGCCCAAGTTCCGCGTGGTCCTGACGTCGACCTATCACCGGACGAAGTCCTACATCCAGCGGGCCGGAGGGACGATCCTGGCGATTGCGATCGCGCTCTGGATTCTCACTCACTTTCCCCCGAGGCCCGGGCTGACCGAATCGGAGCAGCTCTCGCAGTCGATCGCGGCCACGATGGGCCGGTGGATCGAGCCGGTGATGGCGCCGATGGGATTGGACTGGCGCGTGGGCGTGGCGCTCATCTGCGCGTTCGCCGCGCGCGAAGTTTTCGTCGGCGCGCTGGCGCTGGTGCTGCTCGTGTCGAGCGGGGGGGACGCGGTGGAAGCGCCGCTGTTTTTGGCGATGCGCCAGGCGACGCTTCCGGACGGAACGCCGCTTTTCACGTTTGCGTCCTGCCTCGGCCTCATCGTCTTTTTTGTGTTCGCGCTCCAGTGCATGTCGACGGTCGCAGTCAGCCGCAAGGAAACCGCGGGCTGGCGGATCCCCGCGCTGCAGCTCGTGGCCTTCACGGGCGTCGCCTACGTTTCAGCGGTCGCCGTGGTCCAAGTCCTGAGGTGGCTCGGAATTTCCTAGATCAGTTTCTGCCGGACGATATTGTAAAAGGACGGAGCGTGACGGCGCTCCGGACGGACGAAGTTTGCGGTATAGGCCGAGGGCAGGACCCGGATGCGGGTGGGGCCGGGCTTGAGCCGGTGGACGCGCTGGCCGTCGAGGCTGACGCGCAGATCCGTGAACCGGTCGGTCCACTCGATCTTGATTTCCTCCTCGTCCACCACCATTGGCCGCACCCTCGGCGGATGGGGGCAGATGGGGACGATGAGGAAGGCGCGCAGCTTTGGTGAAAGGACGGGCCCGCCGGCCGCGAGGGCGTGCCCGGTCGAGCCGGTCGGTGTGGCGACGATGACGCCGTCGAGGCTGAAGATGCCAGCGGACTCGCCGCCGATGGTGATGGAAAGCTCCGGGATTCGCGCGAGACCCTCGCGGACGAGGAGCATTTCGTTGAGCGCGACGCCGAGCTTTTTGTCGCGGCCGGCCTTGCGGGTTTGCCACACGTCCAGCATGCGGCGCTCTTCCACCGAGAATTTTCCGTGCAGAATCCCGTTCAGTCCCGAAAAAACATTCTTCTCGTCGAATTCGGCCAGAAACCCCAGCCGGCCGACGTTGATCCCCACGATCGGCACGCCCCGCCGGGCCGCCTCCGGAGCGATGGACAGGATCGTCCCGTCGCCTCCGATGACCAACAGGACTTGGGCGCGGTCGAGCGGCACAATCGAAACGCGCCGCCCCAGATGCCGCCGTAGCTTGTCCGCGAGCTGCACGGCCCGCGGCTTGCCGTCATGCCGCCAGATGGCGATTCGGGTGATCATGGGATTAAAATAACATTGAATCGGGCAAAAACAATCAAAAAGCTTCGGCCACGACACAAGCCACGGACTCCGGTGGGACGGGCGCGGGGTTTGCGCGTGACACTTTCAACAGATACTCGATGTTTCCATCGCCGCCGCGGAGTGGGCTGGGGATGAGATCGGCGAGGAAGAGATGGAGGTCGGCGAGTTTGTGGGCGGCGGCGGTCAGGAGTCTTGTGTGAATTGCAGGGTCGAGGAGGAGGCCGCCTTTGCGGACCTCGCCACGGGCGGCTTCGAAGTTGGGTTTGAACAGAATCACGCCTTCCGCGGCCGGAGAAAGGAGCGGAATGATCGCCGGGAGGATTTTGAACACCGAAATGAACGACACGTCCATCGCGAGGAAATCGACAGGCGGCGGGACATCGGCCGTCGTGAGGGTCCGGGCGTTTTTTCGTTCGAGCAGAACGAGTCGCGGGTCCGGGCGGAGTCGGGCGTCGAACTGGCCGTAGCCGACATCAACCGCGTAGACCCGGGCGGCGCCGCGGTCGAGGAGGACCTGCGTAAAGCCGCCGCTTCCGGCGCCGATGTCCAGACAGATGCGGCCGCGGCATGAGAGGCCAAACCGGTCCAGCGCGGCCGAAAGTTTTTCGGCGCCCCGGCCGACCCAGCGAGATTTCGACCGGACCTCGATCCCCGCGTCCGGCGGGACCGGCCGGCCGGCCTTGTCGGATTTTTCGCCGGCGACAAAAACGGTCCCGGCCAAAATGGCCGCCTGGGCCTTGGCGCGGCTTTCAAAAAGTCCGCGGTCCACCAAAAGGAGGTCCAATCGGATTTTTTTCGGCGCCGTCAATTTAGACGTTTGTCTACTTGACGCGTTCGACGACGAACTCCGCGAGGAGTTCGAGCGGGCGGCGGCGGTCGGGCGGGAAGGATCCCAGGGCCGCCCTGGCCTTTGCGGACAGCTCCCGCGCTTTGGCAGCGGCGCCGTCGAGTCCGAGAACTTTCGGATACGTCCACTTGCCCATTTTTTCGTCGGTGCCGACGGCCTTGCCCATGTATTCCTGATTGCCGACGACGTTGAGGATATCGTCGCAGACCTGGAAGGCGAGGCCGATCGCATCGCCGTATTCGGCGAGTTTCTGCAGGATGGCCTCATGGACGCCCGCGAGGACGGCGGGGGCCGTGACGGAGACGGAGAGGAGCCGGGCCGTTTTCAGGTCATGCATGTTCTGCAGGCGGTCCTCCGTGGAGGGCGCGACAACGCCGCAGGTGTCGATGAACTGCCCGCCGACCATGCCGCCCGGCCCGGCCGCCGAGGCGACCTGATGGACGCACCTCGTCACATTTTCCGGCTGGAAATTCCGCGCGAAGGATTCCTCGGACAGAAGCTCAAACGCGAACGTCAGGAGGCCGTCTCCCGCCAGGATGGCGGCCGCCTCTCCGAATTTTTTGTGGCTGGTGGGCAGTCCCCGCCGAAGGTCGTCGTTGTCCATCGCCGGCAGGTCGTCGTGAATGAGGGAATAGGTGTGAATGCACTCAAGGGCGACGAAGAGGTTGTCGAACCGCGTGAAGTCTCGACCCAGAAGTTCGACGACAGTCAGCGCGAGGACCGGCCGGAGTCGTTTGCCGCCGGCGAAGAGGGAATACCGGATGGCCTCGGCGAGCGGCGGGGGCCAGGCATTTCGTTTTTCGAATTTTTTGGCGAGGATCGAATCGATCCTGGCCTTCTGGGCCTCGATTAACTCTGCGGCGATCATGGCGAAGGTTCCGCCCGGTTTAAGACTCGTTCACTTTGAGCGGCCCGACGGCGGGGCGGTCCTCGGCGCTCTGGGGGAGGACCTTTTCGAGTTTGGCTTCGGCCGCCGCGAGTTTTTTTTCGCAGACTTTGACGAGTTTCATTCCCTCTTCGTAGAGTTCGATCGATTTTTCGAGGCTCGTGCTTTCGGATTCGAGACCCTCGACGATCTCGTCCAGCCGTTCGACCGCTTCCTCAAATTTCAGTTCACGTTCGGACATGTCGTTCCCTCCGCACCGGGCGATCCGGCCCCGCCAGGGGGCCGGCCGAGTCGACAAGCACTTTGAGCGTCCCGTCCGATACCCGGACCGAGAGCCGGTCGCCGGCGGAAACCTGGGACACCCTGCGGACCACCGATCCCGACGCGTCGGTCAGCAGGGCGTATCCCCGCTCAAGGACCGCCGTGGGCGACAGGGCCGCGACGCGGACGCGGACGGTTTCGAGCGCCTGCCGCGCCTGAATCACGCGGCGTTCGAAATTTCGCGCGAGGTCCACTTTCAGATCATCAAGCCTCTGCCAGCGGGTCTCGAGGAGGCTTTTGGGTTCCTTCCACCAGCGGGATTTTCTTATCAAATCGAGGCGCCCGGCGGCAAGCGCGAATTTTTGTTTGAGTTCGCGCGCGAGGCTGCGCCGCCGTGAGGCGAGATCCGCCGCGACCGTGTCGATTTCCGGGAACACGATCTCGGCCGCGTTGGAGGGCGTCGCGGCGCGGACATCGGCGACGAGATCGAGCAGGGTCACATCCTTTTCGTGGCCGACGGCCGACACGACCGGGACCGGGCAGGCCGCGGCGGCTTTGCAGACCACCTCCTCGTTGAAGGCCCACAAATCCTCGATCGATCCGCCGCCCCGGCCGACGATCAGGACATCGCACAGTCCCCAGCGGCCCATGCGTCGAATGGCCTCGGCGATTTCGGGCGCAGCCTTCGCGCCCTCGACCGGGACCGGATGGACTAAGACACACGCGCCGGGCCAGCGGCGGAGACCCACTTTGAATATGTCGCGGATGGCCGCGCCTTCCGTGGAGGTGATGACGCCGATGCGCCGGGGAAAAAACGGGAGCGGGCGTTTTCTCGCGGGGTCGAACAATCCGAGGGCCGCGAGCTTCTTCTTGAGCTGTTCGAGCGCCACCGCAAGCGCGCCGGCGCCCTGGGGCAGGAGCCGGGAGACCTTGAGCTGATACTCGCCCTTGGCCTGATAGACATCCAATTTGCCGACCGACACCACCTGCATGCCGTTTTCGGGCACAAAGGTGAGCGATTCATTGTCGCTGCGGAAAAAGACGCACCGGATCGCGGCGCCGGCGTCCTTGAGGGAAAAATACATGTGTCCGGAGGCCGGATAGTGGGAAAAATTCGAGATTTCGCCCGACACCGCGACTTCGTCGAATCCGCCGAGGATCAGCCGCCGGATCTCGACGGTCAGCTCAGAGACGGTGTAGATGCGCGAGCCGGAAGGATCGGGCATGGCGAGGTGTGAGATGAATTGACGCCGACACAACCGTGTTGGCGAGAAGCTGTGCGACCGTTTCGGGGCCGACGCCGCCGGGCACCGGCGACAGGGCCGACGCGACCTTGCGGACGGACGGCGCGACGTCACCGGAAAAAACTTTCCGGCCGTCCTTTGACTGATCCACATGGATGCCGACGTCGACCACGACGGCGCCCGGGCGGACGTACCGGGCCGAAAGGAGGTGTTTGCGGCCCGCGGCGGCGACGAGGATGTCCGCGCGCCGGGTGACTTCGGCCAAGCGACGCGTCCGGGAATGGCACACGGTCACCGTCGCGTGGCGGTTGATCAGAAGGAACGCGAGGGGCCGGCCGACGAGCCGGCTGCGGCCGACCACGACCACTTCGCGGCCCTCGATCGGAACCTTGTAGAAGTCCAAAAGGTGGATGACGCCTTTCGGCGTGCATGGCACGAATCGGGGCCGGCTGGCGGCAAGCCGCCCGAGATTTTCGGGATGGAGGCCATCGACGTCCTTGAGCGGCGATATCCGCTCCAGCGCTTTTTCCTCGTCGAGATGGTCCGGAAGCGGAAGCTGGAGGAGGATGCCGTGGACGCTGCGCTGCCGGTTCAGTTTATCAATGAGCGTTTCCAGCGCGCCCTGCGTGGTCCGGCCGGGCAGTCGATACATCTTGGAGACAATGCCGCAGGCTTCGGCGGACCGGCGCTTGTTGGCGACATAGGATTCGGACGCCGGGTTGTGCCCGACGAGAATGGCCGCAAGGCAAGGCCGCACGCCGCGGCGCCGGAGGGCGCGCGCGGCCTCAGCCGTGTTTTTACGCATGTCGTCCGACGACCGGCGGCCGTCGAGAATTTTCAAGTTACTTCTCCGCGCGGACGATCAGCTTGATCGCCGTTTTTTCTTTTCCGTCAATGTTCAGGTCCACAAAGGCCGGGATGGTCACCAGATCAATTCCGTTGGCCGCGACGTATCCGCGGGCGATCGCGATGGCCTTGACCGCCTGGTTGACCGCGGCGGCGCCGATCGCCTGGAGTTCCACGCGGCCGTCCTCCTTCAAAAATCCCGCAATCGCTCCGGCCACACTGGGTGCGTTCGATTTCGAGGATACTTTCAACAGAGACATGCGACTTCACCTCCCGGAACGGCCGCGCTCACCCGCGACCGCTCGTTCTTCTGTTACCGCATCTAAGACCGTACGTCGCCGCCGTACGGGTGGCGTTCCTGTATTCTCCGTATGCTTGTCGCGCGGCCGGCCGGATCGACTTCGATCACGGCGCCGCACAGGATCACTTCGCCGGATTTCGGTACTTCAAATTTGACCGGGACCTGCGTCAGAAACCTTTCCAAGATCGGCGCGATCTCGACGCCGATCACTGACTGCGCCACGCCCACCATGCCCGCGTCGGTCAGGTAGGCGGTTCCGCCCGGCAAAATCTCCTCGTCGGCCGTCTGAATATGCGTGTGCGTGCCGACCACGACGGAGACATGCCCGTCGAGGAAATGTCCCATGGCCCGTTTTTCGCTCGTGGCCTCCGCGTGCATGTCGACGAAAATGACGGTGGCGCCCTTCGATTTCAGCTCATGCACGGCCCGCCGGCCAGCCTGGAACGGGCAATCAATCGGGTCCATGAAAATCCGGCCCTGCAGATTCACCACGCCGAGTTTGACGGCGCCGACCTGATAGACCCTGTATCCGCATCCCGGCGCGGCGTCCGGATAATTGGCCGGCCGAAGAATCCTCGGCTCGTCGGTCCGCGCCAGGTAGTCGACGAATTCCTTTTTCTTCCAGACGTGGTTCCCGCTCGTCAATGCGTCCACGCCGGCCCGGAACATCTCTTCGGCCTTTTCCATCGTGATGCCAACGCCCGAGGCGAGGTTTTCGCCGTTGGCGATGACGAAATCGAGTTTCAATTCCTGCCGGAGCATCGGCACCCGGCGGGCCACGACGGCGCGGCCGGGCCGGCCAACGACATCGCCCAAGAATAATATTTTCACCGTTCGTCCCTCAGCGCGCGTACTCGATGATCCGGGACTCCCGGATGCAGATGACCTTGATCTGGCCCGGGTAATCGATCGTTTTCTCGATCCGCTGCGCCATGCTGCGCGCGATTTCCTCCATTTGCGCGTCCGTCACGTGCTCGCTGCGGAGAATGGCGCGGATTTCGCGGCCGGCCTGGATCGCATAGGCTTTTTCGACGCTGGGAAACTCCCGCGCGATTTGTTCCAGGGATTCCAAACGCTTGATGTAGGACTCGACATTTTCCTGCCGGGCGCCGGGCCGGGCGGCGCTGATGGCGTCGGCGGCGGCGATGAGGACGCTTTCGATGGTGGTGGCGTCGCATTCCCCGTGGTGGGCCGCGATGCCGTTGGTGACGGGGCCGGTTTCTCCGTGCTTGGCCGCGAATTCCGCTCCGACGACGGCGTGCGGCCCCTCGGCTTCCTGGGTGAGGACCTTGCCGAGATCGTGCAAGAGGCCGATGCGCCGGACCATCTTGACGTTGGCGCCGACCTCGGCGGCCATGACCGACGCGAGATACGCGACCTCCTTGGAGTGCTCGAGGACGTTCTGGCCGTAACTGGTCCTGAAATGGAGCCGGCCGATCATGCGGACTTCCTCCTCGGGAACGTCGGTGACGCCGAGTTCATAGAGGGCGCGCTCGCCGATTTCAAGCAACCGGGCATGCATCTCCTCCTCGACCTTTTTGAGAATCTCCTCGATCCGCGCCGGATGGATCCGGCCGTCGGCGATCAGCCGCTCCAGCGCCAGCTTGGCGACCTCGCGGCGGTAGGGATCGAAGGACGAGAGGACGACGGTTTCGGGCGTGTCGTCGATGATGATGTCGACGCCGGTCAGCTTCTCGAACTCCCGGATGTTCCGCCCCTCCCGGCCGATGATCCGGCCTTTCATTTCGTCGCTGGGCAGCGTGACCACCGAGATGGTGTATTCCTGCGTGACATTGGACGCGAGCCGCTGGATCGCGGTGGTCACCACGGTCTGGGCCTTGCGCTCCGCCAGCCGCTTGGCCTCGGATTCGATCTTCTTCACGTACCGGGCGGCGTCGAGCCTGGCCTCGGCCGTCATTCTTTCAACCAGCAGGTCCCGCGCTTCCTGCGCGGTGATGTGAGAAATGCGCTCAAGCTCGCGGACGGCGCGGTCGTGGTCGTCCTTCAGTTTCTGCTCGTCCGACCGCTGGCGTTCGACGCGGCGGGCAAAGTCCTCGTCCCTGGCGCGAAGCTCCGCCTCGCGCTTGTCGAGAAACTCCTCCCGGCGAAGGACCTGGTGTTCGATTTCCTGAATCCGCATCCGCTCGCCCGCGCCGGCCTGTTCCAGTTCCTCGCGTTCGGACTGGAGAACCTCGCGCCCTTCGAGCAGCTTTTCCTTTTTCAATTCCTCGGCCTGCGCGCCGGCTTTGATCAGAATCTGTTGCGCGCGGTCTTCCGCGGATTTTAAATGCTTGTTTTCAATCCATCGCCGGACAAAATAACCAAACCAGATTCCCAATCCCCATCCCACCAACAAAATGAGAAGGGGGGGAAGATTGAATGCGTTTGTCACCATACCACCCAAGGGCCTGTCTACATGAGAAGGGAGGGAGTGTCAACGAAAAAGGTCAGGCTTTGCCCTTTGAGGCGAGGACGCCGAGGTAGAAGAGCGCGGCGCCGGCGGCGAGCATGGCGAGTTCTGTTTTGGCGGTGATTTTGCCCATGAGGGCCCAGAGGAGGACGGAGGGGAGGAGGATGAGGCCGGTGATTTGAAGGAAAAGGCCGAGCGCGCGCCTCACGAAAGACGCGTGAGTTTGGCGTGGGCCAGTTTGAGGCGTTTTCGGCCGGCGCGGTCGAACTTGACGGTGGCCGTGGCGTCCTCCGCATGGCCCGAGATCCGCAGGAGCATGCCCTCGCCGAAATGCGGATGGGCGATGCGGTCGCCCGGGGCGACGCCGAACGCCGCCTGGTCGTCGTCCAAGGGGACGCGAACGATGGTGTCGTCGTTCAGGCTCACGCGCTCCGGCGCCTCCCGGCGGCGGAAGCTGCGGTATGCGGCGGTATCGACCACCTGAAACCGGGCCTCCTCGAGGACGCCGGCCTCTTCGAGGAACCGGGACGGCCGGATGTCGTCCCGGGTTTCGCCGTAGATGCGGCGGCTGTAGGCGTGGGACAGGAACAGTTTTCGTTTTGCGCGTGTGATGCCGACGTAGCAGAGCCGCCGCTCCTCCTCCAGCTCGGCGTCCGACTCGAAGGCCGACGCGTGCGGGAGACTGCCCTCCTCGAGACCGATCAGAAACACGGCGGAGAACTCCTGGCCCTTCGCCGCGTGCAGCGTCATGAGCGAGACGCGGTCCGCCGAAGAATCGGCACGGTCCGCGTCCGTCAGGAGAGACAGCTCCTCGATGAAGGCAACGAGCGGCGGCTGACCCTCCGCCATTCCGACGCGGTTTGCGAACTCCTGGGCAACGGTGTAGAGTTCCTGGACGTTGGCGGCGCGCTCCTCGAATCCGGGCGGGTCGGTTTTTTCCAAGTAATCGAAATAATTTGTCACCGCAACGGTCCGCCGGAGCGTCTCCTCGATCGTTCGGTCGGCGGCGTCCCGGCGAAGCTCCTGCAGGAGATGGGCCAGATCGGCCAGACGCTTTTTGACCATGGCCGACGCCCCCACCTGATCGAGACGGTTCAGCATGTCGGCCTGCGAAACGCCCGCGGCCCGCGCGCATTCGGCGAGCGCCGCCGCCGAGGTGTCTCCAATGCCGCGTTTGGGAACGTTCAGGATGCGCTCAAGGGCAGCGTCGTCCGCGGGGTTGGCGATCACGCGGAGGTACGCGAGAAGGTCCTTGACCTCGCGACGCTCATAGAACCCGACGCCGCTCACTACCACATATGGAATGCCGCGCGCCAGGAATTCCTCCTCGATGAGCCGCGACTGCGCCGACATGCGGAAAAAGACGGCCATCTGGTTGTACGGGAGATCAGATTCCAAGTCGCGGACCCGGCCTGACACGAAGGAGGCCTCGTCGTATCCGTCCGCGGCCGCATAGACGGTGGGGGCATCGCCCGGCCCGAGGTGGGTGACGAGGCGCTTGTCGGCGCGGTCCCGGTTGTTGCGGATGACGCGGTAGGCGAGGTCGAGAATGCCCTGGGTGGACCGGTAATTCTGTTCCAGTTTCACGACGCGCGCGGCGGGGAAATCCTTTTCGAACGACAGGATGTTTCGGACGTCTGCGCCCCGCCATGAATAGATGGCCTGGTCGTCGTCGCCGACGACGCAGAGGTTGCCGTGGGCCGCGAGGCTCCGGAGGAGCCTGTACTGCGCGAGGTTCGTGTCCTGATACTCGTCGACGAGGACGTAGGAGAATTTTTCCTGCAAGTGCTTGCGAACCGGTTCGGCCGATTCGAGGAGCCGTACCGCGAAGACGAGGAGGTCGGTAAAATCAAGCGCGCCGGCCGCGCGGAGGCGGCGTTCGTACTCGACAAAAATCCCCGCTGTTTTTTCCTCGACCGGCCCCTCGGCGGCGGCCTCGATGTCCTGCGGCCCGCGCAGATCATTCTTGGCGCGGTCGATGATCGCGGCAATGGCGGCGGGGCGGTAGATGGACGACTCAAGGTTCATCGATTTCAGGATCTGTCGGATCACGTGCAGCGAGTCGGCGTCGTCGTAAATGGTGAACCGCTTCGGGATGCCGACCGCCTCGCCATGCCGGCGCAAGAGCCAGGCGCAGAACCGGTGAAAGGTCGCGAAGAAAACCCGCCCGGCCGCCGCCGCGTGGCTGGACCCTTCGGCGAGGCCAACCAATCGCTCCCGCATCACGCCGGCGGCCTTGTTGGTGAATGTGACGGCCAGGATATTCTCCGGCGGGATGCCGATGTCGTAGATGAGGTGCGCGATCCGGTGGGTGATGACGCGGGTCTTGCCGGTGCCGGCGCCGGCGAAAATGAGGAGCGGCCCGTCGATGCAGGCCGCCGCCTCGCGCTGGGCCGGGTTGAGATCGTCGAGGATGCGGGATTCCATCAGGATTCCGTCACAAAAGCTGCGCCGCGAGTTCCGCAAGTTCCGACCGCTCGCCCTTGGTGAAGAGGACGTGGCCGTAGACGCCCTGGCCCTTCATGCGCTCCACCATGAGCGCGAGGCCGTTGGAGGTCGCGTCGAGATAGGGGTTGTCGATCTGGGCGAGGTCTCCCGTAAATATGATTTTGGTGCCCTGGCCGGCACGCGTGATGATGGTCTTGACCTCGTGCATCGTGAGGTTCTGCGCCTCGTCGACGATGATGAAGACGTTGGGGATGCTGCGGCCGCGGATGTAGGTGAGGGCCTGGATGTCGACGATGCCGCTGTCCATGAGTTCCTCGAGGTCCGACGCGCCGATGTCGTTGTGGGCGACGTTCGAAAAGAGAAAATCGAGGTTGTCCTGGATCGACTGCATCCTCGGCAGGAGCTTCTCCTCCAACTCGCCCGGCAGATACCCGATGTCGCGGCCGAGCGGGACCAGCGGTTTCATGACAAACAATTTCTGATATTTTTCCTCGCGAACGACCTTTTCCAGCCCGGCCGCCAGCGCGAGAAGCGTCTTGCCGGTGCCGGCCATGCCGACGAGACTGATCAGCGGAACGTCGTCGTCGAGGAGAACGTCGAGCCCGAATCGCTGCTCCCGGTTTTTCGGTTTGATGCCCCACAGCGAGGGGTTGTCAAGCCGGAGTTTCTGAACGCAGTTCTTCCGTGCGTTCACCCGGCCGAGGGCCGTGTGCGATGGGTTCGTGGCGTCGATCAACATGACGCACTCGTTGGCGCAAAGCGCCGGATCGACCGGAAATTCGGCCAGGGGCAGCGACTGCTCCTTGTAGAAGCGGTCGACGTACCCGAACTTGACCGTCAGTTCCCTGTGTCCGCGGTAGAGGGCGTTGGGGTCGACCTTGTTTTTTTCGTAATCCTCCGCCGGTATCCCGAGGGCGTCGGCCTTCACGCGGAGATTCAAATCCTTGGACACGAGGACCACCGGCTCCGAGTATTTTTGCTTGTAATGGAGCGTCAGCGCGAGGATCCGGTTGTCGGCCTTGTCGTGCGCGAATCCTTCCGGCAGGGGCGCGAGGTCCATGTGATGAAGCTCGATGAGGATTTTTCCGCCGCCCGGGAGGGGCACGCCCTCGGCGAGGCTGCCCTGCAGGCGGAGTTCGTCGAGGTAATTGGAGACGAGTCTGGAATTCCGGCCGACCTGGTCCTCTCGTTTTTTGAACGTGTCCAGCTCCTCGATCACAACAATCGGGAGGACCACGGTGTTGTCTTCGAAATCGAAGAGGGAGGTAGGCTCGTGGAGGAGAACGTTGGTGTCGAAGATAAAAAATTTTTTCACGCGAGGATTACGGGGGAGGGATCAGTGCCGGAAATGGCGGCGGCCGGAGAAGAAAAGGGTGACGTTCCGTTTCCGCGCGGCCGCGATCACGTCCGGGTCCCGCACCGACCCGCCAGGCTCGATGACGGCGGAGACGCCGGTTTTCGACAGAAGCTCGATCGAATCGGAAAACGGGAAAAATCCGTCCGAGGCGCAGGCGGCGCCCTGGATCGAATGGCCGTACCGCCGGGCCTTGTCGACCGCGATGCGCACCGAGTCGACGCGGCTCTGCTGGCCGGCGCCGATGCCGACGGCCTGGCCGCGCCGCACGAGGACGATGGCGTTCGATTTGGTGTGCTTGGCCAGCCGCTGCGCGAGATCGAGGTCGAGGAGCGTCGCGCGCGCGGGTTTGCCGCCCGCCATGCGTTTCCACGCCGAAGGCCGCTTGAGGACCCGATCGATGTCCTGGACCAGAATGCCGCCCAGCGCGGACCGGATGTCGGCCACGCGGTCGCGCGAAAGGCCCGCGAGCCGCGTGGGCGTGAACCGGATCAGGCGGAGGCTCTTCTTGCACTCGAGGATTTTCCGCGCATGGGCGTCGTACCCGGGCGCCACGATGACTTCGAGGAACCGTTCCGCCAGTTCCCGCGCGGCCGCGCCGTTGACGCGGCGGTTGAAGAGGACCACGCCGCCAAAGGCGCTCTGCGGGTCGCTGTTGAACGCGCGTCGAAACGCATCGGCGCTGTCCCGGCCGACGGCGGCGCCGCAGGGGTTGGTGTGCTTGAGGATCGCGCAGAACGTGCGGCGGGGCGCGTCGAGCCACAGCATGGCGGCGGCGTGAACATCGAGGAGGTTGCAATACGAGAGGGCCTTGCCCTGCAGGACTTCGAAAGGAAGCTCTTCGGGAATCTGCAGGAAGAAGGAAGCCGACTGGTGCGGGTTTTCCCCGTATCGAAGCGGGAGGGCCTCCTCGGTGACCTGGAAATTCCATTTCGGCATCCCGCCGTTGCCGAGCCGGCGGAGGCTGGCGTTCAGGATTCTGAGATCATACTGCGCGACGACGCCCCAGGCGTTGGCCGCGAGCCGGCGGCGGTATTCCGGCTCGTCCAGCTTGCCCGACAGGAGCCGCTGGACGAACTCGCCGTATTGGGCCGGGGCAACAATCGGGAGGACCGAGCCGTAGTTTTTCGCCGCCGCGCGGACCAGCGCGACGCCGCCGATGTCGATGCGCTCGGCCATTTCGGAATCCTGCATCGATTTCCTGTCGGGAAACTCGTAAAAGTTGGTGACGAGAATGTCCATCCGGGGGAATTTCAATTTTTCAAGCGCGCGATCGTCCTCCGGTCGCGCGAGGAGCCCGGCGAAGACCGCAGGGTGAAGCGTCTTGACGCGCCCGCCGAGGATTTCCGGGAACTTCGTCAGCGCGCTGATTTCACGCGCGCGGATGCCGCGCCCCCGCAGGAACCGGGAGGTTCCGCCCGTGGCGTAAATGGTCACGCCGTGTTGGGCCAAGATTTTGGCCAGCGGCACAAGTCCTTCCCGGTCGGTTACGGAAATGAGAGCGTTGCGAATGGCCATACCGGATTTTTTTACCTGAAAAAAATCGTGGACTCAAGCCGCCAGCGATCGTTTTCTTCGTACGTCGCCTGTACCCCGCGCGAGCCTTTGCCGGACAGCGCATCGAATCCGGCGCGAAGCTCGAGGAGGTCCGTGACGCGCCATGCGTACTCGGCCGTCGCCACCCAGGCGTCGGCGCCCCGGAACGTGTAGGCGCCGCGGACAGTCCATGATGAGAACTCGGTCAGGTCCCACCGCGACTCGACGAGGACCGACCCCGGGAAGGGTCGCTGGGTCAGATTCTGAATGAGCGGGCCGGGGTCCCTTCGATACGAGTAGACATGCTCGCCCGCCCATTCGATCGTCAGGTCGAGATCCACGCCGCGATAAATGTCCGTCACCGCGCGCCGGCCGCCCGCGACCACCTGAAGCACATCGTCATCCGTTCCCGCCGGCGTCGACGTGTACGCCGCTTCCACGTGCGCCTCCCAGCGGCCTTCACCGAGGGTGCGGACAGCGTCGAGTCCTGCCATGCGTTTTTTCAGAAACAGGGGCCGCACCCACAGCCCGCCCAGCCGTTCGCCGCCCGCAAGATCATCCGTGACGCGCGCGTAGCTGACGGAGACGTCCCACTCGCTCCATGGCCGCGAAAGTTTTGCGCCGTAATCGGCGTTCGAGAACGCCGTCGCCGGATACACCACGTCGACGCCCACCGCCGGCAGGCCGGCGTCGGAGACGCCGGCACTTGGAGCGCCAGAGGCGCCGATCCGGCCGCCGTCCAGGAGCGGCCGCCAGCGCGTGTTGGACCGGCCCGCGCGGCTCGGAGAATAGAGCGGGCGAAAGATGAGTTCCAAACAGTGATCGGGCTGAGCACGATCGGGATAGACGAACGCCCGCAGCGCAACGATGCCGAGGCGGGCGGGGTCGAGAAGGTCCGCGTAGTCGAACGCGCCGAACACGTCCGTCGGGTTCATTCCCTCGGCCCTGCCCCATGAGATTTTTTGTTTTCCGATCCGAAGGTCCCATCGGTCGGCGCGGAAATCCAGATATGCCTCCACCGCGTTCACCGCGGGCCGCCGGACGGCGCGGTCGTGGACCTGGTTGAGATGCGCCGCCGACAGGCTGCGGTTGTCTCCCCAAATTTCCGCGGACACGAACGCCTCCAAGCCGGGCGAGAGCGGTTTTCGGCCCTCCATATTTAGATGGCCCTCCGCAAGGCCCGATCCATCCGACAGAGGGTCGCTGTGAACGTAGGACACAAACCGCCCGACGAGCGAGGTGGGCCGGATCCAGCCCGTGTCGGCGCGCGCCACTGAAAGCCAGCCTGAGAAGAGGCACAGAGACACAAGGATTCGAACGGTCATCCCGCGATTTTATGCTACGATCGGCGGCATGGGCAAGGTGAGGACGGGCCTCGACCGGGTCGCAGCCAAAGAGACCGCGGCGGTCCGCGCGATGCGGGGGTTGAAGATCGGGCTTCTTGCGCATCCGGCGTCGGTGGACCGGCGGCTCGCGCATGCGGCGGAGATTTTTTCGTCGAGCCGGGCATGGAAGCTGGCCGCGTTGTTTTCGCCCCAGCACGGCTGGCAGGGCGAAGCCCAGGACAACATGATCGTGGCGAAGGACCCGCCGCGCGTCCACAGCCTGTACGGCGCCGTGCGGGAACCGACGGCGAAGATGCTGGCGGGGATCGACGCGGTGGTGGTGGACCTCCAGGACGTGGGGACGCGGGTCTACACGTTTGTGCAGACGCTGTATCTGGTGATGCGCGCGTGCGCGCGGCGCGGAAAAAAAGTGATCGTGCTGGACCGGCCCAATCCCATCGGCGGCGCGGTGGAGGGCCCGACGCTGGATCCGGCGTACGCGTCGTTTGTCGGGCTGACGCCGCTGCCGCTCCGGCACGGGATGACGATCGGCGAGGTGGCGAGGTGGTATCGGACCATCGACCCCGGGATCATGGAACCGACGGTGATCGGCATGAGGGGCGGGCGACGGGCGATATATTTTGATGACACAGGTCTGCCCTGGGTCATGCCGTCACCCAACATGCCTGCCGTCGATACCGCCGTTGTCTATCCGGGGACCGTGCTGTTCGAAGGCACCAGCCTCTCGGAGGGTCGCGGGACGACGCGGCCGTTTGAAATCATCGGCGCGCCGGGCGTGCCGCCGGACCGGCTGGCTCGGGAACTTGAAAGTTACAGACTTCCGGGCGCGAGATTTCGCGCGCTGAGGTTTCAGCCCACCTTCAACAAACACGCCGGCAGGATCTGCGGCGGGGTCCAGATTCACGTCACGGACAGGCGCGCGTTCCGGGCCACGCTGACCGGCGCGGCCATCCTCAAGGCGTTTCGCCGGCTGGACCGGGGATTCCGATGGAAAAAACCGCCGTACGAATACGAGTACCGAAACTATCCGATCGACATTCTGGCCGGGACCGACCGGCTGCGCCGGATGATCGACGGGGACGCGCCGGTCAGCGCGTTTCGGGAGTGGTTCGAGTCGGACGCGAGAGCATTTCAGGCACGGAGGCGCGCTGAAGGCTTCGCGGGGTGAAGAGGTCCGGCGGGAAGGAGACGTCGAGGCGGCGCGCACGGACCAAGAGGCGGGTCTTGTGGTTGCGCGCGTAATTGTCCACGGAAACCTCGTCAGCACGCCAGAGGCTGCCATACCCTTTGACCTGCGAGGCTGACAGGACTTTGATCAGCTTCCCGCCGCCATCGAAATATTCGGTCTTGAGGATGACGGATCGGTCTGAGTCGACATAGACACGCCGCAGGCCGTATCCGGACCGCCGCCCGGCGGCGGTGTCGGCCGGGACGGCGTCGATGACATGCGCCGGGCGGCCGGCGTCGGAGACGCCGGCACTTGAGGCGCCGGAGGCGCTGACCCGGCCGTCTACCACCGTATCGGGCGCCGCGAACCGGTACGAGAAATGGTCGATGTCCTCCACGGACAAGTCTTCAAAGGTGAGATCGGCGCCGAGGAAGTAGTCCGTCCGGCCGGAGTCGGCGATTCGGCGGATTTTGCCCACCGCCGGGAGGAACATCCACTGGTCGTCCCAGCCGTCAGCGCGTTCCCTTGAGAGGAGGGCCGACCCGCGGATGTCGGGCGGGTCGTCGAAGAAGATCAGTGAATCGTCCAGTCCGCCCGCGTTTCGCAGGCGAAATTCCCGCACGAGCCGGCGGCGCTGGAATCCCGATTTGTCGGTCAATACCATCTCGAACGCGAGCGCCTCGGACGACGCATTCTGATTCGCCTCCAGACGTTCCATCACCTCGCGCGCGGTCAGGGCGTGCGACAGGCCGGGCGGCAGTGCAGAAAAAATCAGGAGGCATGCGAACCACTTGCTCATCCAACAACCAACCGATGCAACTCTTCAATCTCGAGGAGATGGTCTCCACGAAACACACGGATGTTGTCGTAGCCGAGGTCGTCGATGACGATGAGATCGGGACGATGTCCCACTTCGAGTTTGAAATCGGCCAGCCTCAGGTTTATTGATTGGAAAAAGTCCGTGAGCGCCTGCGTCACGCGGTCCAGGATGGCGCGGACCGCCGCCAGCTCGCAGGCCGAGATGAGGCCGCGGCCGACCGCATCCGCCTCGGAAATCAGCGGATCGTCCCGCGCGTCGTCCTTCAACGTCAGTTCCCGTGTGCCGGGGATGGGCGAAAGCCGCGGGACCTCCGGATGGCGGCGGAGATACGATCCGCACGCGAGTTCCCGGGAGATGAACTCGATCCGGATGGGTTCGGCCTTGAGCACCATGATGGAATCGTCGGAGAGACGATCCACAAAGTGCGTGTCGATTCGGGCCGCCCGCAGGCGCTCGAACACGCGGCACGCGATGGCGCAGGCCATCCGGCCCTTGCCCGCCTTCCGGCCGACAATCTCGTTGCCGCCGCTGTCCGGCACGCCGGCGCGGCCGAGAATGTTGTCCTTGAATCGAAACCCGAGATGGCCCGAATGGGGCAGACTCAGAACGTCCTTTGTTTTCCCCACATAGAGAACCGGCGGCGACACGGACGTCAGCCGTCCCCGCTCACCGTCCGACAGGGATGTCGGACGCTCAGGCGGGGGCGCCGTCAGGGCGTCCGGGGTTTCTTGTTTTCGAGTTTCTTTAGTAATCGTTCCGTCTCTGCCCGGTAACGTCCGTTGGGATATCGGATCGAGTATTGTCCGATGGCCGCGAGGACCTCGCTGTCGCCGTTTCCGGCCGCCATGGCCACGAGGCGGTCGAAGTAGGCGAGTTCCGCGACGGCGGCATTCGGATAGTCCTGATACACTTTTTCATATTCCCGGAGCGCGGTCGGGGTGTCGGAGAGGGCGAGGGCGGATTTGGCGAGGCTGTAGTGCGCGGCCGGCCGGAGCGTCCCGGCCGGGAAGAGGTCGATCAATTTTTCGTAGGCGGCTCGGGCCTCCTTGTGATTCTTTCCCTCCTGATGCAGGGCGCCAAGATCGTACCATGCCTTTTCGACGACGGGATCGCGTCCGAAGGAGGAAACGATTTTTTGATATTGCGCCAGGGCCTCCGTCTTCTTCCCGAGTTCGGCAAGGCTGGCGGCGATTTCGTAGGCGGCGGTCCGGTGGAATTCGCTGCGCGGGTAGCGCTTGATCAGCTCCTCGTATACCTCAACGGCCTTGGATGGATTTTTCAGATGGTACCGGTAAATCTTGGCAATCTCGTAGAGGCTGTCGGCCGCATAGACGGAGTTGGGACTGAGATTGACGACCTCCCGGAATCCCTTGATGGCCTCCTGATACTTGCCGAGGGAGACCTGGTTGGCCGCGACGTTGAACCGCATCTCGTATTCAATATTTTCCAGCCGCGCGGTCAGGACCTCCACCTGTTTTTCCAGTTGCTTCATCCGCTCGGCGCTGCTCGCGTCCGCGGGGGCGCGCCAGCGGCGCATGGTTTGACAGCCGGACAACACCAGGCCACAGGCGGCCAAGAGCGCGATTTTGCCGGGACGGTTCACGGCGCAGGCTCCGAGCCGACCGAGACGTGATCGACCATCATCGTGTAGTGCGCCTCGTCCATCCCGGGAACTTTTTTGAGGTCCGCCACCGATTTGAATGGGCCGATGTTCTGCCGGTACCACAGGACGTTCTGCGCCAGACGCTCGTCCATGCCCGGCACGAGGATCAGCACGCCGAGGTCCGCGAGGTTGATGTTCGTGCGGCCGTCCGCGACGCCCGGCAGGGCGGCCTGGGGACGCAGCGAGCTGATTTCGGCCCGGAGCAGGTCCCGCTCGATCATGAGCTGGCGGATCTGCCGCTGAAGCTGCTGGACGGCGCGGTCCGCCGCGTCGAGCCGGTCCTCCGCGGGACCGGCCTCCGCCGGCATACCCCGACCCTCCTGCCGCCGAACGTCCTCCAGCTCCGACCGCGCCATGGCCAGCGTGCGCTGGAGCTCATTGAGCCGGTCATCGATCGCGAGTCTGGCGGAGCCGGACGGCTGGATCGCGTCCAGCCGGAGTTCATCCGTGGGTGCAGGCGGCGCGCTCGCAGGCTCTTTGCCCTTTTTCTCCAATTTGTCCTGCGCCTTTTTCAGTGCCGCGTCGACGCGGGGCGTCTCGCGTTTCGCCATCTCATCCATTTTCGCTTCAAGCCCGGCCAGCCGGTCCTTGAGTTCCTTGTTTTCTTTCCGGAGACGATCCATGTCCGGGGACGGCGCCTCTTCGGGCTTGGCGGCCGGCCGATCGGGCTTTTTCTCAGGCTCGGCCGGAACGGCCGCAGGTTTCCTGGGCGGCTCAGCCGGCGCCGGAGGCTGCGCGGACATTTTTGCGATGTAAGACCGCGCGGTCGCGTCGTCGGGGGACAGGGCGAGGACGCGGTCGAACGTTTTCCGCGCCTCGGCGGTGTTTCCGCCGAGGAAAAAGGTGATCCCCAGATTGTTCATCGCCAGCGTGTTGTTCCGGTCGATCGCCAGCGCGCGCTCGAACGCCGACTGCGCGCTCGGAAACCGGTTCAGCTCGCGCAGGACCACGCCGTAATTCACCAGGTAGTCCGGGTCCTCGCGGAGCCTCACCGCTTCCTCGAGCTGCGGGAGGGCCTTCACGAAGTCGCGCGTGCGGATGTAAAGGAGGGCCAGATTGTAGCGTGCGTCGGTGAATTTGGGGTCGAGTTCGACGGCGCGGAGATACGCGTTTTCGGCCATTTCATATTTGCCCATCCGGTATTCGACCAGCCCGAGGTTGTACCGATGGAACGATTCCGCCGGCTGGCGGAGCGACAGGTCCATGAACACCTGCTCGGCTTCCTTGAGCTGGCTCGTCGCCACGTACAGCTCTCCGAGCGCGTGGGTCACGCGAAGGTCCGTGCCGGTGTAGCCGAGCAGGACCGCCATCGCGCCCTCCTCTTTGCCCTGCTCCATCAGCGCGCGAGCGAGCGCCACGACCACGTCCGCGTTCTGCGGGTCCAGCCGGACGGCCGTTCGGAGCTGCTCCTCGGCCTTGGACCAGTCGCCCTTCGACATGAACTCTTCCGCGCGGGAAAGGTACGATCGAACCGGCGACGGAGCCTCGGATGATTTGTCTGAAACCACCGGCAACTCCGCCTGCGGTTTTTTCGCGCCGGTCGACGACTTCAGGCCGGGATGCGCCGGCGGGGAGACGGCGGAGGCCGGAAGGGACAGGACAAACATAAGAAGGCAAGCCGCCCATCGGATCATCTCAGCCGGCCCGCCAGTTCCCCGGTGACGTCGAGGGCGCCGGCCCGCTCGCGGAATTGTACCGCGGCGTCCGGCTGGCCGATTCTATCGAGCGCCATGGCCATGTGGAGGTTTCGCTCGGCGGTTTCGCGCATCGCGAGAGCGCGCCGGAAATGTTCGATCGATTCGGCCGGCTGGTCCCGGCGAAGAAGGACATATCCGAGGGTGTCGTAAAGATATTCCACGTAATTTTCAGCGCCGGCGACGCCAAAGGCCCGACGCACCAGTTGCTCGGCTTCGCGGGGATCGACGCCGTCCGCAAGGAGCAAGGCCATGTTGTTCAGGATGACGGGATGGTCCGGATATTTGGCGGCGAGGCCGCGATACTCCCGAATCGCCGAGGTCAGCCGGCCTTTGCGCCGCAGCACTTCGATCTCGTTGATTTCGTCCCACAACCCGCGCGCCGCAGGTCGGACAACGCCGGCGGAAAAAAACCTCGAGGCGCCTTTGAGCGGCGCCGTCAAAAGCTGCGGCTTTTCGTAATTTTGCAGGACCCGCTGCGCAAACGCCCGGATCTCGCCGCCTTCCGGGTCGGGCACCGGCGTCTGCGCGGCGTGGGTCAGCGCGCCCTGGGCGGCAGGCCGGTCCAGCATGGAGGCGGCGAACCCGAATTTGAGCATGGCCCGGCTCCGCAGCGGCTCCTCCGCGAGCTTCGCCACGACCCCGAACTGCTCCAGCGCCTCAACGACCCGGCCGGCCGAGAGCCATTCGTCCGCGCGGTTGAATGTTTCGACAAGCTGCCGGTCAGGCCCGCCGGACAGACGCATCGGCTTTTCCGGCGCCAAGGCCGGCATCTCCGGCAGACCCGCGACAGAGACGGTGTCGGACGGAAACGCGTTGGTGATGAATAAAAGTAACCCGAAGACGGACGCAGCTCCCACTATATAAATATATCGAATAGTATCGCGCATACTTTAAACGATAATTACCGCTCAAGGGAATGTCAACGCGCCAGAAGGCGCCGGTAGCGGCCTTCCGCGACCATGAGGTCGAGGATCTGGACGGCCGATTGGATTCGCGCGAGGCGCAAAGCCAGGTCCGCGCTCACGCCTTTGGACCGGACCGATTCGGCCGCGTCGAAGAAACGCTTCTTGTCGGCTTCCGAAAGAATCCGGTCGAGGACCGGCAGGGTATCCGGAAGGGACCGAAAGCGTTTCAGTGCTTCGGAAACGTCCGACGTGCCGTACTCCCGGAGGAGCCAGCGTGTGAGATCCGCGAGTCCCAGCTCGAGAGAATGCCACGCCTGGACGGCGGCCGCGTCGCGGTTGACGCGGGCTCGCACATCGGCGGCCCGAACCAGGGATTCGGCGGCCAGGTATGCGCGGACCACTTCCACCGGCGGTTTTCCGGTTTCGTCCGAGAGGCGGAATGCGAAGGTGAGGCCGGCGCGGTTGACGAAGGCGTTGGCGGCGGTCGTGGCCGTGATGTGGTTCGCGAGGCGCATCCGCTGAAGGCCGACGATCAGGCCGGGGAAATACGCATGGAAGAACGGGCCGAACACCGGATCGGCCGACAGCGCCTGCTTCCCCGTCCCGGCCTGCTCGAGAATCGCGCGATTGATTGTGATCTTGACGTAGGCCAGAAGGACCGCAAGTTCCGGCCGAACCAGCCCCAGGGACTGCCGGGCGCGTTCCGCGAGTTCCTTGTCGGAGGGGATCCATTCGAGGTCGCGGGACAAACCGTCCGCGGAGAGGAGTTCGATTAGGCGCGGATAATATTGAATTTCCTGCCGGCTGCGCCATTCCTCCAGCGTCAGAATCCGGCTTTGCAGCGCGTTGTCCTCCAAGACCGCCCGGCTGACCGGGCCGGAGAGCCGGCGCAGGAGGCGGTCGCGCCGCGCGCCGGACACGCCAAGCGTCCGCAATCCGATTTTGAGATTCACCTCGTGATCGGAGAGATCCACGCCGGCGGAATTGTCGACCGCATCGGTATTGAGCCGGCGCCCGGTCCGCGCGAACTCGATCCGCGCGGCCTGCGTCAGGCCCCCGTTGCCGCCCTCCCCGATGATCCGGCACCGCAGGTCCGCGGCGTCGATCCGCACGCGGTCGTTGGCTGGATCGCCGACATCGGCATGTCGTTCGGCCGAGGATTTGACGTAGGCGCCGATGCCGCCATTGTAGAGAAGATCGACCTTCATTTTGAGAATCGCCCGGATCACCTCTTCTCCGCTCGCCCCACGCGACGGCAACTCCAGCATGCGGGCGGCCTCCGCCGAAAGCGATATTTTTTTCGCCGACCTCAAATACACGCCGCCGCCCCGGGAAATCGCGGCCGGATCATAATCGGCCCACGTCGATCGCGGCAGGCGAAAGAGCCGCTCGCGTTCGGCGGCGGCCCGGCGCGCATCGGGCGCGGGATCGAGAAAGATGTACTGGTGATTGAACGCCGCAAGGAGCATGATTTCAATTCCATATCCCCAGTCCCGCATGCCGTTGCCGAACACGTCGCCGGACATGTCGCCGATGCCCGCGCAGGTGACGCGCGACGGAGCGCCGATCGTTCCCAGGTGGTGCCGAATGCACTCCCAGACACCGCGCGCGGTGATTCCGAGTTTTTTGTGGTCGTACCCGGATTTTCCGCCGGAGGCGAACGCGTCGCCCAGCCAGTATCCCCGGTCGATCGCAATGGCATTTGCGATGTCCGAAAAATCCGCGGTGCCTTTGTCCGCGGCCACCACGAGATAGGGGTCCGGCTCGTCGTAGATGACGCAGCCGGCCGGAGGCGCCAGCCTGCCGATTTCGTTGTCCGTCAGGTCCAGGAGCGTCTGAATGAAGGACCGGTAGCACCGGACGTGGGTCTCGCGCGCCCGGTCTTTCGGGACCGGCGATTTGACCACGAATCCGCCCTTGGCGCCGACCGGCACGATGATGGCGTTTTTGACCATCTGCGTTTTCATGAGGCCAAGGATCTCCGTCCGGAAATCGTCCCGGCGGTCGGAATGCCGGATTCCGCCGCGCGCGATTCGCCCGCCCCTGAGATGTACGCCTTCAAAGTCGGGATCGCTCACGAAAATCTCGAAGAGCGGCACCGGCTTGGGCGCCGACAGAAGGCTGCTGCTCCGGATCTTGACGCCCAACGCGCGCCGGGCGGGCGTTTGATAATAATTGGTCCGCACCGTCGAATGGATGGCGTTGGCCATCAGCCGCAGAATGCGGTCTTCCAGGAGGTCCTCGACGCCTTCCAGGAATTCTTCCATCTGTTTTTCCGCGTCCGACACCCGCCGGCGCCGTGCTGCGGCGCCGGCCGCTCCGAGCGACGGATCAAACCGCGCTCGAAAGAAGTCCAGCAGGCCGCCGGCCGTTTCCGGATGGCGGACCAGCGCGCTTTCGATGGAACGCAGGGTGTGTACGGGCACGATCTGGTGGAGGAAATTCCGATAAAGCCTGAGCAGCGCCACGTCTCGTGGACGGAGGCCGGCCAGGAGAATCAGGGAACACATCGGGTCGCACTCCGCGTCCCGGCGGATCGCGCCGAGGACGCTTTCGCACAGCGGCGCGCCCAGCGTCTGGACCTCCACCGGCTTGTCGTCTCTCTGCACCCGGAACGTGTGGATGAATGCGAGCGGGCGACCCGCGACGCGGACGGAATTGGAAACCTCGTCGACCACGCGGAATCCGTGGTCGGTCAAAACCGGCATGATGTCGGACAGCGGGAGTTTCTCGCGAAGATGATAGAGCTTGATCCGCGAGCAGCCCGGGTCGGCCCGGGTGTTGAAGAGATCGATCTGCACCGGGTCCTGCGACTCGGTCCGGCCGTGCAACGCCTCGAGCTTCTCGACGTCGTGGACGGCGCCTGCGGGCGTTGTGTGGGAGTGGAACTCGACGCTGAAGGCGCCGGCATACAGTTGCGCGAGCCGCGTGCCCTCCCTCGATCCCTTGCGCGCCGCCAGCTCCTCCTGCAGCCGGTCGGGCCAGGTCTTGGCCAGATCCGCCATCTCCCGCTCGAGATCCGCGAACGTGCCTCTCACAGGCGTCTTGCGCGGCGTGACGCAGGAAAAATAAAGCCGGGCGAATTCCCCGCCTTCCACGCCCATCGACAGCGACGTCTCGATCTCCACAGCGGCCAGCCGGGCGCGCAGGCAGTCTTCGAAACGCAGCCGCACCTCCCGGTTGAACTTGTCCCTCGACATCACCACCACCACCGAAATCTCGTCGTCCACGCTCGACGGCCGGAAGGTCGCCTTGAAGTCCCGCACGTGCTGGGCGGCCATGGCGGCGCGGATTTCGCTGCGGAGGTCGTCGACCGACGCGCCGAACAGAAAATCTTTCGGATAACTGCAGAAAATACCGTACATTTCCCGGTAATCGTGCGACTGCGGCACGACACCGTCCGCCGAGATCACCGCGCCGAATTTCTCCTGCAGAATCGGAATCTCCGTCGGCGGGAGGCCCTCCACCCGGTTCGTGAACAACCCCACCCACCGGTGCTCGCCCTCGACCCGGCCACGCGCGTCCAGGGATTTCACGCCGAGGTACACCATCCGCTCGCGCCGGTATATCGGGGAATGATCGTCGCTGTGGGCGATCACATACGGCGCAGGACCGGCCAGCCATCGGCGGAGCGCGGCGGGCGCGGAGGAGAGTGGCGCCGGGCGGTAGAATCGCGATTGCCGTTCGCGCCGGAGAATCCCAAGACCGCTTCCGCGCCGGAGACCAATGTATTTTCGGCCGCGCCTTGTGAGGAGGTCGTATTCGCGGTAGCCGAGAAAGACGAAATTGCCGGAATCGAGCCAGAACAGGAACTTTGCAAGCTCCCGGCGCTCCGCCGCGAATTTTTCGGCGCCGGCCGCCTCAAGTTCGCGGCGGGTCCGCTCGAGTTTCAGGCGCATCCTTTCGAAGTCCCGCACGACAAGGCCGATATCGGCGAAAACCTCCGCCACCGCCGATTCGATCCGCCGAAGTTCCGCCGGATCGTCGACGCGCTCGATCTCGACGTGGATCAGCGATTGCCGCGATTTCAGCTTCGGGTCGCCCAGCGCCGTGAGCTGACCCCGACGGTTCCACGCGACCGGAAGAATGGGATGAACCAGGTGGATGACCGGATGGCGCATGACCCGCAGCCGTTCCCTCACGCTGGTGACATAAAAAGGCCCGTCCGGCGCGGAGATCTGGAGGATCGTGCGGTCGGAGGCAAAGCCGTCCCGGGCCGGATCCGGATTCCATGCCGACACGGCCATGCGAGCGCCCCGGGTTCGCACGAGCGCCTGAAAGGCGCCGGCCAGGATCACCTGAAGGTCCTCCGGCCGGTAGCCCAGCACAAACGCCTCCGGGGCGTTCTTGAAGAATTGTCCGGCCAGCGCGGTCAGAAAAATCCGCGCGCGGCCTCCGGCGCCGGCCAGTCGCCGGCGCAGGTCTGACAACCTCCGGCGGACCTCATCCGCCGCAGGCCGGGCGTCAGCGTGTGCCATCGTAGACGTACCGGACCGCTTTGCGGCCGGCCGGGATCGACAGCAGCCAGTCCCGGACCGATCGCGCCGTCGAAGATGCGCGCGGCCACGGAGACAGCAGGCGCCCGATCCGGCAGGCCTGCGGGAAAGTCACAAACGCGCCGCCGGCGAATCCGACCGCCTTGGCCGACGCAGTCGTCAGTTCGCCGGACCGGAAGACATGGATGGAGCTGGAATCGGACGACACGCGGGTGAGGGCGTCGATCTGGGTGTAGGTGGAATTGATGCCGGACGCAGACCAGAGTTTAAACCCGTTTGTATCGGCGCCGATCGCAACCAACTGGTTCAAGAGCGTGGCGTCGAACCGATATTCGACCACATATTTGTACTTCTGCGATCCGCTCGAAAGATCCGTGAGCGTGGTGCCGGACTGGTCGACGAAGCGGACGTCGAGGACGAGCTTTTTGAAAAGAGCCAAGCCTGATTCCGTCGCGGGGAATCCCGCAGGCACGTTGGAGGATGTCCAGGTCAGCGTCCCGGCCTGCGGCACCAGGACTTCGATGACGGCGGTCTCGGTGTTGGTCTTGACGTAAATCGCCACGCTGTCCTTGCGGTTCTCGATCTGCACCACCGCCGTGCAGCTCGCCTGACCGGCGCCGACGGTCGAGGAGAAATCGGTGTCGGCGGCTTTGAAGGAGATCCGCTTGTAATCGGAGGAGGACGAAACGGTCGGCAAAAGCACGGTCGTGTCGGGGTTGACGCTGACCACGGCATTCGTGTTGAATTCGCTCAGGGTGTCGGTGAAACTTGCCGTGAATGACACGCTGTCCGCGCCCATCGCGATTTTTTTAATGCTGAACCGCGCGCCCGATTGCGAGTAGGCCCGGGCGTTGGGCGTCGTGTTGTCCGCGAAGGTCGTCTTGCCCTCGAATCCCGGCCAGGGGTCGCCGGCGTCGCCGAGGTCCGCAATCGTGGTGTTCCGGCCGCCGTCGGCGGCCTCCAGATGCACGCGGCCGTGGCTGGAGGAGGTGTTGTTGTCCGTCGTGTTGACGGTGTTGGACGTGACGGATCCGACCGAATTGTCGACGTGCCAGATGAGGAGCCCTTCGCCCGGCGCGCTGTCATTGCCGGACGGCAAGGGGTCGCGGTATTCGAGGAGGAAATACTCGGTGGCGCTCGACGTCAGCGGATAAATTTTGTAAATCTTCGAGTCGGCCTCGGCTTTCAGGAGCGTCGGCGCCGTGTCCGTCGTGATGACCTTCGTGTCGGCCCAGCTCAGATACTCGCGCTCCCAGGCCGACATCCAGGACGGGCTGTCGCCCTGCGGGTCGCCCTGGTAGTTTCCGGTGCCCATCAAGGCCCAGTTTCCCGCGCCCCGCGTGCCGACCGACGTGTTGTAAAGGTCCGGCAGGCCCAGCACGTGGCCGAACTCGTGGCAAAACGTGCCGAACATGGTGACGGCGACGCCGGAGACGGTCGTGCCGTAGGCGGCCAGGATGACGCCCTGGGTCACGGTGTCGCCGGTTTGCAGGTCGGTGTAGGTGGTCACGTCGGTGACATACTGCGCGGCGAGGTCGTTCGTGTTTCCGGTAAGCTGCTCGGCCGTGCCGGCGTGGAGGACGGTGACGGCGTGGTAATAGCCGAAGTTGACCCAGGTATCGACGCGCATGAGCGCCTCACGAATGAGGGTCTTCTCCGAATTGTTCGCGCCATAGGTCGCGATCCCGTTGCCCGCCGTCAGCGCGAGCGTGTCGAAAACCGTGGCCGCGAGGTTCAGTCTCCCGTAGGACATGGCGCGGTACAGCGTGTCGGCGCGCGTCATCATGTCGCGGATATATCCTCCCGCCTCCGTGGTGGATCCGGAAAACGCCGCGTCCGGAAACTGCACCAGCAGGACCGCCACCCGCACCGTGTCCGTGATGTTGTCCGTGTCGCCGCCGAAGGACTGGCTGGGCCCGCGAAACGCGGGCGCCGCGGGCGCCGACGCGGCGGCGCCATGGCCTGCCGCAACCCGCGCCCACAGATCCCCCACGCCGCTCGGACAGCCCGCCACGCAAGGCTCGCCGCGCGCGCGGCGCGCCGACTCAATCGCCGGATGCATCGGCGCGGCCCATACGCTTGAGGAAACCGAAAGCAAAGAAAGAACCAGCATCAATGCAACCATTACCCGATATTACCTCACTTTTTCCGCATGTTCGACAAAAAGCGTCGAGCCGTCGATCCGGCCGTACAGGCGGATCGGGGCGTTCAGCCACTCCGCCATCGTTTCCGGCGGCCACTTGTCTCCACGCTTCTGCATCTCCTCGTAGACGTCCGGATGATAGGGCGCGACCTCGAGCGGCAGCCACGGCTTGACTTCGACTTCGCCCGACGCATCCTTCAGGACGAACTTCGGATTGTTGAAATATCCCGGACCCCGGTTTTCAAGGACGCCTTCCACCACCACCCGCGGACAGCCGCACGTCAGCGCCTTGGCGATGGGCTTGACGGCCGGCTCGCACGCCGCGAGCAGAAACGGCAACACGCCCAAGAGGAGAGTCTTCACGGCCGCTCCGCGCCCAGCGACTCGAGATTGTTGCGCGCGATTTCGTTGGTTGGGTCGATCTCCAGGACCTTTTCCCATGCGCGGCGCGCGGCCGGAATGTTCTTCAGGTAATAGAGCGTGTACCCGAGATACAGGTGGCTGTCGACGTCCGACGGGTTCAGCTCTGTCGCCTTGAAGTAATGCCCGTAGGCGTCGGAATAGCGGCGCAGGACGAAATAGGTCGTGGCGAGGTTGTACCGCAGCATCGCGTCGTCCGGTTTCATCGCGACCGCCGCCTCGTAGTGCGCGGCCGCGGCCACGTAATCCCGCCGGTCGAACGCGCGCATCGCTTCGGCTGTGCGGTCCGCCAGCGCGGCGCCCGGCCCGGCGGGCGCTGCGGCCTTCTCGGCGCGGCGCAACACCTGCGCGAGGTCCTCCTCCGTCGGCTGCCAGAAGTCCGACTCCTCCTGCCTCGCCTGCGCGTGGGTCCGGATATTTCCGAACATGGTGCTCAGGCCGATCCGGAAGGAAAAATTGGGGCTGCCGGCCAGAACGCCGAAACCGCCGCCGGCCGTGAGCGAAAATCGGTTCGTCGGGCTGAATCGCACGCCCAAAAAGGCGGCGAGCTGCGCGTTGGACTCGACGCCAAAACCCCCCTTGAACGGCGACGTGCTCCCCGCCAGCTCGTACAGGCCCTCCCATCGGTCGGACCACTCGTGGGCATAGCCGATTCCGAAACTGATGACATTGTCATAAATATCTGCAGCGTTCTTGACGCCGTTGTCGTTGATGTCCGGATTTCCGCCTTTGGAAACGACGCCAAGATTCACATTCATCACGCCGGGTCCGAGTTTCGGGCCATACATGAATTTGACCCCGAAGTCGACGTTGTCCCGGCCGTAGAGAAGCGCGTTGTTTCCGAACATTGCCATCTCCCACATCCAGGAGACGCGCGGCCACAGTTTCCATTTGACAAACAGCCGCATCCCGCCGAGGCCGCCCTGGTTCAACAGATTTCCCGTGAAGTTCACAGGATTGGTGTCCACCCCTTTGTCGAACTCCCCGTCCACCGACCAGCCCAGCTCCATCCGGTCGGTCAGGCCGTACCGGACCTCCAGGGGCACACGCACGAAATCGACCTCGACGTCGTCCTTGGACGTCGTGGTCCGGACCGGCCCTTTCAGCGGCGCCGCGCCGGCGCCGAATTCCAGATCGAACTTCAGGTCCCACGACCCGCGCTTCATCATCCGCTGGTTTTCAAGCGTCAATCCGTCGAGCGGTTTGGCGGCCGATATGCCCGGCACGGACAGGCCACAGGCAAGAATCAAGAGGCAAAAGCACAAGAGAAAACGTGCGTTCATCGTCCAGCCTTTATAGCATTTTGCCGGCATGAGTTGAATGCCGGCTCATTCGGGGAATCGGCAGACCGCGTAAAGCGGGTAATTTCGAATCTTCCCGTCCGCCTTCAGGTTCAACAGATTTGTCCGACACAACGTTTTCGGGTTGTACTTCCTGTCATAGAATTTGAGGCTTTTGCTGCGGGGATTGAATCCCGATTTCACCTCGAGAGGATGGACGGCGCCTTTGAATTCGCAGATGAAATCCAGTTCGGCCGCGCCTGGACTGCTCCAGTAATAGAGATCGCCGGCGCCCCTGGCCGACCATTGCTGCGCCACATAATTTTCTGTCATGGCGCCTTTGTATTCATGGAACATCTCATCCGTCCTTACAACAACCTCCGCCGGGAGATTCGCCAGAGCTCCCAGTAAGCCGGTATCCAACGCGTATACCTTGTAAATGCCGCTCTGCCGGTACGCGCCCAGCGGGAGCTTGCCGGCGGAAACCGCGTGGCTTCGGTGGATCAATCCCGCATCCTCCAGCCACACGATGGCCGCCTCGTATTCCCGCGCCCGCGCGCTTTTCTTCAGGGCGGAGAACATGAACTTCTTGTTTTCTTTGCCCAAATGCGCCGGAATCGAACTCCAAATCAGCGTCAATTTGGGGATGTCCACCGCCGGGGCATGTTTTGCAAAATCGAGAACATAGGAATTGTTGATCTCCGTATGGACCTTCCGGACCTCGTTTAAATCACCGCTGTCCGCATAGACCGCCACGGCTTCGGGCATCCCGCCCACAAATAAATAGGCCCTTAACAGGTCGATGAGTTTGTGGTGCAAGGGTTCCGGATAAGGCGTGAAGTCCGAAGTCTCTTCGATGAGTGTCCGTAACCCGGGTTCTCCCACCGCGCCGAGAAATTCCATGAAGGTCAACGGATGCATGTGGAGGAAATTCACCTGACCCACCGGAAACCCTCCGGGCTGTGACGTTTTCACGCCCAGCAAGGACCCTGCGGCCACGATATGATACTGGTTGGATTTCTCATGGAAGTATTTCAGTCCGGTCAGGGCGCTGTTGCATTCCTGGATCTCGTCGAACAGGATAAGCGTCGTCTCGGGGTTGATTTCCTGTTTCTTGTAAATGGAGAGATTCTTCAATATCCTGCCCGGATCTTTGGAATCCCTGAAAAACCCCTTCAACTGCGAATCTTCCTCAAAATTCAGATAAACCAGATTCCTGTATTCCTTGCCCCCGAATTCCTTCAGAATCCATGTCTTGCCGACCTGCCGCGCCCCCTTCATAATCAGGGGCTTACGGCGCCGGGATTTCCTCCATTCGACCAACTCTCGATATATATCTCTCTGCATAGGCTAAATCTATATATTTTGTGATTAAATGTCAATAATACGTAGTATAAAAGTGGGGGCTACCACATAAAATTATGGAACCCTTGGCCTTCCTCCGCGTGTTTAAGCTCCACGGCTGGCGAAAGTAGAAGAATGACACCTAGGCCCTAGGCGGGCATCCAGACCCGCAGGGCAGACTGGATTCCCGCTTTCGCGGGAATGACGCAGATGGCTGAATAGTAACCGTAAATATCAGATTACGAAATTGGTTTTCAGTGAAATACCGTAACCCCTCCTCCATCCCCCCTCAGGGGGGATGAAAAGAATCAGAACGGAGGCGCCGGCGGAACGTCCGCGGCCGGGGGCGGCGGAGCTGATTCAACCACCGTGGTCGGAGGAGGTGGTGGCGGCGCTTCTTGGACCACGATCGTCGACGTGAGCGGCACGTCCACCACCGTTGTGCTTGTCAGGACCTGCTGCTGCTCCGACGATGTGGTAGCCGACGTGGTCACATCGACAATGGCGGTTTGAACCTGAATCTGCTCGGCCGTTGCATATTCCGTCGAAGCCCCGCCCGCACTGACCGCTTCCACAAAGCCGAACTGCGAGGGGTCGATCAGAGTAAAGACCGGCAAAGGCTCGGCGCCCAGCACCGGTTCTCCCGGCGCGCCTGGCAACGGCTCGCCTGGCGCGCCCGGCAATGGAAGCGGCGCGCCCGGAATCGGCTCGCCCGGCGCCGGCGCGCCCGGAATCGGGGCGCCCGGTAGCGGCGCGCCCGGCACTGGCGCGCCCGGAGCCGGAGCTTCGCCCGGAGCGGGCGCGGCCACCGGCGGAGCGTCGAACGCCGCCAGGAATTTTACATCAAAGGATTGAGTCAAGAATGCATTGAACTCCTGCAAGGCCGCCGCGACACTCACCGGCTCGACCGCCGCCGGCGCCTCCGCGAGGGGCGGAGCAATGGACACGGCGACATCGGCCGCCGAAATCGCGCCCTGCGCCGCCGCCGCAACGATTTGTTCGGCACCGGCCGCGTTGCCGACCGCCGCATTGGCCCCCGCCTGAGCCATGGCAGAGGCCTCTGACGCTGAAGCGCCCCTCGCGATGGCCTGCTCAACAACCGCGCCGGATACTCCGGCCGCCGCCATCGACGCCGCCAGGCCCACATCCCCGCCCGACGACGCCGTAGCAGCAGTTCTCGCCGCTTCGCCCGCCGCTTTAGCATCGCCGCCGGCCGACAACACGGCTTCCGCTGCTGCCGACGCCGACGCTCTGGACGCCACCGCACCCGCAGCATCGGCGCCTACAATGGACGACGCCGCGGACCTCGCTGCTTCGCCCGCCGCCTTGGCGTCGCCGCCGGCCGCAAGCGTTGCCGACGCGACTACTTCCGCCGACGCGCGGGCCGCCACTCGATTGGCCGCTTCCGCACCGACCATCGTCACCGCAGCAGCTTTCGCTCCGTCCGCCGCCGATCGAGCGTCGCCACCGGCCGAAACCGCCGCGCCAGCCGCGGACGATGCCACAGCCCTGGCCGCGGCTTCACCCGTCACGCCCACCGACTTGGCAACCTCGCCGCTCGCCGCCGAAGCAACCGCCGCGGCGACCTTGGCGACATCGCCGCCGCCGGCCGCCGCCGTCGCCACTGCTTTTTTGACGGCGTCCTCAAGTTTTTTGGCCTCCGCCCCGGTCAAACCCGCCTCTTTCGACGCCGCCTTGGCCATGTCATCGCCCATCTTTGTGGCGACGGCGGCCGTCATGGGACCACCCTTGGCGGCGTCGCCCGCGAGTTTGGCCACGGCCTTGCCGACTTCTTCAACCTTCTTCACTTTTTCCGCTTCGACCTTCTTGAGCTCCGCCGTCTTGGCCGCAGCCTCGGCCGCCTTGGGCGCCTCCACTGCTTTGGGAGGCGCAAGTCCGAGGACGGCCTGTACGGCCGGCGGCAGTTGCGAAGCGATGACCGGCGCGCGGTCGACCTGACCTTCAAATGTTTTGATTTCGCACCCGATGCCCGGGAAATATCCGCACTCAAACTGCGTGCCGCGCACGCCCGCGACCGCCGTAGGCGTGGTGATCGAGAACTTGTTGGTCTTGCCGCTTTCCTTGTCGACCTTGGCCGTCACCTTGCCGACCTGGAGGAACAGCTCCGTGTAGAATTCCTTGTCGCCCTCGACCGTGCGGCCGACGACGAACTGCGTGAGAGGCTCGATGACAGTCTGGCTGTTTTCGAACTTGATGGTGGCCTTGCCGTCAATGCCCGTCGAGATCTGATCGCCCGGCGTGACGATCATGCCGTCGGAAGCCTTGATAAAGTCCGTGCTGCCGCGCTTGTTGACCTCCACGTCCCCGCTGACGTCAATCAGGGCGCCTTTCATGATGTCGGCGCCTTCGGCCGATGGGAGAGGCAACAGGAGGCAGGCAACCACCAAGAGACACCACGCGCGAGGAAGAGACATCCTTGATTTATTCATTATCATCATGACCATTCCACCTCATTTTATTTCTGGTTTCCCAGAATCCTGTTTGCCCCCACAGCCCGGCCGGCCGCCCGGCCGGCGTCGGAGACGCCGGCACTTGGAGCGCCAGAGGCGCTGACCCGGCAGCCTGCCCTTTATTTGGAACCCTCGGCGCCCTTCTTCTGCTTGTCCGTCTCCTCCACGACCTTGGCCAGGAGCGTTAAAAGATCGCCGCCGCTCATGACCTCGTCTACCGTGCTTTCGGACGGGACCATATTCATGTAGATCGCCTCCCTGAGCGCAAATCGCTGGCTGTTGGGAAACAATCGGTACATGAACCCTCCTTTGTACCCCATCGCCGTCAAAAGAATATGGACGGCGTTGCCCTTCGTGAGCGGCACATCCTTCATCTTTTCAATGTCCGGCCGGAACTTGATTCCCATATTAAACAGGAACGTCAGCTCCTCCTTCATATCGGACGTGGCCTCATATCCCTTGTACCGGGCGCACGCCCTGACCACATCCTCCACCGTGGCCGGCTTTTTCCTCAGCAGCACGCGGTAATATTCGTTTTTGCTCTCCGCCAGGGCCGACGCGCCGGTGGCGCCGAGCATGATGGCCGCAAACAGCCCCATGCCGACCCACAGCCGTATTTGCCCTCTCCAACCTCTAAGCATGTTCGTCTCCCGTCAAGAAAAAATTACAACTCAACCGAAACCTTGAACCGCCAGTACGTCTCCGCGTTCTTGGTCGTCAGATACGCGCTGCCCGGATGGAAGTATCCATACTTCAACTGATACGTCACGTCGCTGAACTGGCGCCAATTGAAGTTCACGTCGACCTCGTCGCCGATCCGGTTGCTCGACTGATAGTCGATCTTGCTGTCATTGCCGGCCGCGCCCTTGCTGCCGGTCCAGCGGCGGAACACATAGTATTCCGGCGCAATGGAGAACTCCTGCACCGACTTGTTCGGCGACCGCGCGAAGGGCTTGATGCTCGCGCCGAATTTGTAGACCGTCATGTTGGTCATGGTCGGCGACATGGCCAGCCCGAGGGAGGCGCCGCCGAAGGGATTGAATCGCGAGTCGTTTCCCGAGGACGAACCGCCCTGCGGGGAGTTGGTCGAGGTCGCGTCCTCGTCGCCCGTGGCGGTGACAAGCTCGAAAAACATATTGGGCTTGAGGTCCCCGCTAAAATAGTACTTCATGCCGGTTATCAGCGCCCTGGCGTTGATGCCGACAATCTTGCTGCCAACGCCGCCCACCGAGCTGTCATAGGTATGGCCGCGCTCGACGATGTATTCGGCCCAGTACTGCAGGTCCTTGGTGACGCGGCCCTCGGAGACCCAGCCGAAATACTTGGGTTCCAATCCGTGTTTCTGCTCGGGCGTGCTCGCGCTGAGGTTCTTGTTCCGCTCGCTCACCTGCACGTAATAGAAGCTCATCTTGGCCTTGGGATGCACGTCGTATTTCCCGTGAATGCCGTAAAATTGCCGCTTGGTCCGGCCCGACCCCGAAGCCGTAGCGTCGATGTTGTCGTCGCCCGGGTTCTGCCTCAGAGCAAACATCTTGTACTCGCCCTTGCCCGCCTTGCCGACCTTGGTCGACTCCCAGAGGACGCCGTCGGCCGTGAGGGCAAACGCAATACCGCGTCCGACCTGGGTGAACTGCCGGCCGACCGTCAGCTTGCGTTTCCCGCCGGCCTTGGTCCCCGTGAACTCCTTTTCGTAGTACGCCATGTCGATGGTGGGCTGGATGTAGTTGTTGCCGCGTGTGGCGGCGGCGTTTTTCTTGGTTTCGGTGTACTTGGTCGTGAGCCGCGTGTAGAACTTGGCCTTCTTCTCCATCTTGACGTTGAGGAAGGGCTTGACTTCGTAATCCCAACTGTGGTCCTGCGCGTCGGCCTCGCTGGAGTTTCTGTCCGAGCCGTTGTCGCCCCAGGTGTTCTGGACCGACATGGGAGAGCCATAGGTGAATATCCAGCCGGTCTTGCGGCCGAGGTCGCCAAACATCCGGGACGATCCGCCGGAGATATCCTCGGTGCGCTTCAAGGCCTCAATGGTCTCGATCTGCTCGCGCCGCAATTCCTCGGCGGACATTTGCGCATTGGCGCCCTTCTGGAATCCAGGAGCGAGGAGCCATGCCACGGAAGCCAGTACGACGAATCCCAAATCCAAAATCCAAAATCTAAAATCCAAAATCTCCGTTTTTTTCATGTCCGGCCCCCTCACTTGATCTTGATCGTCAGGCCGATCCGATGGGTCTGCCCGAGATCGTCATGAGTGCTGTATGCATAGTCGAGCGCCAGGAACTTGATGTTGAACCCGAGGCCCGCCAGAAATTCGCTGCTGTCGGTGGTGTATCCTCCGCGAAGGCCGAGGACCCTGGAGAAGAGCCGGATTTCGCCGCCGAACCGCCAGCTCATCTCGCCCTCCTCGTTTTCGATGTCCGCCGCAAGAGTCATCCAGGTGAACGGATCGACGCTGGCGCCGCCGCGGATTCGCAACGGGAACTTTTCGTCCGTCGCCTTGAACCGGAACGTCGGCGCGACCAGATTTTCGACCATCACCCCCATCCGGGCCCATTCGGCCGGAAGGAACATGAACCCGACGTCGGCGCCGAATCCGTTGGTGGAAAACTCGGCGATCTCGCCGCGGACGCCCTTGAAGTTCGCCCCGACGGCGGCGCGCTTGCGGCCGTCTTCGCCGCCAAAGCCGGCGCCCACCGTGAAGTACAGGGCGCCGTCCCTCGCGTTGAAGGACGTGTTGGTCAGGTTGCCGGCGGCGTCGGCGCCGCGGAGCTTGCCGGCGTCAAAAAAGACGCCCGACACGCCATATCCGACGTGCCGGCTGGGATTGCGGTGCGCAAAACCGACGGTGTGGTACTGCAGATCGTCAACTTCGGTGTAGGGCTGACTGAACAGGGATGTGAGTTCAGTGCCTTCGATAAGACCGAGTCCGGCGGGGTTCCAGTAGAAGCTTCCAGCGCCCATCGGCACGCTTGTGGCGGCCTTCCCCATGCTCACGGCTCGAACGCCGGCGCCATGACGCGTGAACGCGTCAATGCCGGGCGCGCCCGCGGATGCGGGCAGAGAAGTCCAGTGAACCATGGCGGCTGATATTAGAAACAAGGCCGCGCAAACAACACTCAATCCAACCCACGCACGTCGCCGATTTTGCAGTCTCATCATTGTCTTTGACATTGTATCCACATCCCTTCGGTTAATGCAACACTTTTTTTCGATATTTTTCGAACCCCTAACGCACCACCGCCAGCTTGTCCACCATTCTGGCGCCGCTGGCTTCTACAATATATATGTAAACGCCCGATGCGACCTTCTGGCCGAACCGGTTCGTCGTGTCCCAGAGAATGGGCGAGGCCGTTCCGGAAAGCTCCCGGACCATGCGGCCGCCCACGTCGAAAATCGTGATCTTGACTTCACCGCTCGTGATGTTGTGCTTGAAATTCATGATGCCGGCTCCGTCCGGACCCGGGTTTGGATAAACGAACGTATGATCTTTGGCCAGCGGCGCCGCGAGAAACGCCGCGAGGTATTCGGGCAGGCCCACGGCCAAGGTCATGGAGATTTTAGATTTTAGATTTTCGATTTTTGATTGTAAAACCACAGAGGAAGATTTGCGCATGTCGACGGTGCCCGTCGGAGTGACCAGATAGACATCGTAATTTTCCGGGATGTTGTCGATGTTGTCCCACGTCAGCGTCACCGGGTCGGTCAGGTCCGTGTAGACCTCGACGTCCCACGATTTGGCCGTTGTCACCGGCGGCGCGTAGGACGCGGCCGCCAGCGGCGCGTCCGGCTGGTCCTTGTCCCGGATGCCCAGCGTGAGGTACCCGCTCGCGACGGCCGGGGGTTCGAACAGGCTGGATTTCGACGCGGCGTCGGCGGTCGGCATCACGCCCACGTAGTTCTGCACGTCCGAGATGCCCGACCCTTGGGCGGCCAACTGGATCGCCCAGTTCGCCTCGTTGCCCGTCAGACCTTTCTGGCGGTAGACACCGGCCAGGTACCGCGGGGACTGGTTCAGGACCTGCGACGCGACGGAGTCCGGATAGGCGGGTTTGGGGTCGATCCTCATCACGACCGCGTCGGTGTCGACCCAGAGCCAGAATCCGGCCATCGGTTTCATGAGGACCGGCGAGAGGTTGTTCGGGCCGGCCGAGTCGGGGCCCCACCAGTAGTTGCCGATGGCGTCGTCGCGCCAGTAGATCGCGTTTTTGATCATGCCGTAGAAGGCGGCAGATGTTGGTTGATAGAACACGTCCTCGCCGCTGTCCGTGGTCGAAAACTTCACGGCGTTGTCCCAGTCGACGAAGTAGAACTGCCCGGAACCGATCTGGTGCCAGCCTTTGCCGACCAGCGTGTCGTAGACGGTGACGTTGGTGTCGGGAACGCCCGGGGTCTGCATCAGGCCGCCCTCGTGGTCCTTGACCCAGTAGGCCCGGCCGCGGACGATCTTCGACGGCGTCCGGTATTTGTTGAAGGCGTTTGCGCTGTCGACCGACGTCACCCATTCGTAGACGTAGGCGGGCACGCCCGACCCCAGCGTGCTCGGCGCGCCCGGCTCGCCCTGCACGACGCGCGCGACGGTCGGGGTGTCCGGCGTCTTGTTCGGCGCCCACATCCGCCAGCCCTTGCCGGGCTGCGAATCGGCCTGCGCCGGGACCGAGAGCTTGTCGCTGTAAGCGTAGAAAAACCGCGACGCGCCCGTCGAGCCGACCTGCGCTTCGATCTTGTGGAAACTGCTGGTCAGGTCGGGCGCGAAGAAGAGTTCCGCCTGGCCCGACCCGTTGGTCGGCACGGCCGCGAGGATCAGGGATGAGGGATGGCGCTGCGTGAAGGTCACGGTCTCGCCCGGCGTGGGATTGCCGTTGACGTCGCGGATCGTCACCCGGATCGTGACCATGCCGGTGTCGTCCGCGAGCAGATGCGTGTCGGGGAAGGTGACGCCGGTGGCGGCCCCGGCGAGGACTGTGACGTCGACCGTGTCAGCGCCGGAATTGAGACCGTCGGACACGGTCAGGGTGAATGAGTAGAGACCGGATACGGTCGGGACAAAGAACGGGTTCGGGGCGGTCGCGGAGGACAGCGTCACCGACGCCGGGCCGCCGGCCTGCGTCCACGCGAAGGTGATGCGGTCGCCGTTGGAGTCGGTCGAGGCGGCGCCGCTCAGCGTCACGGTGTCGCCGGCGATGCGGACGGTGTCGGATCCCGCGACGGAGGCGAGGGGCGGCGTGTTGAGGCCGGTGCAGATGATGTCGTCCGGCGCCGAGGTGTCCTTGCCGTCGAAGACGCGGAGACGAAATACATACACGCCGTAGGAATCGATCAGGACGCTCGGCGTCGCCGTGTTGGCGCCCAGAATCGCCGGGGTTGTCGGCCCGGACACCTGCGACCACGTGTAGGCGAGCGTGTCGCCGTTCAGGTCCGTTGAGGCGAGGCCGCTCAGGGTGATCGTGTCCGGATGAAGGATCATCGCGTCGGGGCCGGCGTTGGCGGCCGGCGGAACGTTGCCGGCGGTGACGCGGACGGTGTCCGGGGCCGAGGTGTCGAATCCGTCGTTGACTTCGAGCTGGAAGATGTAAGTGTCCATAAACGCGGTGTCGAGGACGAAGGTCGGACTCGCGACCGTGAAAGACGGCGTCAGGGCCACCGTCGGGGCGCCGTTGGCAGTCTGGGTCCACCGGTAGGTCAGCGGGTCGCCGTTGGTGTCCATCGACGCGCTGCCGTTCAGCGTGTCGACCGATCCGGCCGGGACGACGACGTCGAGGCCGGCGTTGGCGACGGGCGGGGTGTTGGTCGCGGTGATGAGGATCGTGTCGGTCGCCGTGTCCGTGCCGTCGTCGACCACCACCTGGAACAGGTACTGGGTCACGCTGTCGGCGGACGCGAAGGCCGGGTTGGCGGCCGACGGGCCGGGCACGAGTGACACAAGCGGGCCGGTGATCCGCGTCCAATTGTACGTCAGCGTGTCTTCGGTGTCGGCGTCGGTCGAGGCGGCGGCGTTCAGAAAGACCGTGTCCTTCTTCGTCACGGTCGCCGTTGCCGGGCCGGCGTCGGCGATGGGTTTCGTGTTGACCACCGTGTCCTGGACCGTGTCGGCGTTCGTGTCCGTGCCGTCGTTTACGACCAGTTGAAATACATACGTGCCTTTCAGCGTCATGTAGACGCTCGCGGTTGCGGCCGTGGGGTTATTGATCGTGACGGCCAGGCCGGAAAGTTGCGTCCACGAGTAGGTCAGGGCGTCGCCGGCATCGCTGTCGGTCGAGGCCACGCCGACCAGGAGAATCGTGTCGTTGTTGGGGCGGGTCGTGTCGAGACCGGCGTTGGATACCGGGAGCGTGTTCAGGACCGTGACCAGCACGGTGTCGTACGAGGTGTCGACCGCGTCGTTCACGCGGAGCTGGAAGACGTAGACGCCCTTGTTGGTCATGAAGACGCTTGCGACCGCAGCCGACGCGTTGTTGATCGACGCGGCCGGGCCGGAAAGCTTTGACCACAAATAGGCGAGCGTGTCGCCGTTGGCGTCGGACGAGCCGGCGCCGTTCAGGGTCACCGTGTCGTTGTTCGGGACGCTCATCGTGTCCGGGCCGGCGTTGGCGACGGGCGCGACGTTGCCGGCCGTGACGCGGACGGTGTCCGGGGCCGAGGTGTCGAATCCGTCGTTGACTTCGAGCTGGAAGACATAATCTCCGATGAAGGATGTGTCCAGGACGAAGGTCGGAGTCGAAACCGTGAAGGACGGCGTCAGCGTGACCGTCGGGGCGCCGCTCGAAAGCTGGGTCCACCGGTAGGTCAGCGGGTCGCTGTCGGCGTCGGTCGAGCCGCTGCCGGTCAGGGTGTCGGTCGATCCGGCCGCCGTGCCGTGATCGATACCGGCGTTGGCGACCGGGACCGCGTTGACGGCCGTGATCTCGACCGTGTCGGCGGCCGTGTCCGTGCCGTCGCTCACGACCATCTGGAAGACATACTTGGTGACGCTGTCGGCCGACACGAAGGCCGGGTTGACCACCAGGCTGTTGGGCATCAGGGACACGAACGGGCCGGAAAGCTGTGTCCACGTGTACGTCAGGCTGTCGCCCGTGTCGGCGTCGGTGGAGGCGGCGCCGGAGAGGTAGACGGTGTCCTTCTTGCTGACCGTCGTGTCCGGGTTGGTGATCGCGACGGGTTTGGTGTTGAGCGCCGTGATCTGCACGGTGTCGAACGTTGTGTCCACCGCGTCGCTTACGCCGAGCTGGAAGACGTAGACGCCCTTGTTGGTCATGAAGACGCTCGCGACGGCGCTCGCCGGGTTGTTGATCGACGCGGTGGGGCCGGACAGCTTGGTCCACGAATACGTGAGCGAGTCGCCGTTGCCGTCGGACGAGCCGGCGCCGTTCAGCGTCGCCGTGTCGTTGTTCGGCACGCTCGTGTCCGGGCCGGCGTTGGCGACCGGCGGGATGTTGCCGGCGGAGATGCGGATCGTATCGAAGGACGAGTCGCCGTAAACGTCCGTCACCGTCAGGCGGAACACGTAGGCGCCGGTGTAGGCCGAATCGGACGCGAACGACGGATTAGCGGCGGTGGCGCCTGGCGTCAGCGTCATGACCGGGCCCGTCTCCTGGGTCCACTGGTAACTCAGCGAATCCCCGTCCGGATCGCTGGAGGCGGCGCCTGAGAGCGCCACCGTGCTGCCCGCCACGATGCCCGTGTCGGGACCGGCGTTGGCGATGGGCTTGCGGTTGATCACGCCGACCGGCAAGCCCACCGTGTCGTCGCCGCGGCCGGCGTAGGGGGCGTTGTTGAAGCCGATGTATCCGCCCGAGTCGCCGCCGGCGCCGCTTCGCGCCGTGGCCCGGATCGTCACGTCGATCGTGTCGTTCCGGGGCGCGGTGGGTTTCACGAAAATTGCGACTTTGATGTTCCCCGTCGAATCGGGCGGCAGGTTCAGAGACGATATCTGGGTCGCGCCCGAGGCCTCCCAGAAGCTGATGACCACGCTGTCGGACACGTCAAACCCGTTCGACCGGCGCTTGACGCTTGCCGCGCTGAAGAGCAGTGAGTCGGTGGCGTTGCCCGCGTTGGTGACCGACACGTCATGCCACGCCGTGTCGGGCGGGGGCATCACAAAGGTGTCGGGCGACAGGCGCGCCAGAGAATCGCCGTAGACGGCCGAGATCGTCGCGCTGACCGACAGGGGCGTCGTGGCGAACTTGGTGTCGTTGCCGGCCGGGCTGGTGACGGTGGCGACGATGTCGCCGGTTACATCCGCCACGTTGGCCGCCCCGCCGTCTCCTCCAACGGCGATGACCGACCCGGCCAAAGCGCCTGCCGCGCGGACCTCGGAAGGACAGACCAGTCCCAGACTCGCCATATATAATATGGAGAGGAGGAGAAGGGACATGCCTGGGATTTTAGATTTTGGATTTTGGATTTTGGATTTAAACCCAAAACCCGCAACCCGCAATCCGCATCCCACGGCGTTCAGTTCAGTCTTCCCGCCGTCAGGTCCGCGCATGCAGACTCCAATCTCTGTCGTCGTCATACCCGCGCAAGCGGGAATGACGACCTGGATCGCTGAATTACTTAATGTAAACCCTGAATCTCACATACCCCGCGTCGACGTCCGGGGAGACCGCGTCCACCGTGCCGGCATTATCGCCGTTGGTCGGGCCCACGCCGAGGTTAAACGTCCACTTGATCATCGCCGCGGCCGGATCCGTGTCGCCCACGACAACGCCTGCGGTGTCCGTGATCGTGATTGTCGCCAGCGCGCCGGTGTGCGGGAACGCCGTCGCCGAATCGCCATTGGCGGCTGTCCCGAGCGTCGTGAACTGCGGGATACGGACCTTGATCGTGAAGCCCACGCCGGTGTCGTTTCCGTCGTTGTCGTAGCGGATCGTGTACTCGACTTTGGCGCCGGGAACCGTGTCGACCGCCAAGCCGGCATAGCTTGTCGGCGCCGAGATGATGGCCGACGTGTCGAGCGCCAGGCGGATATTCACATCCTTGACGTTCACGCCGAAGGTGACGTTCGCGTTGCCGTCGCCGGCGTACGAGTCGCCGTTAAAGCCGCCGTACCCGCCGGAATCGCCGCCCACGCCGTTGTTGGGCAGGGTCTTGATCACGGCGTCCGCCAGGCCCAGCGCGCCGGGCGTGTCGTGCGAGATGGTGATCGTCACCTGCGTTTCCGCGCCGGGTGGAATCGATGAGAGGGTGAACGCGGCGTAGCTGTCGTTGCCGTTCTGGTAGATGGTCACCCCGTTGACCTTGATGGTCACCGAATCCTTGGCCGCGCCGGTGACGGCGGCGGTGTCGGTCTTGATCTTGATGTTGTCCGTCACGTTGGCGTAGTTCGTGATGGCCAGCGTGAAGTTCGCAACGCCGCCCGGCGACAGGCCGAGGGTGGCCGCGCCGATGGCGCCGGCGGTGTCACCGAACACCGAGATGATGCTCGCCGAGAGGTTCGCGCCGATGTTCGTCTTGAACTGCGTGTCGCTGCCGAGAGAGCTGGTATAGCTGGCGACGATGTCGCCGAAGACGTCGGCCTGGTTGGCCGAGCCTCCGTCACCGCCGACCGCGACGACCGAGCCGGAAGCCGCGCCGGAGACGTACTTGGCGTCCGCCGGAGCGCTCCAGACCAGTGCCAGGACCGCGATCGCAGCAATTGAAATCAGTAGTCTGTGCATGTCCCTTCTCCTCCAAAAAAGTTGTCGCTCAAACGAGTTGAGCCAGGATCTATGTCAAGGATTTCTCCTGAAATCTGTAACTTCGTCACTTGATGTAGACCTTATATTTTACGTACCCGGCGTCGTTATCAGACGTCACCGCGTCGACGACGCCGACGGCGTCACCGTTGTTCGGGGGCACGCCGGTGGTGAACGTCCATTTGATGCGCACGGCGTTGGGGTCGGTGTCGGCCACGACGTTGCCGGAATCGTCCATGACGGTGACTGCGGCTGTGGCGCCGACGTGCGGCATGAGGAACGCCGACGCGGCCGGGGAATCGGCGCCGGTGCCGAGCTGGGCGTTCTGCGGGATCTTGGCGGTCAGGACGAAATTGACGGCGGTGTCGCCGCCGTCGTTGTCGTAACGCAGGGTGATGGTCATCGCGGCGCCGGGGATCGTGTCGTTGGCGGCGCCGCCGTAAGAGGCCGGGGTGACGATCGTGTCCTGCGCGATCCCAATCAGGACTTTGGGCCGGCCGGAGATGACGCGCAGGACGCCCATCGAATTCATGTCGGTGTCCGGCGCGTCGCCCGTGAGGACATGGGTCGCGGCGGCTTTGAGTATCCTGGCGTCGATCGTGTCGTCCACCGGGGCCGTGTCGGTCACCTCCACCGTCACCATGAAATTTTTCGTATCGCCCGGTGCGAGGACCCGCGGCGCGAAAGTGAAATTGACCACGCCGCTCACCAGCGTGCGGCTGTCGCCGAGAATGTCGGCGGGTTCGAGGAGCCCCAGAATGCCCGTGTCCTCCCAGAGTTTGATGCCGAGCGGAACGAAGACGGTGTCCGGAGAGAGGATAATATTGACCTGAAGGCCGGTGATCGTGTCGGTCTGGCTGGCGTTGTCTTTCGGCAGGTCGTTCGTCACTGAAAACGCCATGATCACCGCCGTGTCGCCCTGCCGAACCTCGGTATCGGCGTTGCGGGCCTTGCCGTCGAGAACGGCGTTGACGACCGCGTTCACGATTTGCGAGTCGCCCACGTCGCCCGGGTCGGTGTATCGCATCCGGACGGTGTCGCCGGGCTGGATGTAAAGCTTGCCGCTGTTGTGCCCGTTGTCGGCGGAATTGCCGCTGAAGCGGAACTCGGTTTCGAAAATGGCGTTGTTGGTATCCTTTTCCGTCAACACGGGCGTTTCCTGCTCGCCGGAGCCGAGGTTGATCATCGTGATCGTGAACGTCTCCGCCACGGTCGGATTCGTGTTGACGCCGGTGTCGGTCACGCGGATCGTCATCGTCTCGCCGGGCGCGACGCCTATCACGCTCATCCCGCCGTGGATCGCCTGTAAAAGGCCGGCGGAGTTGGATGCGGGCGGAAGTCTATACCCCCAGAAGTTGGCGGTGTTGCCCGCAAAGGCATAAAGGGTGTCGCCTGAACCGGGATACACCAGCGCTCCGCCGTAAGACACGCCGGTCGGGGTGGCCGCCTTCGTGTCCCAGGTGTTCGTGCTGATGTGATAGGCCCAGAAATTGGTGCTGGTACCCCCGCGAAGAGCGTAAATGATGTCGCCCGAACCGGGATAGACCAACCCTCCGCCGTAATTCACGCCGGCCGGGGTGGATGCCTTCGTTGTCCACGTATCATTGCTGATGGAATATCCCCAGAAGGCGTCGCCCGTACTCCAGTTCCCCTCGAGGGCGTAAAGGGTGTCGCCCGAACCGGGATACACCAACGATCCGCCGTAATTCGTGTAGTTGGGCGCGGCCGCCTTCGTTTCCCACGTGTTGGTACTGATGGTGTATTTCCAGAAGGTGGTAGTGGTATTGCCCTGAAAGGCATAGATCGTGTCCGAGCCAGTAGCCACCAACGCTCCGCCGCGCATAACATTGCCTGAGACGGACGTCAGCGAAGTCCACGCGTTATTGCTGATGGAGTATCCCCAGAAGCCGGTGGTAGCGTTGCCGGCAAGAGCGTAAATGGTGTCGCCCGAGCCGGGATAGACCAACCCTCCGCCCTCGTCGACGCTGGCCGGGGTGGCCGCCCTCACGAACCATGAGTCGGCGGAAATGGAATACCCCCAGAAGGTGTTGGTGATGCCGCCTTGGAAGGCATAAATGGTGTCACCCGAAGCGGGACACACGAGCGACGCGCCATTACCCACGGAGGCGGGGGCGGACGCGCGGGTGTCCCAGGTGTCCGCCGCGTTCGCGTCGGGAGTGAAAAGTGCAAAGTGGAAAGTGAAGAGTGCGAGGATGAGGCAGACTTGGAGACAGGGGGACAAGGAAACAATGTTATTGACTTTTGCCATCACTCCACCACCAGCCACGGAGGCAGACGGATCGGTGTGCGCGGGGCGGACCCATCCAATACTTAATTGGAAAGATATGTTTGTGATCTGGATCACATTGGCGAGGCAGGTTCGCACGAAAGGCCCTCCGACTTTTTGGTATTTGATCAGTCGGCCGGGCCTGTTTGGCACTTGACCGGGGTGGCTCCCTGCAGAAATAGCCTATTCATAAGTCCTATATCCATCCATATAATAGTCGGCAGGACCGACCCCTCAGTTAATACCTGCAAAGATTAACCGGCGGGTGGGGAAAAGTCAAGGAAAAAGATTGTGATCTGGGTCACAATCCCGGAATTGCGGCGTCGACCAGCCACGTCAGGCGGCCATTCGTGGGGCGGACGCCTTGGGACGGGTAGAGGTCGGCGTTCGGGGCGCCGTGGAGGACCTCGCGGAGGGCGGCGGCCTTGTCGGCGCCGGCGACCATGAAGAGGACGTGGGCGGCGGCGTTCAGGACCGGGTAGGTCAGGGTCACGCGGTCGGCGGGGGTCGGGGTGCCGGCGAATTTATCGACGTGGGTGGAGACCACCCACCGCTTCGTCTCATTCAGGGCGGCCGTGCCCGGAAAAAGCGATGCGGTGTGACCGTCGGGGCCCATGCCCAAGAGGATGAGGTCAAACCGCGGGAATGGGCGGTCATCGGTTTCGCCGAAGATGCGGAGGAGCGTACCCTCGTACTCGGCGGCGGCGATGTTGGGCGGGGCCTCGCCGCGGATGCGGTGGATCTGGCGTTTGGGGATGGAGACGTTCATGAGGAGGCTGGCGTTGGCCATGCGGTAGTTGCTGTAATCGCTTTCGGGGGTGACACAGCGTTCATCGCCGAAGAAGATGTGGACCTTTTGCCAATCGATCCTGTCCCGGTACATGTCCGCCGCCAGGAGTTCATACATGCCCCTGGGGGTCGAACCGCCGGCGAGTGCGACGGTAAACCGATCGCCGGCGCGGCCGACGGCCTCAGAGAAGAGAGCGGCGGCTTTCTGGAAGATTTCTCCGGGCGACGGGCAGACGATCAGGTCGGGCAAGGCTTTTCCAAAGAATCACCGCGTGGCCGCGTAGTACGCGGCGCCGAGGAGGGCGGTCTTGTCGTTGAGGATGACCTTGACCGGGATTTTTTTCAGGAGGTTCTGAAAGCGTCCCTTGGCGAAGAAGGCCTGCATGAAGGTCCCGTCCTTGAGCTTGTCGATGATCTTGGGCCCTATCCCCCCTCCGATGTAAAGTCCGCCGGTGGCCATGGCTTTGAGGGCGAGGTTGCCGGCCTCGGCGCCGTAGACGGAGACGAAGAGATCGAGCGTTTTGGCGCAGAGGTCGGACTTGCCGGCGAGGCCGGCTTTCGTGATGGCCGCGCTCGGGTCCATCTTCTGCATCTCCTCCGTCAGCCACGCGGGTTCGGTTCCGAACCGGCCGGTCGATTTGAGGAAGTCATAGACGTTCTTGAATCCCGGGCCGGAGAGGACGCGCTCGCAACTGACGTGCTGGGGCCATTTGGCCAGGAGGAATTTGAAAAGCTCGATTTCGAGGTCGTTGCGAGGCGCGAGGTCGGCGTGGCCGCCCTCGATGCCGAAGGCGTGGTGCGTTTCGCCGTCGAAGAACATCATGGCTTCGCCCAGTCCCGTGCCCGCGGCGATGACGGCACGGTTGCCTTTCGCTTTCGCGTCGCCGTCGTGGAGGACGTGAAAATCTGTTTTTTTCAGGACCGCGACCCCCCAAGCGTTGGACTCGAGATCATTCAAGAGCCACACCGGCGCACGCTTCAGTTTCCTTGACAGCGCCTTGCCGTCCACGACCCACGGGAGGTTGGTGGCTTCGCAGCGGTTGCCGATGACCGGCCCCGCAATCCCGAAACATGCACGGTCGACCTTTTCCGGAAATTTTTTCAAATAGTCAGTGACGATCGCTTCAAGGCTCGAATTTTCCTTGCTGGAATAGGTTTTAAGATTTCGGGGCGTGTAGCAGTCCTTGCTGGTGAAAAAGGCGAGATTGGTTTTGGTGCCCCCGATATCACCGGCGAGGATCACGGTTTTAAATCCAAAATCCAAAATCCAAAATCCAAAATCCAAAATCTCAATCTAATCACGGGGGTTCCACCACATCCGGCCCCGCTTTGCCATCAGCTTGTCGGACTCCTCCGGTCCCCAGGAGCCGGCGGCGTAGTTGGGGAATTTGCGCGCGGGGATGTTCTGCCAGATGTCGAGGATCGGCGAGCAGACTTTCCAGGAGGAGTCGACCATGTCGAACCGGGGGAAGAGGGTGTTGTCGCCGATCATGACGTCGTAGATGAGGGTCTCGTACCCGGTTTCGGGCGCGGCGTGAAAATAGTTTTCGTAATTGAAATCCATCCGTACCGTCTTGAGCTTGACGGTCGGCCCCGGGATCTTGGCCTCGAACATGAGCGAGATGCCCTCGGACGGCTGGATGTTCATGATGAGGCGGCAGGGCTGGATCGATTCGATGTTGGCGTTGCGAAAGAGCATCATGGGCGCGCGATTGAACTGGAGGACGGCCTGCGTCATGCGTTTGGGGAGGCGTTTGCCGGTGCGCAGATAAAAGGGGACACCGGCCCAGCGCCAGTTTTCGATGTCCAGTCTCATCGCACAGTACGTTTCCGTATTGGATTTGGGATTGACCGACGGATCCTCGCGGTATCCCGGCACCGGCTTGCCGCCGACCATGCCGGCGCCGTACTGGCCCCGGACGGTGGTTTCGAGGATGGCCTCCTCGGTCAGCGGCCGGATCGCATTGATGACTTTGACCTTTTCGTTCCGCACATCCTCCGGCCGCAGGCTGATGGGCGGCTCCATGGCGATGACGGAGAGGACCTGGAAGACGTGGTTCTGGATGATGTCGCGGAGGGACCCGGCGGTGTCGTAATAGCCGCCGCGGCCTTCGACGCCGAGCGTTTCGGACACGGTGATCTGCACGTGGTCCATGTTGTCCCGGTTCCAGAGCGGCTCGAATATGCTGTTGGCGAACCGGAACATCATGATGTTCTGCACGGTTTCCTTGCCCATGTAATGGTCGATCCGGTAGACCTGGTCCTCCTCGAAGACCGAACAGATCTGCTTGTTCAGGTCGCGGGACGTGTCGATGTCGCGGCCGAACGGTTTTTCGACCACGATGCGCCGCCATCCGGCGCCGTTTTGACCGTCCGACCGCTGAAGACCGACCTCGCCGAGCATCTGGGCGATGGTGCCGAAGAAGGCGGGCGGGACGGAATTATAGTAGAGGACATTCCCGCCGGTCTTGCGTTCGGCGTCGACCTGCTTGAGGAGCGCCGCCAGTTTTTCGAACCCGGCGCGGTCGCTGAAATTTCCGGTCTGATAGTAAAGCCCCTTGACGAATTCGCCGGCCCGGTCCAGCGGAATCTTGCTGCCGGCGAATTCCTTGAGATTGTCCGCCATGTAGGCGCGGAACTCATCATGCGACATCTCGCGGTTGGCGAACCCGACCACGGCGAAATTTTCCGGGAGGAGATTCTGATTCATCAAATTGTAGAGCGCCGGGATCAGCTTGCGTTTGCAGAGGTCTCCCGATGCTCCGAAAATGACAACGGTGCAGGGATCGCCGGGCCGGCCCTTTTCGGACATGGAACTTATTTGGCCTTGACGGGCGCCTTGCGCGGGCCGACGGTCTGGCCGGCGGCGGTCTTGACGGCGTGTCCGCCGAACTGCTGGCGAAGCGCGGCGACGACCTTGTCGGCGTACTCCTCCTCCTCGCGGGAGCGGAACCGCGTGAAGAGGGACATGGCGAGGACCGGCGCGGGCACGTCCTCGTCGATGGCGGCCTGCAAGGTCCATCGGCCTTCGCCGGTGTCCTCGACGTAGCCCTTGATGTTGGCGAGTCCGGGGTCGGCCTTGAAGGCGTCCTCGAGAAGCTCGCAGAGCCAGGACCGGACGACGCTGCCGCGGTTCCAGACGGCGGCGATGGCGCCGAGGTCGAGATTAAACGGGGATTTGTGAAGGACGGCGAATCCCTCGCCGTAGGCCTGCATCATGCCGTATTCGATGCCGTTGTGAACCATCTTGACGAAATGCCCGGCGCCGGCCTTGCCGCAGTGGATGTATCCGTTTTCCGGCGCGAGCGTCTTGAAAATGGGATCGAGCCGCTTGAATATTTCCTTGTCGCCGCCCATCATCATGCAGTAGCCGATCTTGTAGCCCCAGATGCCGCCGCTGGTGCCGACGTCCATGTAATGAATGCCCTTTTTCTTGAGTTCCTCCGCGCGGCGCGCGTCGTCCGTGAACTTGGAGTTGCCGCCGTCGATCAGGACATCGTCCTTGTCGCACATGTCCGCGAGCGCGTAGAGCGTTTCGTCGGTGGGCTTGCCGGCGGGAACCATGACCCAGATGGCGCGGGGTTTTTTCATTTTTGAAACGAGTTCCTTGAGGGTGAAGGCGCCCTCGACGTTTTTGATTCTGGCGAATTCCTTGACGGTGTCCTCCCCGCGGTCAAACGCGACGATCTTGTGCCCGCCCTCCGCCAACCGCTTGACCATGTTGCCGCCCATTCTTCCCAAACCGACCATTCCGAGTTGCATCACTGTTCTCCTTTCGAGTGGGTGTTACGTTCCTACCGGGTGACCGCCTCGACAGACTTTCTCAGCCGCTCCAGATTTTTATCGACGTTCTTGCCCAGATGCACCCGGATGAGCCGGCGGCCGCGTTTGGTGAGCGACTGGAAATCGCCGAGGGCCTGGGCCTGCTTGAGGACGCCGAACGTGAATGATTCGCCGGGGATCGGCAGGTCCTCCGGGTCGTCGCAGGTGATCTGCGTGAAGAATCCGGAGTCGGGGCCGCCCTTGTGAAGCTGTCCGGTCGAGTGCAAAAACCGCGGGCCGAATCCCACGGTGGTTGCGACCTTTTTGGTGTCGCGGACCGTCGCGCGGATCGACTGGAGGGCCTTCGTGTGGGCCGCGTTCATTTCGATGTAGGCGTTGAACGCGGCGTAATCGCCGGCCGTGAGCCGCGAGAAGTGCGCGTGGAGGACCGACTCGATGGAGCCTTTCGGGAAAGAGCTGCGGGATGCTTTGGTCTTGAGTTCCGCCGAGTTTTTCTTGTCGGCGAAAATCGAAATCCCGTCCGAGACGAGGAGCGGTTCCTCCTCCGGGAGTTTCCCTTTTTTCTTGTACTCTTCCAGAAACGCCTTCGTGTTGTCCTTGCTTTCCTGGACGTTGGGCTGGTCGAACGCGTTGATGCCGAGGATGGCGCCGGCGGTGGCGGTGGCGATTTCCCAGTGGAAGAATTCCTCGCCGAGGTCCATGGCCGCCCCGATGACGTTGCGGACGACCGGCTGGCCGGCCTTTTCGAGCGCGTCGACCATCTTGTCCTGTTTGGCGTCCGGCGCGGATGAGAGCCGGATGTAGGCAAAGACGCGGTCGGCGCCGTACTTGTCGGGCGCGCCGGGCGGCTCGTCGGCGACGGGGATCAGTCCCCGGCCCTCCTTGCCGGTGCTCTCCGCGATGAGCTGCTCGAGCCACGCGCCGAGGTCGCTGACGCCGGGCGACGCGATGATGGTGACCTTGTCGCGCCCCTTTTTCGCCAGCTCGCCGAGGATGGTTCCGAGGACGACGCCTGGATTGTCCTCGGGCGGGACGCACGACGCGCAACTGTGGACCATGCGTTCGGCCTCGCGGAGGAACGCGGGCACATCGACGCCCATGGCGGACGCGGGCACCAGTCCGAACTTGGACAGGGCCGAGTACCGGCCGCCGATTTCGGGCACGCCGGAAAAGACATGCCAGAACCCTTTTTCGGTGACCTCTTTTTCCAGGGCCGAGCCGGGGTCGGTGATGGCGATGAAATTCTGCGCGGCCTTTTTCGCGTCGCCCTTGAAGGCCTTTTTCATTTTGTCAAAGAAGTAATGGTGAAAGACGTTGGGTTCCGTGGTGGATCCGGACTTGGAGGCGACGATGCAGAGGGTTTTGGCGAGATCCACTCTGTCTTCAAAGGACCGGACCTGGGCCGGGACCGTGCTGTCGAGGACGAGGAGTTCCGGAAAGCCCTTGAGGACGCCGAAGGTCATCCGCAGGACCTCGGGACAGAGGCTCGATCCGCCCATGCCGAGAAGCAGGATGTGCTTGAAGCCGCGTTTCTTCACTTCCTGCTGGAAGTCGACGAGCCGGCCAACGCGCTCGAGTTCCTGTTCGACGATGTGAAGCCATCCCATCGCGTTGTAAATGATCGGATGGTGCTCCTTCTTCTTCGTCCACAGGGTCGGGTCGCGGTCCCAGAGGCGTCGGACAAAACCGGACTTGCGCATGCTGTCGAGCGCGGCCTTCACCGTCTCGGTGTCCTTGCCGATCGAAAAACTCTGCCGGTTGATCTCCTCGCCTTCGATGCCCTCGCGCTTCTTTTCGATCGCGCTCATGAGTTCGTCAAACGAATCGGAGAAGGCCTTGACGCCCTCGTCCATCAGTTTGGCCGTGGCGTCGGCAAGGTCAATGCCGGAGTCCGCGAGGAGTTTGAGTTCGCGTTCGGCCGCATCGACGTTTTTGTCGAGGGTCTGCGCGGGCTCGCCGTGGTCGCGGAAGGCGCTGAAGGTCGCGGCGGGCACGGTGTCGACCGTATCGGGGCCGATGAGGCCTTCGATATAGAAGACGTCGCGGTACTTGGGATTCTTGGTGCTGGTGGAGGCCCAGAGGAGCCGCTGAGGCCGCGCGCCCTTTTCGGCGAGTTTTTTCCAACGCGGCGAAGCGATGATCTGTTGGTAAAGTTTGTAGGCGATCTTGGCGTTGGCGATGGCGATGCGCCCTTGGAGTGCGGCGAGTTTTTCGCGTTCCGCGTCGGATTTGAGGAGCGGGAGGCGCAGGGCGATGCGTTTGTCGATTTCGGTATCAATGCGGCTGATGAAGAAGCTGGCGACGGACGAAATGTTGCGGATGTCCTTGCCGGCAGCCGCGCGTTTTTCGAGGCCGGCGATGTAGGCGTGGGCGGCTTGTTCGTACATGTCGACCGCGAAGAGCAGGGTGACGTTGATGTTGAATCCGTCGGCGATGAGCCGCTCGATGGCGGGGATGCCGGCGGGCGTGGCGGGGACCTTGATCATGACGTTGTCCCGGCCAACTTCGCGTCGCAGGCGGTTGGCCTCCTTGATCGTGCCTTCGGTGTCGTTGGCGAGGTAGGGCGATACCTCCAAACTGACGAACCCGTCGCGGCCCTTGGTCTTGTCGTAGACGGGCCGGAGCAGGTCGGTGGCCATCTGAATGTCCTTGACGGCGAGGGTTTCGTAGATTTCATCGACGCCTTTTTCTTTTTTCACGAGGGATTTGATCACGTCATCGTAATCGGTGCTGCCGGAAATCGCGTTTTTGAAAATGGTGGGATTGGAAGTAATGCCCAGAAGCCCGTCATGGTCGATCATGTTTTGAAGTTCACCGGATGTGATGAGTCCCCGGCGAATGTTGTCGTACCAGATGCTCTGCCCGAACTGCTGTACTCCGACCAGCGGATTCGCTTGCGTTTGTGTGGCCACGCAGTACCACCCCTTCTCCCCGTTTCCCCTCTTCGACCGTCCAGCGCGGGCATCCTAGCTTGGCCGTTTGGGAAAATCCACAACTATTTTTTTGACTTTGGGATTGGCCGGGACTATGATGAAGACATGGACCTCATGGAAATGTGGCAGGAGGCGGTCCGGACGACGCGGGTACGCCGGCGGCGGCTGGCCGGGCTTGAGACCTTCGAGAACACGCGGCTGCCCTACATTCTGGTCAGCGAGCATCCGCGCCTGCCGGCGCAATCGCATGTGCGGCAGGGTGCGGTGGAGGTGGCGCGGCCGAAACTCATTTTGCCGGAGCATCATCCGCAGTTTGAAGGATTCGACTTTCATGAAATGGCGGCGGACGAGAACAGCGTCAACACGCTGATGTTCGTCCGCGGCGTGCGCCTGCCGAGCCTCAAGTTCAAGAACCGCCAGCAGCAACAGGTGTATGACGGGACGGTGGAGGAGGCGCTGGCGCAGTACGGGCGGGACCTGGCGCGGACGGAGGACGTTGCGACGGGTCTCATCACCGGCAACGAAGGCGTGTGGCCGTTTGCGCTCCTGTTCTACGTATCGCTTCTAATCGTGAAGAACGTCCCGAAGGACATCGAGCGGATGATGGAGGATTTTCGCGAGCACTTTCCAAATTAGCGCCAAGATGCTGTACGCCCTCGGATTTGTTTCCGGCTGGTCCGCCATCCTTTACCAGATTTTGTGGATGCGCCGATTCGGGCTCCTCTTCGGCTCCACGGCCGCGTCGATGGGCGTGTGCCTGGCCGCGTTCATGGGAGGGCTCGGCGCCGGCGCGTGGCTCCTGGGCCGGCTGTCGGACCGGCTCCGGCGTCCGGAGCGACTGTATGGAGGGATCGAGCTGGCCGTCGGATTGTACGGGCTTGCGTCGCCGTACATCTTCGACGCGGCGTTTTCAGCGCTGCAGGCGGCGATGGATGGCGGAGCGGGCGGAGCGGCATCGGGGCGATTGATCCTCAAGTCCGCGTTGGGAGCGCTCCTGCTTTTGCCGCCGACATTTCTGATGGGCGGAACGTTTCCGGCGGCCATCCGGTATCTGTCATCGACGGCGCAGGATCGAGGGCGGCCCATGGGCCTCTTCTACGCCGCCAACACGCTGGGCGCCGCGGCGGGGGCGGTGCTTCTGCCGGTGGCGCTGCTGGAGCGATTCGGCATGAACGGCGTGACGTGCCTCGCGGCCGCGGGCAACGGGATCGCGGGGATCGGGGCGTTTCTCCTGCCTGTCGCCGGGGGGAAAACAGAGGGCGGGGAGGCGACCGCCTCTCCATATATATATAGGGGGGTTGGCGGGGCCTTTTTCCTGTCGGGGTTTGCCGCGCTGGCGCTTGAAACGCTGTACAATCGGGTTCTGATATTGACGTTCGGCAGTTCCATCTATTCCTATTCGTTCATCCTGTTCGTCTACCTGCTGGGCATGGGTCTGGGCAGTGAGGGATATGTGCTTCTGGAGCGGCGTCTGGGCGCGCGGACGATTTTTTTCGGCGCGCAGCTTTGCGTGTTCACGTATCTGGCGGCCAGCATCCCGTTTCTGGACCGGGTGGCGCTTGCGCAGCTCTGGATGTTCGACCGATGGGAAGGGCAATTTTGGGGATTTCACGCAGCGAATCTGGCGGCGGCGGCGCTGGTCTGCGGAATCCCGGCCCTCGGGTTCGGCGTGGGATTTCCGGCGGCGTTAAAAGCGCTGACGGGCGAGCGGGACTTGGGCCGTCGGACCGGCGCATGGACCGCCGTCAACGGGATGGGGTCGGCGCTCGGGGGTCTCGCCGTCACGTTTGTTCTGCTTCCATGGCTCGGGAGTTTCCGATGCTTTGAGATCATCCTGGCGCTCATCGGCGTATCGCTGATTCTGATCGGCGGGTCTTTTTGCTCGGCGCGGCGGACATGGGCCACGGCTGTTGCGATCGGCCTGGCAACGGCCGGGATCATCGCCGTCACGCCGGCCTGGGACCTCCGGTACTTTCACACCGAAATCAGCGTCCGGCCGAACATTGCGCTCGAAGCCTGGCGGGAAGGCGGGATGGACGCGAAAGCTCTCGACGACATGCGCGTCACGTCATTCAAGGAAGGCGCGGACGGAACGGTCAGCATCGTGGAATACCGGAACCCCGAGACGCCCGGCCCGGGCCGGCGGGCGTGGCGGCCGCGGGGAGACGACCGCATCGTGAGTCTGTTCGTGAACGGGAAGGTGGACGCGAGCGACCAGTACTCGGACATGGTCACGCAGAGTCTTCTCGGGCATCTGCCGATGCAGTTTCGCCCGGGGGCGCGGTCGGCGCTCCTGGTGGGACTCGGCAGCGGCGGCACCGCCGCCGCGCTGGCCCGGTATCCGCTCGAACGGCTGGACATCGTGGAGATTTCGGCCGAGGTCGTTCAGGCGGCGCGGGCGCATTTCGGGCACGTCCATCACGGCGTTTTGGAGGACACGCGCGCGCGCGTGATCATCGAGGATGGGCGAAGTTTTCTGTCGGGTCGCCGGTCGTATGACGTGATCGTGAATGAGCCGTCGAACGCGTGGGTATCGGGCGCGGCCAATTTGTTCACGCGGGAATATTTCGGGCGGGTCCGGCGGACCCTTGCGCCGGGCGGCATTTTTTGCCAGTGGTTTCAGTCGTACACGATGTCGTGGGAGAACCTCCTGGCGCTCCTGGGAACGATGCGATCGGAGTTCCGGCACCTGCGCGTTTTTCATTTTTCGCACGTCGATTTCAGCGGCGACCTCCTGATCCTCGCGTCGGAGGAGAGATTGGAGGTGTCGCCCGGCCAGTGGGCCGGGGTGGATCCCCGATTGAACGCGGATGCGCATCTCGGCTGGATCCAATCGTTCAACGACCTCATGCGCGGCTATGTCCTCGGCTCGGCCGAGCTCGACGCCGCGCTGGCCGCGCGCCGGATGCCCGCGACGCCGCACACGGACGACCGGCCGACGCTGGAGATGCGCGGCCCGAAGGATCTGTTTCTGAGGACGACGACGGCCAACCTGTTCCGGTTTGTGGACCTCGCGCCGGAATTGACGTTCGAATGGTCGATCGCCGGATCAGGGGCGCCGGAGGCGCTCGGACTCGAGGTGCGGCTGGAGAATCCGGCCGCCCGAATGTTTGAGGGGGGCGGCCTGCGGGTGGTGACGTTTTTGGACGAAAGCCGGACCTTCCTGCGCCGGCAGTCTTTTTTATACGGCCGATGGTCGGCGGGGGACGGAGGGCGCGGGAAGACGACCGAGATTTTCCGGCCGCTGCGAGGCCCCGTCGAAGAGGCGGCGCACGGGCTGACGATTTCGGGCTTTTGCGGCAAGTCTCCGGAATCGGCGCGAAGCGTCCGGAGCGAGGACGGCCGGAGGATGACCGTTGTTCAAACGGAGGACACAACCTCCGTGACCGCCTATGCGGCCTGGAATTGCGGGCCGGCGGGCACGGGGCCGAAGACGTTTATTGTCCGGTACAGAGCGCCGAAGACGGATACCTCGGGCGCAAGGGCGAAGGACCTATGGTCCGCGGCGTCAAAAGAGTTCAGATGCCGGGGAGAGTAGCGACGGAAACGCCGTCGCGGCCCGGCCGGTTCCTCAGGCGCGGCGTTTTCGAGACCGGCTCTTGACGACGCGCGCCATGTCCTCCCGGCGGCGGCCCGGCGGCAGGGGCCGGTTCAATCCGGTCCGGACCATTTCGCGAACGATGGACGCCATCGACCGCTGATGGGTGAATGCCAGCCGCTTGAGCCGTTCGTGCACGGGCGCGTCAAGCTGGATGATCAAGCGTTTCATCCGTTCCTCCCTTCCCCGAAGTGATATCATGATATCATGATAGCTATCATGATATCATGATATCACTCTCGTTTGGCAAGGGGCGTCAGGGCGGGATCCAGCAGGTGGAGATCGGGTGGAGGGCGATGCGGCCGTATTTTTTCTTGTAGGCCGAGATGGGTCCCGCGTCGGAGATGCCCCAGTCGAGCCTCCGGACGCCGGCCGATTTGAGTTTTTTCATGAGTTCGTAGTCCATGAGTTCCTGGGACCGCCCGTGTTCCTGGAGGGTGAGGGCGAGGAGCATGTAGGCATAAGGGCCAGCGACGAAGGCCGCGCTGACACCCAGGACCCTTGTTCGCCGCACGGCGACGACCAAAATCAGTCCGGGCGCGCGCGATCCCGCCGCCGAGAGGAGGTTCGGGATCCAGAAGGTGGCGACGCGCGGTTTGATGGAGTTCCATTCCGTGAACACTTTCAGAGCGCGGTCCCCATGCAGGGCCGCGTCGTACGGTTCCACCGTGATACCCTCGCGTTCCGCGTGCCGGAGGGAATTGCGGAGTGATTTATACTGGCTGCCGCCCAGGTCGAGATCGAATTCATCGAGGTCGCTGAGTTCCACGTTCTGCGCGATCGGCGCCCGGGCCGTCGGGCAGAGTTCCCTGAGCCGCGCCAGCAGTTGCGCGTCGAGACCGGCCGCCAGAATCCCGCGGCGCAGGTAGGCCGACCGCATCTCATCCTCGAACAGCCGCGGTCCGCCGGGGCCGAGCGGTTTCTGGATTCGCATCGATTTTTCGTCCGGCTCGACGATGATCAGCGCCGACCCATCCTCCACGCGTGCGCGCAGCCGCGCGGTCGGCTCGACAAAGAGGTCGAGGAGCCACGGGTGCTGCATCTGGTAGAAAATATTCTCCTCGACAATCCGGATCAGATCCGGCCAGCCGCCCCCCTCGATTCGAAATTCGTGTCCGGGGGAGAATTTCTTCATATGCCCGCATCCTACCTCCGGGCGACCGCTCCGACAACGTCGAATATTGACAGGTGAGGAGCCCAATGAAAAAGTAGCGCGCATGGCGGAGAACCTGAGAGCCCTCGTGGTGGACGACGAGGAGTCCTACCGGCGATTTTTCAAACGGTCCCTGGAGCGCAGGGATTTTCACGTGCGCGTGGCGTCCAGCCCGGACGAAGCGGACAAGGTTCTGGAGCAGGAGATCTTCGACGTGATCGTTCTGGACATCCTGATGCCCGGCGAAACCGGGGTGTCGCTCCTGAAACGAATCAAGCGAAAAGACCCGTTTGCCGAGATCATTCTGATCAGCGGCCACGCGACGGTGGAATCGGCGATCGAGGCCCTGCGCGGCGGCGCGACCGACTACATCGAAAAGCCCTTCACCGACAGCGAGCAGGTGCTGGCCACCATCGAGCGCGCGGCCCAGCGGCGGAGGGCCCGAACCGGCCCGTGGGACATCCTGCTGATTTCCACGGACGCGGCCGGCGTTTCGACCATCGTCAACACGTTGAACCCTCACAGCGTGCTGGTGGTCGAAAACGGCGAGGAGGCCATGGCGTTTTTGACGGCGCGCGTTTTTCACCTGGTCCTCCTCGATCTGGACCGGACCGATGTTTCGGCGCCGGACACGCTGACCGAAGTGGTCGAGCGGTTTTCGGCCACCCCCGTCATCGCGCTGACCGCGGCGGGCGACGACGAGATGGCGGCCCGTGCGATCGAAATGGGCGCGCAGAATTTTGTGAGGAAAGACGCCGTCAAGACCGAACTGGCCCAGTGCGTCGTGGAGGTGCTGGACCCGAACCGCGCGCTTCTGCCCCAAGTGCGCGCCGAGGAGGTGGAGGCGCTGATGGGCCCCTCGGGCGCGCTGCGGTTCGTTTCGGGCAGCGAAAATTTTTACCGGCTTCTCATCAATTCGATGGCGGAAGCCTGTTTTGTCGTCGACAGCGCCGGCACCATCACCTTTGCGAACGAGTCGCTGGAGAAACTGACCGGCCTCGACAAGGACAAGATTCTGGGCTGGAAGGGCCATGAGTTGTTTTCGGAGGATTCGCAGAAACGGATCCGGAAAATATTCGACAGCCTCGTTCATGAACGGACCTCGCGCACGTTCGGGGCCGAGGTGGAACTCAAGGCGGGCCGGGGCGATAAACTTCCCGTACTCCTTCGCGGCACGACCCTTCACACCAAGGAAAGCGGCTTTGAAGCCTCCTTCATCCTCATGACCGACATCCGGGAGCAGAAGGAACGCGAGCGGAAGCTCCGGGAGCTGGTGGCGATGCAGAATGATTTCATCTCGATGACCTCCCACGAGCTCAACACGCCCCTCGCCGTCATCGCCGGGTCGCTGTCGCTCCTCAACGAGCGCGTGTTCGGCGAGGTCAGCGAGCAGCAGTCGAAGCATCTGACGATCATCGAGCGCAACGTCGGGCGGCTGCAGCGGCTGGTGAAGGACCTGCTGGACATTTCGCGGATCGACTCGGGCCGGCTGAGCCTGCAGCCGACGCTGACAGATATGAGGAGTCCGGTCATGTCGGCCTGCCAGGCGCTGTACGGGATCGCCCAGGAGCGCGGGATCAAACTGATTTTCCCGGGCACCGACACGCCAGTCTTCAAGGCCGTGGTGGACGGCGACCGGATCGAGCAGGTGGTCCTCAATCTGGTGAATAACGCCCTGCGCTATGCCGCGAGCCGGGTGGAGGTCAAACTGGACGAGGTCGAAACGGAGAACGGCGCCGAAGTGCGGGTCGCCGTGGAGGATGACGGGCCGGGGATCGCCGAGGAGGACCTGTCCCACCTTTTCACGAAATTCTATCGCGGTCTCAAATCGTCGCAGGCCGGCAAGGGCACCGGATTGGGACTTACCATCGTCAAGGGCCTGGTCGAGGCGCATGGCGGAAAGGTCACCGCCGGGAACCGCGCGGAGGGCGGATCGCGCTTCACGGTGCTGATTCCAAAAACGCCGGTGCCGGACGTATCGAAGGCGCGGAAACCGCCGGCCGCCGAGCCGGTGCCAACCCAGACATGACTTCCCCTCCGAACCGGCGGACGCTGCTGCTCGTGGACGACGAGGAGGACCTGCGCGAGGTCCTCCACGATCTACTGACGACCTCGGGGTTCCGGGTCGTCACGGCGGCCGACGGCCGGGAGGCGCTGTCGAAATGGCCGGCGGTGAATCCCGACCTGGTCATTCTCGACGTGATGCTGCCGGACCTGAGCGGATTCGAAGTATGCAAGAGCATCAAGGCGCGCGCGGCGGGACATCTCCCGGTGATCCTGCTGACGGCCCGCGGGGATGTGGAGAGCATGGAGGACGGCCTGCTGGTGGCGGCCGCGGACGACTATGTGGTGAAACCTTTCCGGCATCGGGAGCTGGTGGCGCGCATCCACGCGTGCCTGCGCGTGAAGGACCTGCACGACGTGATCCGAAAGCAGAACGAGTTTCTGAACCAGCTCAGCATCACGGACGACCTGACCGGCCTTTACAACCACCGGTACCTGACGCGCAAGCTGGACGAGCGGGTCAAGGCCCTGCACCAAACGGCGGGCGCGCTGACGTGCGCGCTGATCGACCTCAATCAATTCAAGTCCATCAACGACCTGTACGGCCATCTGACCGGCGATGAGGTCCTGCGGCGGTTTGCCGAATTTCTCAAAAGCACGCTTCCCGCCGGCCATCCGCCGGCCATCTGCGGCCGGTGGGGCGGCGACGAATTTTTGATTATTTTTTCGGACGGCACCCCGCCCGCGTCCTGGGAATCAGGCCTCACGGAGCTTCTGAAAAAAAATCAGGACCGTATTCTCGGCAATCTGCCGCCGCCCAAGGCTTCGCGGGAGAAACAGCCGGCCATTGGGTTGAGCGGCGGGATGGCCGTCGTGAGCGGCCCCGATCCGGCGCTCGATGCCGTGCAGATCATGGCAGACCTGGACACGCTGCTGTACCGCGCGAAGGACGGCAACGGCAGCCGGATCGAGACAGCGGCGCCGAACTCGATCGGGCGGCGGCGCGATCGGAGCCGGGCCGGACCCGCGCGGCCGACGGGTCAGGTGCCGCTGATCTATGTTCTGGAGGACGACCCCGACATCTGCTCGATCATCGGAGACATGCTGGCACGTCAAAAAGTGGAGGCGCAGATTTTCCAGGAAACCCCGAAGATGCTGGAGGCGCTGAAGGCCGCCGTGCCGGACCTGATTCTCCTGGACCTAAAACTTTCCGACGCCGACGGCATGGACGTCTGCCGGCAGATCCGGCGGAAGCCGGAGTTTTCCGGAACCAAAATCAGTTTCCTGACGGCCTTTACGTCCGAAGACATCAAGCAGGAGGCGATGGCATGCGGAGGGGACGCGTTTCTGATGAAACCGTTCACCTACTCCAAATTTGTCCAGGAAATCCAGCGTTTGCTGGGACAGAAAATCTGATATAGTCGGCCGCGGTCGGCGGGGTAGCTCAGTCGGTTAGAGCGGGCGTCTCATAAGCGCCAGGTCGCGGGTTCGATTCCCGCCTCCGCCATACAGGGATGTATTGTCCCCGGAGCAGGGCAATTTTCGTACAGGAAGTACGAAAATTGCCCAAGGGTGCGACCGGGACATCAGGGATGTATTGTCCCTGCTGTCCCAGCTTAAGTTTCGCCATGGATGGCGAAACAGTCCGGGTCAAACAGCAGGGACATCAGGGACGTCACCCCTCGTTCAACGCCTTTTTCGCCACCCGCGTGGCGAATACGGTGACGGCCACCGTTGCGAGCAGACCCACGACGAACAGGATGTTTTGGCCCGGCCCGGCCTGAACGGTTCCTGTCAACACCTCGGCCAGGCTTTTCATGGCGGACCCCACGTAGACGATCATGACGGTGCCGGGGATCATGCCGATCCAGGACGCGAGGACGTAATCCCGGAACCGGACGCCCGTGATGCCGTAGGCGAAATTCTGGAGGTTGAACGGAAAGACCGGCGAGAGGCGCGTGAGGAGCACCATTTTGAATCCATTCTGCGCCACCGCGCGGTCCACCGCCGAAAATCGCGGATACGATTCGACCTTGCGGCGCACCCAGTCGCGCCCGACGGTCCGGCCGATCCAGAACGCCGCCGACGCGCCGGCCACGCTTCCGGCCGCCACGCACAGGTATCCCTTCCAGACGCCGAACAGAAATCCCGCGGCCAGCGACAGGACCGTGCCCGGGAACGCGACCATGCAGGCCGCCACGTACAGAGCCGCAAGCGCGGCCGGCCCCCAGAGGCCAAGGCCGGCGACCGCGGCGAGTATTTTTTCTATTTCAGCGCCTCCGGCGCCGGTCGCCGAAACTCTCTGTCGAGAAGGTACAGATACATGACCGCCATGGCGTCCTGGTCGACGCCGGTGGTGTTGTTGTAAACGCTCACGATTTCGTAGTCGTGATCCTTGAAGACCGGTATCCCCCTTTGGCTGGAATACCGGTCGACGCGCGAGATGCCGATTTTGTCTTTGAACCCGCGGGCGCGGCTTTTGAAGAGCGACTTGCCGGTGGTGAGGTCCCGGAGTTCGAGCGATTCCGCGAATGGATGCAGATGCACGGCGATGTAATGGACGGTGCAATCGAACGGCAGATCCATGAGCCTGGTCGCGAGCGTCCGGCGCACCTCGCGGCCGGGCTTGACGACCCAGTGCCCGGTGAATTCGCGCGCGAAGGTGTCGTGGTAGATGTGCTGGTCGGCGTTCTGACCCGGCAGGCAGTCGGCCTCGTGGACGGTTTCGTCGGGCTTGTCGATCCCGTAGTATCCGTCGCGGCCCTTCAGGAGCGCCAGCCCATAGGCGCCGCGCGTAAAGAGCGGTTTGAAGGGCGCCTTCAAGTCCCGGTCCCGGACATACTCGACTTCGACCTTGTGGCGCACGTGGAACGTTTCGTTTTCAATGTTATGGTTGAGGACCTGCGTGGTGAGGGACAGGGCCTCGGTCGAAAGAATCGGGATCCCGAATCCTTTCGGAAAATCGACCGACACCTCGCCCTGCGAGAGCGTGAAGAGGCGGTTGGAGACATTCCGCCCAAAGAGGACATTGTGGCGGCCGGCGTCATAATAATCGAGATTGCTGTGACACATGAATTCCTGCGACACCGGCGCCGTGTCTTTCGGGCCCACCACCACGGCCCGGTATCCGGTGATCCAGAGCAATTCCGGAGTCTTGCGGTCGGCCGGCCAGAAACTCTGGGTGCTCTGCGGCCCTTTCATCGACGGGTATTTCCGGTCGATGGTGTAGACTTTCGACAGCACTTCGACCGTCCGTGTCGCTTCCTTTGCCGCGCGCGCCGACGCTGACACGCCCAGAAGGCCCAAAAACAGGATGACCCATCCGCTTCTCCGTCTCATCGGGTTCTCCATCCTATCAGTCGCTCAATTCTTTCGGAAGAGACGCACGAACGGCGTCAGCTCCATCACGGTACCCGCGGGGTGCGCCTGCTTCCAGAAGACGACGTATTCCTGGACGAACGGATCCTGGGGCGTCGTCGCGATGAGGACATCGTCGTAGAAGTCGAGAAACTCCCGGCGCTGATACGGCGCGAGGCGTGTTTCGAACAGGTTGGGAACCGGCCAGGGGGAGTTCGGCCGGATCCAGAAATGTTCCTCGATGAAAAGCCTCGGATCGTAGCTGCCGAATTCCGCCGCGTAATGCGGGAATCGATGAAGGCCCGGATACCCGGAGAGCGACGGAAAAACGACGCTGTAGAAACGCCGGCCCGGCCGAAGGGCCGACGGCCAGTCCCCGAACACCATGCGCTGGAGGCCCTGGTTCCAGCGGACGTATTTGGTCAAGCTCGCGCCTTGAACCGCCAGCGCCGTCACGATAAGCGCCGGCATCAGGATCCGCAGCCGAATGGTGCTGTCCGCCGGGAGGAGCACGCCCGAGTAGACGAGGGCCATCAGCAAGGCCAGCTCGAGCGCGCGGGCGTTGGCGTAATGGAGATAAACGGTCTTGGCCGGCCCGGGCCATTCGGTGATGTAAGGCAGGAGGACCGCGGCCGCGAGGAACGCCAGGACCTGCGCGAAATGGCGCCGCTCGATCTGCGCGTCGGCGCCGGCGGCTGCGGGCGGCGGTTTCATTTGAACCGCGCGCCACGCGATGTGCGCAAGGATGAACGCGAGTGTCAGGAAGAGACTCCACTGGAGCGCCGGGATCGTGTAGACGCCTCCGATCAAGGCGAGTTTGCTCCAGCTCCACGGAATCCAGTGATAGGAGGAGGCGCCCGACGGCCCGAGGTCGTCCGCGAGCGGATTCGGTTCGGGCAGGACCTGCGTCAGGCGGATGAGATGGTAGGCGAGCGGCACGACGCAGGCCGCAAGCGCCGGCCAGCGCGCCGATTTTCGGCTGACCGAGTCGACGGCGAGCATGAGGGCCCAGAAAGCGAACGCGATGACATGGGTGAAATAGAGGCAGACCGGCGCCAGCCACAGCCAAAGCGGGCGGGGTCGGTCCGGCGCCATGATCAGCCGCGCGTAGAAAATGAGGAGAAGCGTTTCGCCCATCCGCCACGCAAAATTCCCGAACTGCCCGGCGAAATCCCACCGAAGGAGACTTGCCACGAGGGGAATGAGCCAAAGCGGCGCGGCCATCCGAAGCATGCGTCCGATCCGCACCAGCGCGGCCAGGAGCGCCACCCACGCGACGAGGTCCACCGCGAGGATGACCCGGGTCGGCGACTGGCCCGTCAGCTTCGCCGCCAGCGCCACGAGCAGATCGTGGAGCGCGTAAGGCGGCGGAAGGACGAATCGGAACTGCTCCGCTTCAAACACGCGGCCCTCCCAGACGCGCAGTTCCAGCCAGATCCGGCCGGCCGTGCTGGGAAGATCCATGATGGGCGGCGTCGGCGACGCGAAGATCGGCCAGGTGGAGAGTCCCGCCGCGAGCAGGATCGCGCACGTGATCCGATTCATCTTCATGCGATGGATCTCCGACCGATCCATGTGGACGCCGCGCACAGGAGGGCCGCGGCCAGACTCACACACAGGCCGACCCGGAAACTCGCGGGACCGTACGCCAGATCAACGACGTGAACACCGGCGGGAACTTCCACTGCTCTGAAACTGTACTGCGCGCGCCGAACCCCGGCGGGAACGCCATCCACCGCCGCGCGCCATCCCGGATAATAGACGTCGTGGATCACCACATATCCGGCGGCCGGCGCCGTAACCTCCAGCCGGACATGATCGGCGCCGTAGGACAGAAACCGGCAAGCGGACAGAGCAGCCGCCGGAGGCGCGGACCCGGACCCGGACACGCCCGCGGCGGCGGGAGGACCGCCGGTCAGGATCACGCGCGCGGCCGGATCAAACGCCCGATCGGTCACCGCGCGAAGCGCATCGTGTTCGGAAAGCGTGACCGCGTCGCGAATCCAGATCGCGCGCGGCAAGGGATCGGGCAGGACCCGGAGCACGCCGCGGTCGGCGTCGACCACGGATTTGAGGCCGAGCATCCGGAATGCGGGATGATCAAACCGCGTGATGACCACGTGCGTGAAGAAATCCTCGCTCGACGGTGGCAGACCTTCCGCGCCGTTTATCAGGCGGAGCGGATGGGAAAGCATGAGCGGGTTGTGGCCGCGAACGGCGAATGTCCGCGACAGGAGCGTCAGATTACCAAGATCGTTCGGCGCGGTGGCGTAGACGCGCTCGAAATTGTCCGAGGGCCCGGCGAGTTCGTGAATCCGCCAGGCCGATGCGCGCGCCGCCGCGTATTTTTCCGTCGAGCGAATCATCCCGTGTCCCGCGAGCCACAGGTCCAGTACCGTCAGGCTCACCAGAAGCGCGCGGGAGGCGCCGGCGCCGATTTTTTCCCGATGTCCTGCCGCGAGAATCGCGAACGCGGCGGCCGCAAAAAGAGAAAAGCGGACCGCCGCATCCGCCGCCAGCCCCAGAACGCCGGGCGGCAGGTCAGAGACCACGGCGGACAAATGCAGATAGGCGGCGCCCAGCGCGATTCCCGCCGCGATCCAGCCGGCGATCATGCGTGCGGCATGAACCGGCAGGCGATCCTCCATGCGCCGGACGAGACCGGCGACCAGAATGGACTGGGCCGCCATCGCGAGAAACAGCGCTCGGATGGGGTCCCGGAAATGATCCACCCCGGGAATCGCATGGACGTATCCGAACAGCGGATTGTATTTACCCAGCGCGAGGAAGATCGACGCCGCGAAGATCACAAAACAATATCGCTCGAAGGCCGTCGCGGTTTTCCAGCCGAACCCGAGGAGCGCGAGCGCAGCCAGCGCGCCGGCGTGGGCGCCGGATTCCCAGAACGAATGCGCGTAGGAGCCGATCCAGTAGGTAGCGTCGAGCGGATTTCCGAACGCGAACGGGAAAAAGAGATTGAGAATCTCCACGGGCCGCAGGGACCCACGGACGGCCGCTTCAAGAGAGACGCCGTCTCCCCGCGTCGTCCAGGACATGAATTCCAGCGTGGGTATCACCTGCGCGCCGGCCAGCGCGAATCCGGTCAGCACGCACGCGGCGAAAGCGATCAGGCTTTTGGAAAGCGAGGGCCTGTCGACCGGCCACGGCCGGACTACGGCAAGACCCAGGAGAAATATCAGACCATAAAATCCCATGAGCGGGTGCCCGCCGAGCACCATCAGCGCCGTACACACCGCGACGAAGACCCAGCCCCGCGGCGCAGGCAGAGACGCCGCCCGCGCGAAGGCCCACCAGAGCCAGGGGACCCACGCGGCGGACTGAAGATACGCCAGATGGCCGGCATAGAGATGCCGAAGGATGTAGCCGTTGAAGGCATAGACCAGGCCTGCGAGAAACGATGCGGTCCGAGCGTAGCCCATCCGGCCGGCAAAGAGAAACATGCCGGCGGACGCGAGGATCAAATGAATGGCCACCGTCCAGCCATAGGCTGACTCCGGAGAGAAAACATAAAACAGGATTCCGCCCGGATACATCGCGAAGGCCTGGAGGTCGGCCACCTGCGGATACCCGCAGAGGAGATAGGGATTCCACAGGGGCAGGCGGCCATACTCCAGAACGTAGTCTCGGAGGAAGCAACGGATCGGATAAAAAAAGACGAGAAAATCGCCCCCGTAGAGCGGATGCGCCGGCAGGAGCGTCTTTCCGAAAAACGCGATGCAGGCCGCCGCGAATCCGGCGAGCGCGATCAGCGCGCGCGGCATGCGAAAAACGCCGCCAGCGCCACACCGAGCATGCTGAGTGCGGCGCCGAGCGCCAGACTGACCGGCGCGAACCACATCTCGACCCCATGCCGGCCCGCGGGCACGGGAACGGCGCGGAATGCGTAATTGGCGCGGAGAATCGAAACTCGAGCGCCATCCAGCGAGGCGCGCCAACCCGGATAGTAGACATCGTTGACAACCAGATACCCCGTGTCCGGCGCGTCGACTTCAATTTTCAGGCGATCGGGAACTTCCTCCAGAATCCGGCCTGTGGGCGGCGTGTCCGTGCGCGCCGGGGGGACCACCGCCGCCCCGCCCGGGCCGGACGCGCGGTCCGTCAGAAGGACGGTCCGGGCGGGATCAAACTCTGGCGACGCGATCCATTGCAACGCCGAGTCCTCCGGGACGCCGGCGGCCGTTCCGACCCAAAAGGCTCTCGGCATCGCGCCGGGAACGGCGATAGCTTCGAATCGGTCCGGATTCACGGCGAGGCCGAGGCTCAGGAGCCGCTGGGCCGGCCGATCGATCCGCTCGATCGGCGGCACGAGGGTGATGAAATCCTCCCGTTCCGGCGACTGGCCCCATGTCGCCAGAAGAAACCGGACGTAGGAGGACAGCACCAGCGGGTTGTATCCCCGAACGCCAAGCTGGCCCGTCAGCATCGTCGTGTTGCCGAATACATAGGAACCCGATACGCTGACGCGCCGCCCTCCGCCGCGTTCCGCGCCCGAGAGAGACAGAATCGCGTCGCGGTCGGCCTTGAGGCGCGCCACCGAATCCGTCGGCTGGATGAGGCGCCTTCCCTCCCAGTACATGTCTCCGAGCGTCAGCGCCGCGAGGAGCGCGCAGGCCGCCCGGACGCCGATTTTCCGGCGCTGCGCGGCGATCGCAAGAATCAGGATGCAAACGAGCCCGGCCACGCATACGGCAAGAGACCGGCTGAGACTGCCGGCCGCATACAGTTCGAGAACCTTCGGGAATTCCGCCCACGCCTGTGGAAAGGCGGCCAGCCCGACGACGGCGATGGCAAGCGCCAGAATTAAAAGCGCCATCCGCCTGAGGGGGATGGAAGCTCCGCCCGTGATCCGGTCCAGCAGGGCGGCGGCCAGGATGGAAAGCGCCGTCGCGGACAGAAACAGAATCTGCGAAGGCACGCGGAAATTCCTGACGATCGGCAGGGCATGATAGGCGGGGAAGACCGGGTTGTGCTTGCCCATGGCAAGAAATACGGAAAGGATCAAAACGCCGAACGCATACCGCTCAATCCTCGACGCCGACCGCCACGAAAATCCGAAGATCGCCGCGACCGCAAGCAGCCCCGTATAGGCGCCGGTCTCCCAAAAAAAGGTGACCGTCGGCGTTCCCCAGTAAGTGCCATCCGGAGGGCTGCCGAACGGCATCGGGAAAAACAGGTTGAACAAATCCACCCCCCGAAGCGAATCGCTGACGGCCGCCTCGTAGAGGATGCCGTCGGAACGCGTGGACCACGCCGTAAATTCCGCGGTCGGCAGGAGCTGAACGCCGGCGATCGCAAAGCCGGCGCCGACCGAGACCGCGAACACCGTCATGCGCCTTCGCAACGAAACGGCCGCCGCCGCCGGCGCATTAAAGACGGCCATGCCAAGCAGAAACAGGAGCGCGTAGAAGGCAATTTGAGGGAAGCCGCCGAGCAGCATGAGCGCGGTGAAGACCGAAGCCAACGCCCAGCCGCGTGTCCCGTCGGATGACCAGGCCCGCCGGCAGGCCCACCACAGCCACGGCACCCAGGCCGCGGTTTGAAAGAGGGTCAGGTGTCCGGCGTAGACATGGCGAAGCATGAACGCGTTAAACGCGTAGAGAACGCCGGCCGTCCAGGACGCAGGCCAGGACAATCCGAAATCGCGCGTGAAGGCGAACATGCCGAGCGCGGCCGCGAAAAAATGGAGCGCGACGGTCCAGCCGTACGCCTGTTCCGGCGGCATCGCATAAAAAAGCGCGCCGCCCGGATAGATCGCGGAAACCTGGATGTCGGCCAGAAAGGGCGCGCCGCAAAAAACGTGCGGGTTCCAGAGCGGCAGCCGGCCGTGGTCGCGGACCTGTTCCCACAGGAACTGCTTCATCGGATAAAAGAACATCAAAAAATCGCTCCCGAAGAGCACCCGGTCCGGCAGGAGGACCGGCCAGAAAAAGAGGGCGCAGACGCCGGCATACGCGATCAGCGCTTTTCGCATGAAGGCTGGGGCGCGCTGTTTCGAATCGCGCCCGGTGTCATCCGTCGACATTGTCATGTAATAACACCCTGCAATCTTGACACGCAAGCCGTGTCCTTTGGTACAATTCGCCCATGGATAATTACATCACCAAAAAGCGGTACGACGCGCTGATGCAGGAGGTCAAGCATATCCGGGAGGTGGAACTGCCGGAGGTGTCGAAGGCCAAGCTCTTGGCGGCGGAGGAGGGCGACCTCAAGGAAAACGGCGGCTATCACGCGGCCAAGGAACGGATGGAGCTGTTGATGAAGAAGCTCGAGGATTACGAGGGCTTCGTGACCGGACCCAAATTCATCGACGATATCGCCATCAAGGGCGACGTCGTCACCCTCGGCACGGTCGTCCGGGTCCAGGACCTGCAGAACAACAGCGAGTCGGAATACTGCATCCTCGGCTCAGCCGACGCCGACCCCGACAAGAACATCATCTCCTTCCAAGCGCCCATCGCGCGCGGCCTGATACGCAAGCGGGTGGGCGACCAGTGCGACGTGCAGACGCCGCGGGGGACGAAACGGTACAAGATTCTCGAGATCAAGAGATTTTCCGGCGCCTGACCCCGCTGCGAGATGGCGGAGGAGGAATAAGCGCCCATGTTTGAACAAGCCTTCAAGAACATCGATGACGTCCTCTGGAAAGAGGCGGGTTGCACCACCGAACTCGACTACACCGAGCAGACTTCCTGGCTCCTCTTCCTGAAATACCTTGACGGGCTGGAGCAAGACCGCGCCGATGAGGCCGCGCTGAACGGCAAGAAATACGCCTACATCCTCGACAAACCTTACCGCTGGGAAATATGGGCCGCGCCGAAGGGCAAAGACGGCGCGCTCGACCATAACGCCGCCCTGACCGGCGACGACCTCCGCGACTTCGTCAATCAGAAGCTCTTCCCGTATCTCCACAAGTTCAAAGAAAAGGCCACTGGGCCGAACACCATCGAATACAAAATCGGGGAGATATTCGGGGAAATCAAAAACAAAATATCGAGCGGATACAACCTGCGCGAGATCATCGACCACGTCGACGAACTTCGATTCCGCTCGCAGACCGAGAAACACGAACTCTCGCACCTCTACGAAGCCAAGATCAAGAACATGGGCAACGCGGGCAGAAACGGCGGCGAGTATTACACCCCGCGGCCGCTCATCCGGGCAATCGTGCGGGTGGTCAATCCCAAAATCGGCGAGAGCGTCTATGACGGCGCGTGCGGCTCGGCGGGCTTTTTGTGCGAGTCGTTCGACCACATGAAGTCGTCGGGCAAGCTCACCACCAAAGACCTCACCACGCTCCAGACGCGCACCTTCTACGGCAAGGAAAAGAAATCGCTCGCCTACGTCATCGCGATCATGAACATGATTCTGCACGGCATCGAAGCGCCGAACATCCTGCACACCAACACGCTCACCGAGAACCTCGGCGACATTCAGGAAAAAGACCGCGTGGACGTGATCCTCGCCAATCCGCCGTTTGGCGGCAAGGAACGCAAGGAGGTTCAGCAAAACTTTCCCATCCGCACCGGCGAGACGGCGTTCCTGTTCCTCCAGCATTTCATCAAAATGATCAAGGCCGGCGGGTGCAGGGATGCACAAGTCCCTGCCGGCCGCCATGGAAGGCGGTGCATCGGCGGGGGCGGGCGCGGCGGCGTGGTCATCAAGAACACATTCCTCTCCAACACCGACAACGCGTCGGTGAGCCTGCGCAAGCTCCTGCTGGAAAGCTGTAACCTACACACCGTGCTCGACTGCCCCGGCGGTACATTTCAAGGCGCGGGCGTGAAGACCGTGGTGCTTTTCTTTGAGAAGGGCGCGCCCACCCGCAAGGTCTGGTTCTACCAGCTCGATCCCGGCCGCAACCTCGGCAAGACCAACCCGCTCAACGACGATGATCTGGCCGAGTTTGTGAAACTGCAAAAGACATTCGCCGACTCGCCCAAGAGCTGGAGCGTGGCCGCCAAGAGCATCGACCCGGCGACATTCGACCTCTCCGTGAAAAATCCCAACGGCGGTGAGGAAGTGACGCACCGTAGTCCGGAGGAAATCATGGATGAGATTTCACGCGGAGACGCGGAGTGCGCGGAGGTTTTGGGGAGGATTCGAAAACTCATATGAAACTCACGCCGTCATTTTTCAAAACGATCCGCGAGATTATCCTCTCCGCCCGTGCCACGGTCTCGCGTGGCGTGGACCTGGTGCAGGTTCACACGAATTTTGAGATCGGCAGGCGTATTGTTGAGGAGGAGCAGAAAGGCAAACGGCGGGCGGATTATGGGAAGGAAGTGATCAAAGCGCTTGCGAAGAAATTGACGGGCGAGTTTGGAAATGGATTTTCTCAGAGAAATCTTGAATACATGCGCAGATTTTATCTGCTCTATCAGGATAGGAATGCAATTGCGCAATCAATGTCTGCACAATTGGGTCGCGGCAAGATTGCGCAATCACTGATTGCGCAATCGGCTTCAGATCAAAAAGGCCGGACACAGGCTGGGAAATTGGCATCCATTGAAAAACACCCTCCCCGCCCCTTTACTCTTAGCTGGACACATTACTTTTTTCTCCTCGGTATCAAGAACCCCGATGAGCGCAGCTTCTACGAGATCGAGTCCGCCCAACAGGACTGGACCGTCCGTGAACTTAAGCGCCAGTTCGACACTGGCCTTTACGAACGGCTCGCTCTCAGTCGGGACAAGAAGGGCATCCGAAAGCTGGCGCGGGAAGGACAGACAATTTCTAAACCTGAAGACCTCCTGAAGGAACCGTTGGTGCTGGAGTTTCTCGGGCTCTCCGAACAGTCCCGCTATTCCGAGTCCGATCTCGAAGCCGCCATCATCAACCAAATCGAACGGTTTTTGCTCGAACTCGGCAGGGGATTTCTTTTTGAGGCGCGGCAGAAACGATTCACCTTCGACGAAGAACACTTCTTTGTTGACCTCGTCTTTTACAACCGCCTCCTGCGGTGTTACGTGCTCGTCGACCTCAAGATCGGCAAACTCACGCATCAGGATATCGGCCAGATGCAGATGTACGTGAACTACCACGACCGGAAAGTCCGCCGCCCCGGCGAGTCCCCGACCGTCGGCATTATCCTCTGCAAACAGAAAAACAAGGCCCTCGTCGAGATCACCCTCCCCAAAGGCGCCAACATCCACGCCGGAGAGTATCAGCTCTACCTGCCCAGCAAGGCGCAACTCAAAAAGAAGCTCATTGAGTGGACGGCGGGGAAAGACGGCGGCGATGAGTAAGGTCGGGGTGGAGAATCTCACGCGGAGACGCGGAGAGCGCGGAGGTGCGGGGGAAGATCGGGGCGATGGTATGAAGAATGGGTGGCCAACGAAGACGATAGGCGAAGTTCTGCAAAAGACCGACACTGTTAATCCGCTGCAATCGCCACAAGTGGAGTTCGACTACATCGACGTTTCGAGCGTTTCCGATGCGACATTTCAGATCGAGACGACGCAGCGCCTCAAAGGAAAGGACGCACCGAGCCGGGCCAGAAAGCTCGTGAGAGCGAACGACATCCTTTTCGCGACGATTCGCCCCACCTTGCAACGAATCGCCGTCGTGCCGGAACATCTCGACAAGCAAGTCTGTAGCACTGGCTATTTTGTTCTCCGGCCAAAGTCGGGAATTGACCACCGCTTCGTCTTCTACTTTCTTTTCACGGAGGACTTCACCGGGCAGATGGAATGTCTCCAGAAGGGTGCGAGTTATCCGGCTGTTACAGATGGCGACGTGAAAGCGCAGACGATTCCCGTCCCCCCGCTCCCCGAGCAGCGGCGGATCGTCGGGATTCTTGACGAAGCGTTTGAGGGCATCGCCGCCGCCAAAGCCAACGCCGAAAAAAATCTCCAAAACGCCCGCGCCCTCTTCGATAGCCACCTCCAATCCGTCTTCTCCCACCGCGGCGAGGGGTGGGTGGATCGCACGCTTGATCAAGTGTGTGTCGTCGAACGAGGCAGTTCACCCCGACCAATCAAAAACTACTTCACCACCGATCCAGATGGCGTGAATTGGATCAAAATCGGCGATACCGAAGAGGGCGGAAAGTATGTTTTTTCCACGGCTCAGAAGATCACGCCCGAAGGTGCCAAACAGTCACGATTCGTCAAAGAGGGTGATTTCATACTGACGAATTCTATGTCATTTGGTCGGCCATACATCATGAAGACAAGCGGCTACATTCATGACGGTTGGTTCGTGTTGAGGCTGAATATCTCAATTGACACCGATTATTTTTACTACCTCCTTTCGTCGCGCTTTGTCCAATCACAGTTTTCTCAGTTGGCAAGTGGATCTGTCGTCAAAAACATCAGCGGCAATCTCGTAAAAAAGGCAGTCTTGCCGATTCCGCCGCTATCTCATCAGCATGTCATCGTTCAAAAGTTATCGGAGATATCCGCCGAAACTCAACGCCTCGCGTCCCTCTACCAGCAAAAACTCACCGCGCTTGACGAACTGAAAAAATCGCTGCTGCACCGGGCATTCAGCGGGAGGTTGTAAGAGAGATCATGGCAGACGAAATGACCCCGCCGCAATCCGGCATCATCCTTTACCAGACCGAGTCAACTATTCGACAATATCGAACAGTTCGATCCGTGATCCCAACTTGTAAGTACGACTTATTACTGGGAGCATAAAATGTTTGACACATCGGCAAGGCCGTCACCCCCGCGAAAGCGGGGGTCCAGTCGCCGTATCCGAGCGAGGGACAGACTCTGGATTCCCGCTGGAGCCTGCCCCGGACTGGATTCCCGCTTTCGCGGGCATGACGGAACCGGGGCGGGAATGACGGAAGGGGCTGTCCGCACAACTTGTAAGGATTACTTACAAGTTCATCCGTTACGCTCTATTCTGGAGTTTACACCATGAGAAAAAAACCCGATACCACGCCTCCGGGCGGCCAGTTCCTTGTTTATCGGACGGAGGACGGGAAGCTCAAGATCGATGTGCGATTCGAAGGTGAGACTGTCTGGCTGACGCAGCAGCTTATGGCGGAGTTGTTTCAGACCACCAAACAGAACATCGGGCAGCATCTGAAAAGCATCTTTGAAGAAGGCGAACTCACCCGGGAATCAGTTGTAAAGGATTTCTTTACTACTGCCGCCGACGGTAAGAACTACAACACCAACTTCTACAACCTCGATGCCATCATCTCGGTTGGCTACCGCGTCAAATCTCGTGTCGCCACCCAATTCCGCATCTGGGCCACCCAACGCCTGCGGGAATACATTATCAAGGGGTTTGTCCTCGACGACGAGCGGCTTAAGAATCCGCCGGGCAAGGGCCATACGGACTACTTCGACGAGTTGCTGGAGCGGATCCGCGACATCCGCGCGAGCGAGCGCCGGGTTTATCTGCGCGTGCGGGAGATTCTCGCGCTGGCCGCTGACTATTCGCCGTCCGAGCCGGAAACGCAGGCCTTCTTCCAGGCGGTGCAGAACAAACTGCACTTCGCCGCCACCGGCAAGACCGCGCCTGAGCTGATCGCCGGGCGGGCCGACTCCGCTCAACCCAACATGAACCTGACGGCGTGGAAAAGCGGCGTGGTTCGCAAAGGCGATGTGACCGTGGCCAAGAACTATCTGCGCGAATCCGAGATCAACTAACTGAACCGAATCGTCGTCATGTTTCTCGATTTCGCCGAGGATCAGGCACGGCGGCGCAAGCAGATATTCCTGCGCAACTGGCAGACTCGGTTGAATGATTTCCTGCGGTTGAACGAACGCGCGATTCTGCCCGATGCCGGAAAAGTAAGTCGCGAACAGGCTGACGCTATCGCGGAGCAGGAGTATGACCGCTTCGCCGCACGCCGCCGCGCGCGACTCGAAGACGAAGGGGAGGCCGACACGCTCAAGTTGCTCGAAGATGATGTGAAGAAACTGCCGAAGCCGAAGAAACGGAGGAAGGGCGAACAGAAATGAACGAAGCCGAAACCCGCGCCGAGCATATCGACCCCGCGCTGAAGGCGGCGGGCTGGGGCGTCGTCGACGGAAGCAAGATCCGGCGCGAACGACGAGAGCAACTGGCGCGGCATTCTCGACTACTTCGCCCCCGCCGTGCAGATGGGAATGACCGCCACGCCCAAACGCCGGGACAACGTGGACACCCACGCCTACTTCGGCGATCCGGTCTACATCTATTCGCTCAAGGACGGCATCAACGACGGCTTCCTCACGCCGTTCAAGGTGAAGCAGATTTCCACGACGCTCGACGAATATGTCGCCACCGGCGTGGACGCCCGCAACATCCGCAACATCGTGCTGATGCGCCCGATCAACACGATGATCGAGTTCAAGCAGATCGACGTGCTGGCCCACGTGGCCTACGCCTTGCCGCCGGTCACTCGCGAAGAACGCGCCGGAAAAGCCAAGGTCATCATCAGCACACGTTTCAACAGCAAACAGCAGATATTTCTCGACTTTGTGCTGTCGCACTACGTGTCGGTCGGCGTAGAGGAACTTGACCAGGAGAAGCTCACGCCACTATTGCGGCTCATGTATCACGATTCCATCGCCGACGCCGTGGCGGATCTGGGCCGGCCGGATGAGATTGGGAAGGTGTTCGCAGGCTTCCAGAAATACTTGTATCGGCAGCAGGCCGCCGCATGATCCAGAAGTCACACCAAGTGTTATAAGATGGCGGGAGACGGAATTGAACCGCCGACACAAGGATTTTCAGTCCTCTGCTCTACCGACTGAGCTATCCCGCCTGAACGGATCACTTGTTACTACGCAACTCGAACTTTAGTCAACGGGATGGTATATCCGAATCCATCATGTTCGTGAGGGTCTCCACTTGGGGACTATTGATTGTCTGGATCATTGGGAACACCGCGTGGGCGGCGACGACGCGCCCGCTGGACGACTGGTTTGACCCGTCGCTGCCGCTGTTCGCCTCCGATCTCATCTACGACGCGCGCCGAAATCAAATTTATGTCGCGGACCAGATCTCGGCGCAGGTGTTCGCCTTTTCGCCCGGCGATTCCACCGCGAAGCCGCTCGGCCTGACCGGATTTTCTCCGGCCCGTTCGGAGGCGCTCGAGCTTCTGGGCAACGGTCCCTTCCGCGAAAAATTATTGGGCGGCGAGCTTCGGCTGGAGCTGGAACCGGACGGGCTGTTTTTGTACGACGGCCGGAAAGTGTTCGGCAGCGACCGGTGGATTCAGATGGATGTTTCCCGCGGCCCCGGTTCCGCCCAGCCGGTCCGGCCCGCGCGGCGGGACATGACGCCCGGCCCGCGAGACCAGGATCAGAGCCTGCTGGCGGAGGCGGTGGCCGATCTGGCCGGGCGCGGGCGGCGGGTGAAACCGTGGCGATGGTCGGCGCGAAACCATACGTTTCAACTGATCGACGCGGAGGGGCGCGCGTATGTGTTCAGCGTGGAGTCACGCGGGTCCGGGCAAAACAGGTTGCGGTGGATCGCCGAACTCGACAGCCTCTTTGCGCGTTTGACCAACCTCCTGCAGGCGGAACTTCGCCCGGAAAAATCGGGCGCCCTCCACATCCGAACCGGCCGCAACCGCTGGACAGCCACGGTCGCCGATGATCCGTTCACCGGGGAACGTGTCCTCAACGTGGAGCCGGACACGGCCGGATCGCCGGCACGCCCGTACAAACCGCCGAAGACGCCGGGCCGCCCGAACCTGCCGCTCGGTTGGTCCGATTATTTCCAGCGGCTCAATCTGCTGGTGGAGGGTCCGGCCGGCCAGTTGATTTTCGGCCGGATGCGTCTGACGCATTCGGGCGACAAATCGTTCGTGATGATTTCCCAAGGGGGCCGGATTCGCCTGTTTCCCTGGGACGGCGCCGAACCCAGCCCGGAGGAAGTGGTGATTTTGCCGGAAGGCTTTCTGGTCCAAGCGCCGCCGTACTGGCTCGCCGCAGGATGGACGAGTGAATTTACGGGCCTCTTGGATTTGGGCAACAGCCGGTTTCAGCGGCTGGCGCCGATCGTGTCCGGCGCTCCGGGCGGATCGCCCTCGGCGGCCGAGCCGGACCGAACGGAGGCCACCGGCCTGACCGCCGGCCTTTTCGTTCTCGACGCCGAAAACCCGGCGCTGACGGAGTGGCCCATTTTGGAATGGCCGAGACTCTCGCTGCCGGAAGAGATGCTGATGACGGCGGAGCCGCAGGACCTCACGGTCACCGGCGCGGGCGAGGTGTATGTTCTGGCGAAGGACGAAGACCGCGGCCTGCGGTTGTTCCGCATGGGCGTCGCGCCGGAGCCCGTTCTGGATCTGCCGGATGACGTGCTGCCGGAATTTTTGTCGGGCGTTGAAATCACGTTGAATTCGCAGGACGAAAAGAAGCGCACGCTGTGGACAGTGGCCGGCCATCCGCCGGCGCTGGTCCGAAAAGGCCGGCTGGACCTGGGCTGGCAGGTGGGACAGGGGATTTACTGGCGGTACGAGCCGGAAGGGGTCATCCTGTTTTCGACCGATCCCACCGGCGAGAGCGACACGGCGCTGACGGTCCAGATCGAAGGCGCGGACGTCAGCCGGGCGCTGCGGCTCGGGGATGCGAATTGGGTTCTGGAGACCGAATCCGGAATTTTCATTCTGGACGCCGCCGATCCCACCGCGCCGGACATCCTGCCGGTGGACGAAGAAGGCCGGGGCCTTCGGCCGGCCGCCCAGGGCGCGATCTTTGAAGTCCCCGGCGCCGGCGCCGTCCAGGTGTGGGAGGTCGGGCAGGACGGGAACAAAAAATCTTTGGGCCGGTTCCGCGAATCGTGGGCCGCGCTTGGCGCCGACGCGCACCGGATTTTTTTCCGCGACCGGTCCGCGCACAAGTTGCATGTGGTGCGCCGGTCCGCGAAGCCGACCGAGGATGAGATCGGCCAGATGACGGGCCGGTTGAATTTCGATTACGACGATCCCACGCCCGTGCTGCTCGTGGCGGTCGGCGGCGAAGCCCACGCCATGCTGGTGCGCCCGAAGGCGCCGACGTACCTCTTGGGGCCGATGCCCTACGGAATGTATCGGATGGACGTCTCGGCCGGATTTTTCGATTTTCCGGGGCCCACCGTGTTTTCCCTCATCCAGCCGGAGATGTCGCCGCCCGACATGCGGCTCGTGAAAACGCTCGATTTCATTTACCGCCGCGCAATCCACTTTCACGAGTCCGGCAACCTGGAACTCGCGCGGTTCAATTACGAGCTGTATCTTTCGCTCTACCCCTCCGGCCGGTCCGTCCATGACGCGCGGTCGGCGCTCCTGGCGCTCTACGCCGACGAGGAGCGATGGGACGAGATGATCGAGTTTTACCGCAAGTCGCCTCCCGAAACGCGCTGGACGTTTCCGGTCCTCCTCCTGCTGCTCGACCGCCTGCCGCGTCTGGCCGACCGGCTGGAGATCGCGAAGAAGAGTCTCACGATCGCGCCGCAGGACGAGGGCGCGGCGGCCATTTTGTTTTTTCTTTACAAGCACACGCTCGATGCGTCCTTCAAGTCCGGGCTGGACCGGATCGGCGTTCCGCCGGTCTACCGCAGATTTTTTGAAAGTTTCGACCGGAGCCGCCTGTGAGATCGGCCTTTCGGTCGGCGATTCTCCTGGCCGTTCTGATCGCGCTGATCGCGACCTACCGGAAACTCAAGGTCGAAGAGCAACAGGCGCGCGCCGGGAAGGCGGACGCGCCCGCGGCGACGCTGGCAGATCGAATCCGGACGTTGCCCGAACCGCCGTCTACCTGGCGTCTTCTGGAAACCGCGCCGGACGAAATGAACCTCGACGACCTCCCGGACGTTCGGGACGCGGTGATGGAGCTGCTGGAGTCGGCGCAGACGCGGGTGACATTCGAAAGTTATTTCCTGAAAAAATCCCTGGGCCGGCCCGCCCGGTGGTTGCTGGACGCGCCGGGCCGCGGCATCCACGTGCTCGGCGTCGTGCATCCGAACCCGATGAGCGACGCGCCGTTTCTCGACGAACTCCGGGCTGCGGGCGCTCAGATCATCGAACGCGATTTCGCGCCGCTCGGGGGCAATCCGGGAGATGGATACATCCACGCCAAATTCATCATCGCCGACGGCGCGCGCGGATATCTCGGCAGCGCCAACCTGGGCGCGGCCGCGATGACGGCCAACCGCGAGATGGGACTCTACTTCGAGGACGCCTCCATCGCCCAGACGCTGGAACTCATGGCCGGGTTCGACGCCGGCCAGATCAGCAAGGGCCTGTCGGCCGACATCCACACCGCCGTGCTGCTCCAGGGGGCGGCCGACGGATTTGCGGTGGAGGGCCTGCCGCGCTGCGAGGAGGGCATCGCGGCGCTATGCGACCTGGCCGAGCGCGAGATCGACATCATGATGTTCACGTTCAGCCACCAGTTCGGCCACTACGCGGCGATCGCCAGCCCCGTGCGCGCGGCGATCCGGCGCGGCGTGAAGGTCCGCCTGATCCACGAGTCTTCGACGATGCGCGAATTGCAGGGCGTCGCGCCGACGCTGAAGGACATGCGCCAATGGGGCGTGGAGATCCGCCTCGCCGACCTTTCGACGCTGGGCGGCCGGCCAAAAGGCCAGTATCACGCCAAGGCGATGCGGGTGGACGACGAGTACGTCATGATCGGCAGCAACAACTGGACCGACGCCGGCTCGCACGAAAACCGAGAAACCGCGCTGATCGTCCGGTCCAGACACATGACGGGACAGTTCATCAAGCGCTTTAGCGCCGACTGGCGCGCCACGCACGTGATCAAGCCGTACGTGCATTAGGCGTATTCGATTGGGATGTCAATGTTACATTGTTGCAGAATGACCCTCGGGTCGGCTTTCTCCGCGCTCACCCGTTTCATGTAGGTTTTCCCGTCGTCCAGCGTCACGGTGAATTCGATGACGCCGCCATCCTGCGTCTGATGGGAGGCGGCGCGGATGGTTTGGATCTTCGATTTTTCTTTTGACAGCCATCCTTCGAAGGCTTCCGGCGAAACGCCCGTGTCGCGCCAGAACTCTATTTGGTCGAACGGCACTTCCTTGAACCGCGCGATCACGAACTCCCGGTCGAGAAACGCCAGGAAGCTGCCCGCTTTCGGGCCCGACTCGCGGTCCAGCAGCGTCCGGTAGATGGACTGGAAGGCCGGCGGCTGGTCGATCGGGGTCAGGCGCGCGGCGTCAAAGATTGCTTTCTGAAGCGCCGTGTCCGACCACTCGGCCTTGGGCAGGGCGTCCGCCAGGACGCGCAAAAATCCCCGCTGGGCCGGCGTGAGCGACGCGGCGCGCGCCGGCAGAGTTGACAGCAGCCGCATCTTCTCCTCCTCGGCCGCGTAGCGGTCCAGCCAATAGCGCGCGGCCTGGACGCGGCGGTCGAGATGCCGGCGCTCGGCCGGAGAGAGCGGCGCACCCTTGCGTTTTTCGACTTCGGCCACAAGATCCATGTGCGGCATCTGGACCAGCATGATGACGATGTGGAAATTTTCCGCGTAATAGTCATTCTCGGACTTGACCTCGGAGAGCCGGTAGACCAGTTTCTCGTCCTCGATCGCCTTCGGATCATGAAAGGCCCGGTGGTGGGCGCGGTCAAAGTCGTTGAAGAGTTTCACGATGAATTCCTCATCCAGCGTCACGTTCAGCGGCCGGTTGGGTTGCGTTCTCAGGATCAAGAAGCGCAGGACCTCCGGCGGCAGGAAGTCCGCCATTTCGCGGGCCATGGCGCCGATTCCCCGCGACGAGCTCATCTTGGCGCCGCCGACCAGGAAAAATTCGTAAGGGATGTTGACCGGCGGCGACAGGCCGAAAATTTCCCGGAGGCACGCAGACGAAACATCCCGCGCGCCGCCCCGGGTGTTGTGGTCCTTCCCCGCGCCCTCGATCGTCACCGGGAATGTCCGCCACTTGGCAACCCACTCGAGCTTCCACGGAAGTTTGCCACGGCCGTCGAACGGCGAGACTTTCCCGCGATGCCCGCATCCGCGCGCCCATTGGACGAGGTCGGGCCGGCAGACGTACTCGACCTCCTTGCCGTCATAGGCCGTGACTTCCGTCGTGCCGAGCCGCCCGCACTTCTCACAGATCGCCTGAAACGGATACCACGTTTCGGACCGTTTCGATCCGCTGACCTCGAGATAGACGCGGCGCACAACGTCCGCGCGCCGCAGGATCGCGTCGATCACTTCGTCGAATTTGCCCGAACGGTACAGGTCCCGCATCCGATAGGGCTCGGCCTGAACGCCCAGTTCGGCGAACACGTCAAAGAATTCCCGGATGTAATGCTCCGCCATATCCGATGCGGCGGATCCGGGAGGCGGCGGCACGTTGCAGAGGGGCGCGCCCAGATATTTTTCAAAATGTTCCCGTTCCGCGTCGCCCGCCGGGATTTCGTCCAGCGGATCGTAATCGTCCACTCCGAACAAAAACCGCGCCGGAACGCCGCGGCTCTTCAGGACGCGGAACACCGCATCGTGAATGATCACGCCCCGGAGCGCCCCGACGTGAACCCGGCCGGAGGGAGTTTTGGAGTCGTTGATGATCTGAGGTTCAGCGCCTCGGATTTTGGCGGCAATGTCGGAAAACCACATATGGACCGAACCTGTCTCCTTTCTACAGTTCTCCAGCGCCGCCATATTAATATTGTATATATATATAAGGAAAGCCCGATTTGGATCGTTTCTGGTTGCATCCCGGGCCTCCTGCTGGTACGCTCCGCGTACACTAGAAAGGAGGTGGTCCCAGCCTTGAGTAGAACAAACACGACCAGTGAGGTGCCTGAACGTTAGGCTTTCCACCTGACCTTTCACAACGGTAGCCGTCAGGTGGGTCGGCCGCGCAAGCGGCCGTCGCCTTGCGGAATTCAAACAGGTTACCGGACCCGGAAGCCCCCCGGCACAGGTCACCGGGGGCGGCCTCACTGGCCGAAAAAGCTTCTGGGTTTTTTTATGCCCGCAGGCAATTTCCAGCCCCTACCCCGGCAGGCGGCGGCGGATGATCTCTTTGATGCGATCCGGCACGCAGGGATTCAACACAAGCTTCTCCATCGCCTCCGCCTGGTCGATCTTGTCACGGATGAGCCACGCGACCACCGGCGGGTCCAGTTTCTGGCGCACGAGAACCAGGAGGTCGGCCATTGAAATGAGTTTATACCGGACAGCCACGTTCTCGACCGCGGCCGCGTCCGCCAGCTCGTAACAGGCGACGTGGGGATCGAGCGCGGCGTCCTCCTCAGGCGCCACCGGTTCCGGCGCCGCGCTTTCGCGGGTGAGGTGATGGGCGTAATCGGTGACGAACTCGCCGAGCCGGGCGACGGCCACATCGAGGAGTTCCGGTTTCGACATATCCGCGTATTCGGTTTCGATCTCGTTCAATTCGTCCTCCAGGTGCGGCTGGTCGGGGGGGATGCGGCCATGCAGGTCGAGGATCAGTTTTTTGCAAGCCGACCGTTTCATGTCCATCTCGCGCTTGACGATGCCCTCGATCAACATCTTGATTTTGTCGTCCGTCAAATCCTTTTCCGCCGCCGCGCCGATGAAAAAAACGTCCGTGAAAAACCGGAACGTCAGGAGCCGGATGAGAAAACGGATGATCTTGTCGAAGATCGGCGCGAACCGGTAATCGATTTCGTCGATCGCGTCCTGGCAGAGCTTGATCCGCTTCAACTTCTCCTCCGGCGACATCGGCGAGAGCTCCAGGAGGCCCATGGCCTTGTTGAAATGCTTCTTGGCCAGCGCGAAGTTGTCCATCACGCCCTGTTCGCCGCGGAGGTACCGGAACACGCCGGCGTTGAGGTGGGCGTCGGCCGTGTTGGATTTGGCGGATTCGAAAAAAAACTGCTCGGCCACCGCATCCTTGCCCCACCGGTGATACAGCGCGCCCAGCATCTGCAGGTCCTCCGGCAAAAGAAACGTCGCGTTGATTTCGTCGATGATGTAGAGGGGAATCTCGCTGATGAAATGGAGCGGCCGGCATTCGGGTTTGGTCCGGTACTTCTGCCAGATCGCCTTGTTCAGTTTCTCGTATTTCCGGATCAGAACATTCCCCAGCCCGTCCTTGACGGTCTCCACCAGCCGCGGCGTCTGGCCCTCCACGTTGATCTTCTTGTCGAGATAGGACCGGTCGGCAAGAATGAAGAGATTCACCGCGTCCTTCGCCGCCGGCGCCTCCTCGGGCGATTCCTGTCCCGTCGATTGTGGTGGCACACCTGGTTCCGCTGCTTCCTGAGCCATGACAGAGGAGAGGATACCAAAAACCGGCGTCAAATGTGAATGTGCGCGGATATTTTTGACTTCCGCAGGACGCATCCGCATGGGATGATCGGTCCAATGGCAGAGACACGCGTATTCAGTCCCTTCATTCCGCCTCATCTTCTGCGGGAGCTTTCGGCGGGTCGCACGGCCCTGGAAGGAGACCGCGTCCTGGAGGGGGCGTTTCTGTTTTCGGACATATCCGGATTTACGGCCCTGTCCGAAAAATTGTCGGCCGCAGGCGCGGAAGGTGCCGAACGGATCGCGCACGAGATCAACCGGTGTTTCGATCCGCTCCTGAACCTGATGGACCGGCATGGCGGCAGTGTTCTCCGATTCGGCGGCGACGCGCTCCTGGTCTATTTCCCGGAATCCGACGGCCTGTCCTGCCGGCACGCCCGGGCGGCGGCAAGCGCTGTGGTTCGAACCGTCACGACCATGAAGCCGGTGGAGACGCCGGGCGGGGCTGTCAAGCTCGGCGTCAAGGTCGGGCTGCACCGCGGACGTATCTTGGGCTTCGTCGCCCGGCTGGACAACACGCGAACCGAATACGTGACGCTCGGCGCCGCGCTGAACCGGCTGGCCGAATGCGAATCGGCGGCCGAGCGTGGGCAGGTGGTCGCGTCGGCTGATTTTCGGCGTGAGATCGGCGCGGGGAATCCACAAGAGTTGGATCGGCTGAGCCGGCCCGCGCGCCGTTTGGGTTCGGCGCCGAATATCACGCCAGCGAAACTGACGGGGTTTCTCCCCGCCCCGATTGCGGCCCGGCAGACGCTCCTCGGCGAGCAGGCGGCGTGGCTGGCCGAAATGCGGCGCGTGACGGCCATGTTCATCAATGTCGATGGACTCGGCCGGCTGGCCGACCGGGCGGTCGCGCAGATACGGAGTGGAGACATCAACGCCGGGCGTGCGATCGTCCGGCAGATGGAATCATACTTTGCGGCCGTTCACGCCATCGCCGCCCTGCACGGCGGGTTTTTCTTCTCCACGGATTTGTACGACCACGGGGACAAGGTCATTTGTGTCTTCGGCGCGCCCGTGAGTCACGAGCGCGATGAGGAACACGCTGTCGACGCGGCGAGGGACATTGCGAAGCTGCCCGAAAAAATGGGAATGCCGATCCGACAGCGCATCGGATTGAACAGCGGCCAGGCGTTTTGCGGGCTCATCGGCAACCGGCAGAGACGCGTCTATACGGTCATGGGAGACACCATCAACACGGCCGCCAGATGCATGTCGGCGGCGAGATGGCGGCGCGACGGCGCTGAAATCCTCACGCACGAAAACACGCTGGCGCGAACCCGCGGGCGGTACACGGGAACGCGGCGCGCGTTTGCGGCCAAAGGCAAATCGAAACCGGTTCCCGTCATGTCCGTGCGGGGCGAGCGGCCGTCCGCCGACATGGGCGTCGATTCGGGGCTGATCGGGCGGGACGAAGAGCGCCGGCGGATCGAATCGATGTTCGCCTCCGGAAAAGGATTCATCCTCGATCTGGCCGGAGACGCCGGGGTCGGCAAGAGCACCCTGCTCCGGTTCGCCGCCAAACTCTGGCAGACCGAAGGCGGCCGCGTCATCGCGGCGGATTGCCTGCCGGTCGGCGCGACCGCGCCTTTTTTCCCGTGGCGCCGGGCGCTGTGGAATTATTTTTCGTTCGGCGACGATCCCGATCCCGCCCGTGTCCGGCGGGCGCTCGGGGAACTCGGAGGCCTCGCGCCGGACGATGCGGCGCTGGTGGCCGAGATGATCGGCGTCGAGATCGGCCGCCGGCCGCCGCCGCTCGACCCCAAACAGGCGGTCGAACGCCGGCTCGCGATACTTCGCCGGATCGTCGAGCGCGACCCGCGGGCGCTCTGGGTCTTCGAGGACGTCCACTGGCTCGACGCGAACTCGGTGGACCTCCTGCGCCGCCTCGCAAAGGATCGCGCGCCCTGCCGCGTGATGGTCACGCACAGGCCCGGCCAGGAGATTTTTGACGCGGGAGCGCCGGCGACGTCCCTGGGATTAAAACCATTCGGATTGAAAGAGTCCGGCGAGCTGGCCACCCGGATGCTGGGCGCGCGCGCTCTTCGCGAGTCGACGCTGGAGTCGCTGCACGCCAAATCGGAAGGCAACCCTTTTTATCTGGTGGAGCTGTACCGCTGGATTCTGGAACGCGGTGCGGAGTCGAGCATCCCGGACTCGATCAGTGCCGTCCTGCAGAGCCGCGTCGACCGGCTGCCTGACATTGACCGCGAGACGCTTCGGGCCGCCGCCGTCATCGGCAGGGGTTTCTTTCGCGATCTTCTGGCGGACGTGCTGCCGGTACGGGTGACGCAGGAGAAATTGAGGGAAATTCTGGGCCGGCTGGAGACCTCGGATTTTGTGCGGCTTCTGGGCGGGAACCAGTATGAATTCCGCCACGTCCTGACGCAGGAATCCGTCTACGAATCGATGACCACGGACCTCCGGCGGCGCCTCCACGGGCAGATCGCACGCAGGCTCGAACGGCGCAAACAGGCCAACCACGTTCTGCTGGCGCATCACTTCGATCGCGCGGGGGTCGGCCCCAGCGCCATCGAGCATTTGGAGTTGGCCGGGCGGCAGGCCCAGAAAGTGTACGGCAATGACGACGCGATTCGCTGTTATTCGCGGGCCATCGACTGGCTCCAAAAAGAATCTGCGGTCCGGCAGAGGCTTCGCAAGCTCGCGGAGATTTTTCTCCGCCGCGCGGATGCGCACAAGGCCATCGGGCGCTTCGCGCAGGCCCGGGCGGACTGCATGGCCGCGGAGCGGATCCATCTGAAAACGGCCGACATGGTTTCCGCAGCGCTCGCCAGAGACGCCGCGGGCGTGTGTCTTCAGCGGGAAGGCCGGCACCGCGAGGCGCACGCCTGTTCGGAGCAGGCGCTCCGGAGACTGCGGCGCGCCGGCTCGCCGCCCGAGGCGCTCGCCCGATGCCTCAACAGCCTGACCATCGCCAACTGGTATTCCGGCCGGACGGCGCTCGCGATCGAATACGGCGAGGAATCCATCCGCATTCGCCGCCGGCTCAAAGACCCAAAGCAACTCTCGCTGGGACTCTTTGCCCTTGGAAAAGCCTATACGGTCGTCTGCGATTTGTCCCGGGCGGTTTCCTGTTTCGAGGAATTGCACGCCGTTTCAAAACGGACGCGGGACGTGCCGGGGATCGCCTACGCGCTCGACGGGCTCGGCCAGTGCAACCGGAAGCTGGGACGGCTGGGTCTCGCTCTTCGACAGCACCGCGAATCGTTCCGGTTGCGGGAAAGCGCCGGCAACCGGCGTGCGCTCGCCTATTCGTGCCTGAACGAGTCCCTCACGTATCTGACGCTCGGCCTGCCGGTGCGCGCGCTTCCGCATCTTGAACGGGCCGAACAGTTCTTGAAGGAGACAGACGAGGAAAATCTCGTGGGGGAATTGTGGCGATACCGCGGCATGGCCGCGCTCGAGTCGAACCAGCCGTATCGCGCCGCCATCTGCCTCGAACGGGCACTGCGGATCGCCCAGTCGACGGGATTTCTGGAATCCGAAGTCAACACCCTCGCGCCGCTGGCCCGGGCGACATCGATTCTCGGCGATCAGGTGCGCGCCGCGGCGATTTGCGACCGGCTTAGCGACATGGCCCGGGCGGCAAGGATCGTGGACCATTGCGTGTGTGCCGATCTGATCGTCGGCGAAATCGCCGCGCGGCAGGGGGACACGCGCCTCGCGGAAGAGTCGCTGCGGGCGGCGGCCGAGGCCGCGGCCCGGCATGAATTCTGGCCGCTGTTTCTCGAGATTGCAGAGCGCTGGACGAAATGGTTTCCCGCGCTGCCGCAGCCGGACGGCCTGCCGCCGCTGGACGCGGTCCTCCGCCGGCTGAGCGACAGCCTTGACGATTTCGACAGGAGAGCCTTCGAAGCCCGGATCAGAGTACTACTCGGTTAGCGCAAACGCCTTCGCCATCCGCAACCGCACCGCCGGGCCGTAGTCGTAAAAGGCCCAGATTGACCGGCCCTTCACCGAGCGGATCTTCCATGCGGCCAGGACAATTTCTTCTTCGCCCAGCGCGACCGCGACACTCTCGTTTTCGGCGAAGGCTCCGCCGCCTTCCAGGATGCAGCCGCTGAAACTGAGTTCGGTCACGACTGCGTCAACGACTCCGGGCGCGCCGCCCGGCGTGCAGGAAACGAGGCGCGCCGCCACACGGCACAATTTTCGCCGGCCGGATCTGAAAGGCCGCAGATCCCAGCTTTCAGGGGCGGAGATCCGCCAGCCGTCGGCGTTTGATTTTTCCACCGCCAGCGGCGTTCTCGATACGGCCGCCTCCCGGCCGATCTCCAATTCCACTCGAACGCGGTCCGGCACGAGACGCGTTTCGGGCGCGGCGACGAGGATGGCATCGCCGGTGATCTCCGCGACGGCCACCCGCCAGACGCGGCCGCCCGGCTCGCGCAACACGGAGGTTCGCAGGCGCGACCGGATGAGCTGCGAATGGCGGACCGTTCGGGCGCGCCGGTGCGCATGAAAGGCGGGCTCCGGGGAAGCCCGCGGTTTCAACGCTACGTCGCGCGGGATTTCCCGCGAGACTTCCGCGAAGGACGGATGCGCCGGGAACCATCGGTCTGTCCATCCGCCCGGCCGCCGGCGGCCGATCCGGTAAATCCGCCCGCGAAATTTTCTCAAGAACGCGTCGAGCCCTATGAGGAGCGGCAAAAAAAGCGGCGACCGGTCGGCCTTGCTGTCGGCCACGACCGCGACCACGCCCACGTTTGATTCCAGCAGGCGCTCGACATGCTCCACCGTCCTGCGCACGCTCTCCATATCCAGGGCGCCGGTCAAATAGAGCGCTGAAAAGTCCGGCAGGTTGTCCACCACCACCGTCTGCTTCTTCGCGCCGGCCGGGTCAGCGCCTCCGGCGACCCAAGTGCCGGCGTCTCTGACGCCGGCCGGCTCCCCCAACGCCGACAATGCCCGGCGCGCCTGTTCCACCGCCGCCGGCTCGAATCCTCCATCGACGGAGATCATCGACCGAAGGACATTTTTCGCCAGAGCGCTCCGCCCCGTTCGGGAGAGACACTGGGCCAGCAGAAAGCATGCCGCCGCCGGCCCCTGTTTCCGGACCGAATCCTCGAAGCAGGTGATCGCCGGCTCGAACGCGTCGTTCCACCAGTGCCGCAGTCCCGCGAAATACGATGCGAGCGCCGCCACCGGCCTCTGTTCCGCGCGCGTCGCCTGCCGGACCCGGGCGCCCAGTTGCCGGAGCGCCGGCGCTTCCACGTCGATCACTGTCAGGCCCTCGATCCTTCGAACGGGAAGAAACTTCATCATCTCTTTGCTTGCGTCAACGCAATGGTCCAAGTCCGGCTCCACATATCGCGGAAGCCCCTCCAAGCCGGCCGCGCCCTGCCAGACCAGCGGATGGCGGGCCGAGAACGATCGAAGCCCTCGCGATCGACGCCGACCTTCGACCAAAGACTCGCACGAATCGATCGAAGACCCAAGATCGCCGATGGACCCATCGCGCAATCGCAGCACGCGCGCGGCGTCGGCCAGCGCCATACGTGGCGAGATGGGAACGCGCCGGATGGGAAACAGGGAGACGCGTGATCCGGAAAACGGACGCGCCCAACGCTGCGCCAGCTCTTCGTAGGCCGTGCAGGATTCGGCGATGCGCAGAGTCTCGTCCGAAAATGCCGCCGGGAAATCCATGGCGCGCATTTCGGCGGGCGTTTTCAAATAAAAACAGGTGGCGGTGTAGGCAAACGATTTCGGCTTCTTGTCGGCCGTCTTGATGTACAGGTTGTGAATGAACCAGTCCCCGGAGGTCGCATAATGGCAGTCGTTCGTCAGCACCGGCCGAACGGCGAACCGCCGCGCATACGACAAAACGGCGCGGTTGATCGGCGCCTGCTCCGGAATCGGATGCCCGGCCACTTCCGAGCGGAAATCGGCGCCGAAGAGATCGTAAAGTTTTCGGTAGATCTCCTCGGCCCGCTCGTACCGGCCGCCCCGCACGGCGATGCCGACCGGCCCGCCCACGCACGCCGTCGTGCAGATCAGTCCCTCGCGGCAGCGCTCCAGGAGGTCCCACGTCACCACGGCATATCGCGGGGGCCGAAAGCCGCGCGTCCAGCTCTCGTTGTTGATTCGGATCAGATTTTGAAATCCTTTGAGATTCTTCGCCAGCAAAATCAGATGCGTCCGGTCCATCCGATCGATCGGCGCTTCGCCCTGCCGCGCGTCAAAGTATGCCTCGCAGCCGAACACCGGGCGCACGGGAAAGGACCGCGCGGCCAGATACAGCGGATAGACGGCGGTCAGGCACCCATGATCCGTCACCGCCTGGGCCGGAACCCCGGTCCGGGCCGCCCACGCGAGGGTCTGGGCGGGATCGAGGATGCAGTCGGAAATCGAGCCGTTCAGATGGCTGTGCAGATGGACAAACACCGGGCCTCCTTTGTCTCCTGTCAGTCGACGGATCGTACCTCAAGTTGACATTTGCCGCCGCATTTTCTATTTTCTTTCCCTATGGTCGTCGATGTCAAAGGCGTCGAATCGAGAATTCGCGAAAAAGCGGCGGTCCTGCAGCGCCTGGTCGGCGAGATCGACAAGGTCATCGTCGGCCAGCGCATGCTCGTCGACCGGCTCCTCGTGGGGCTTCTGGCCGGCGGGCACGTGCTCGTCGAGGGGGTGCCGGGGCTGGCGAAGACGACGGCGATCAAGACGGTGGCGGCGGCGCTCAAGCTCGACTTCCGCCGGATTCAATTCACGCCCGACCTTCTCCCCGCCGACCTCATCGGGACGCTGATCTTCAATCCGAAGACCGGCGAGTACAGCACGCGCCGGGGGCCGGTCTTCGCCAACGTGATCCTCGCCGATGAAATCAACCGCGCGCCCGGCAAAGTCCAGTCGGCGCTCCTCGAGGCGATGCAGGAGAGGCAGGTCACGATCGGAACCGAAACATTTCCGTTGCCGGACCCCTTCATGGTGATGGCCACCCAGAATCCGATCGAACAGGAGGGCACCTACCCTCTGCCCGAGGCGCAGATCGACCGGTTCATGCTCAAGGTCAAGGTGACATATCCGTCGAAGGACGAGGAGATGACCATCATGAATCGGCAGACGGAATTCCCGCCGGCACCGGTCGTGCCCGTTGTCACAGCCTCGGACCTCGCAGCCCTTCGCGAGCTGGCCGGAGAAATATACGTCGACGAGAAGGTCAAGCAATACATCCTCGACATCGTGTTCGCCACGCGGGATCCCAAATCCTTCAACTTGGATCTTGCGCCCCTCATCTCATACGGCGCGAGTCCCCGGGCGACGATTTATCTGAACCTGGCCGCGCGCGCGCACGCCTTCATCGACGGGCGCGGATTTGTGACGCCGCACGACGTCAAGCGGATCGGGATGGACGTGCTCCGGCACCGGGTCATCGTCTCCTACGAGGCCGAGGCGGAAGGGATGGATTCCGAGGCGATACTGGGAAAAATATTCGACCACGTCCCGGTTCCCTGATGCAGTCTCCGGGTGTTTCGGCGGAAGACCGCCAGAGAGACCTTCTTCGCAAGGTTCGCCGCATCCAGATCCGAACCGAACACCTTATCCGCGATCTTTTCGCGGGCCAATACACGAGCGCCTTCAAAGGCCGCGGCATCGCGTTTTCGGAGGTCCGCGAGTACATTCCCGGCGACGACATCCGGATGATCGACTGGAACGTGACCGCACGGATGAACTCGCCCTATGTCAAACAATTCGTCGAAGAACGCGAGCTCACGCTGATTCTCCTCGTCGACCTCAGCCGGTCCGGATGGTTCGGGTCGGGACACAGGAGCAAGCGGGACCTGGCGATCGAGATCGCTTCGATCCTCGCCTTCTCCGCCATCCAGAACAACGACCGCGTGGGGCTCATCCTTTTCACCGACCGGATCGAATCGTATGTCCCGCCCCGCAAGGGATCGAGCCACGGGCTGCGCCTGATCCGGGACCTGCTGTTTTATGAGCCGGCCGGTTCGGGCACTCGGATCCGGGTGGCGCTCGATTTTCTGAATCTCGTTTCCCGCCGCCGGGCCGTCGTGTTTCTGATTTCGGATTTCCAATCGGCCGACCTCGAAATGGCGCTGCCGGTGACGTCCAAGCGGCACGATCTCGTTCCCGTGCGGATCATCGACCCTCTCGAGGAACGCTGGCCCCGGCTGGGCCTGGTGGAGCTGGAGGACCTCGAGACGGGGGAGCGGCTGGTGTGGGATTCCGGATCGCGAAAATCGGCGGAGGCGTTCGTCGCAGACTCGAAGACGCAAGCGGACCGGCTGAAAAGGCTGTTCGCCTCTCTCAAGCTCGACACGCTGACGTTTCGGACCGACCAGTCCGTCGTGGAGCCGCTCCGGAAATTCTTCCTCATGCGGCGCAGGAGGCAGGCCCGGTGACGGCGCGCGCGGTTCTCCTCCTGTTCATGGTGGCGATGTCCGCGCAGGCGGCGCAGTCGGCCGGACCTGCGTCGAAATCGATCCGGCGGGAATTCGGACCCGTCACGGCCATCGTGGAGGTTTCGTCCGACAAGATCACCATCGGTGACGTGATCGAATGCCGCTTCGTGGTGGAGGCCAAAGAGGGCGTCACCGTTCTGTCCATGCCGAACCTCCTGCAAAATCCGGGACAGTTCGCGGTGCTCGACTACTCGCCGGCACAGCCCACGCCAATTTCGGGTGGAGGATTTCGGCAGTCAAGCTGGTTCAAGCTCGATCCGACCCTTCCCGGCGAGTACGTCATTTCGCCTCAGGAAATCCGATTCGTCGATCGCCGGCCGGGTCAGGACGGCGGAGAGCGGCGATTCGAGACGCCGGAAGTCCGCATTCTCGTGACGGGATTGGTGGATGGCAACGCCGAGTGGGAAAAACTGAAAGACCTTCGCGGGCCGCGCCTTCGGCCGCTGCGGATTCCGTGGCTCTGGATATCGATTGGAATCGCCGCACTCGCGGCAGGCCTGCTCCTGTTCCGATTCAGACGCAAAAAACGCGCGATTGAACTTCCGAAACCGGCCCACCTCATCGCCGAGCTTGGGCTGGACCGGCTCATGCGAGAAAATCTGATCGATCGCGGCGAGATCGAAATCTTCGTCACGCGCCTGTCCGTCATCCTCCGGCAATATATTGAAAACCGTTTTCAACTGCGGGCGCCCCGTCAGTCCACAGAGGAGTTTTTTGAAGACCTCAAATCCTCGCCCGCATTGAGTCCGTCCGAAAAGCCGATGGTGATGAATTTCCTCCGACAAGCCGACCTCGTCAAATTCGCGGCGGAATGGATCGACCGGGAACGCGCGCTGGCGCTCCTCGATACGGTCCGTCAGTTCGTCCGCCTGACCCGGGCGCCGGAGGCAGTGGCGCCGGTTCGCGCCGGCGGCGGCCCCGACGCCGCCAAGGCCGCATGATCCTCCTCCAGAGAATCAGAGGTCCCGGACAAATCCTCTCAAAGCCGCTGATTCCAGCGTTGCGCGGTTGTCGGAATAGACGGGAACATCCGCCGATTGGCGGATGGATTCGATCATCTCGTTTCTTCTCGCAAACCGGATGGCGCCGGGCGGATTCTGTTCGGCGGCTTTTTCCAGAATCTGATCGGGTGTCAGCCGGAGGGGCTGAAGCGCGCAGATGAAAATCACGTCGCCGATTCCGACATTCCAGATATGCATATACGGGAACACGCCCGCCAGCGTCTTCAATACACCGTCGGTGTATCGTTCGTGGAGCAGATGCCCGGGCGCGTAGACGGCCGCAATCCCGTCCGGATGGAGATGGGCTTTCAGAGAAAGAAAGCTTTCGCGCGACAGAAGGGATGCCGTGGTGATGTCCGTCGGGTAGGAGGGTTCCATGGAGATGATGTCATATTTGCGGTCGGTCGTGCCGAGAAAGTGACGGGCCTCCTTGAAAATGTATCGGACGTTTTTGTTTTTGTCGATGTCGCGGAAAAAGAACTCCGTCACCGCCCGGTAGACGTTCGGGTCGATCTCAAGGCAGTCGACCTCCTTGACCAGGTTCGATGCGATTCGGACGGTGGTCCCGGTTCCGAGGCCGATGTTCAGAAACCGCAGGGGGCCGCCGGGATTGGGGTGATAAAAATAGGGAAGATGCGCCAGCATGCTTTGCGTGGGGAAATCCTGGGCGAAGAGGCTGCTTTCATTTTTGCTGTTGATCTGGAGAAACCGGATTTTGCCGTCCTCGAGAACTTTGACGATCCCGTATTTGTTTTCGTAGGATTTGAGAAGTCTGACGTCGCGTTCGATTTTACAAAACTGTTCGGGCGTCTGAAACCGTTTCTGGATGTAGATCGAAAATGGATAGACGGGAAATGACAGCCCGGCGCCGGCGCCGGCGAGCGAAACCAGAGCCAGTATCGAAAGGAGGGCGGCGGCCGAATGTTTTCTTGAAATAAAATACGCGGCGGACGGCACGCCCGGCAGAATTCCGCAGAGGAGCGCCGAATTCTTCAGCCCGAAGTATTCGACGAAAACAAATCCGGTGAGAAGACACCCGGCGACGGCGCCCAGCGTGTTCAGCATGTAAAGCCGCGCCGTCACCGCGCCGGCCTGTTCGGCGTTCCGCAGAATCCGCTGGACCGCGATCGGAAAGACGGCGCCGGCGAAAAAGGACGGAACGAAGATCAGGACGAACACCGCCACGTACATCAGGCAAAAAGAAACTTCAAAAGAAACCGGCAGATGGAATTTCGCGAAAAACATCAGGTCGGACAGGTAGAGAAACGCAAAGCTGACCAGAATAGATGAGATCGAATACAAAAGAAGATAAAGAAAAAAGACCGGGGGCGCCGCGGTCGGACTGCGTTTGCCGCCGTGGAAACTCCCGGCAAAAATGCCGCCCATCACCGACGCCAGCGTTACCGTGTAGGAATGGACCGAACTGCCCAGCGTCAGCGCCGTCATCCGGCCCCAGATGATTTCCAGGGAAAGCAGGGAAAATCCGGCGAGAAGATACCCGCCGAACATCAAGACTTGCGCATTTTTCTCCACGCCCTGCCGGCCATCCGGCGGGCCGGCCGGAAAATCGGCCATCAGCGAACCGGAACGCCGGCGGCGCCCATGTATTCGAGGACGGGACGGTCGGCCGTGTGAGCGGAGGCGGCGGCGTGCGATCCCATTTGGCGGATTTGAAATTCGTCCATGAGGACGTTCATCATTCCCGCGTGGCTCTTGTTGCCCGCTTTTTCGATGTCCTCGATGGCCTGCCTCCCGCCCCGCGCCAGGTGAGAGAGGCTTCCGAGGAAAACCGTCCAACCCGGCCCGACTTCATAGATTCTCGCGTAAGGGAAATTCCGCGAGAACGTCTTGATGACGACGGCTCTTTGCATTCCACCCAGCTCCGAAAATGAGACGCACTGGGCGAACAGCCCCCCCTCGCTCAATCTCGCGCCGATCAGCCGGTAAAAATCGTCCGTAAACAAAAATGCCGACGACGCGTCTCGATAGGGAGGGAGTGGCCGGGAAAGAACGACATCATAGGAGTCCGTCGTCACGCGGAGGAAATGTCCGGGGTCATCCGCAATGAGGCGGCCCTTGCCGATTTCGCCGAATCGGGGATAGAAAAGCTTCTCCACGACTTGCGCAAGCGCGGGGTGGTCGTCCACACAATCCACGTCCGATTCCGCCATCAGTGTCCGCATGGATGTCAGGGCGGTACCGGCGCCAAGCCCCAGCACCAGACACCGCCGGGCGCGCGGGTGGAGGACGACGGCGAGCATGGAGAGGGACTCGTCGATGAGTTGGCCGGGACCCAAAAAATCTCCGCGTATTTTGGCGCCCACGATCAATCTTTGGATCGCCGGCTCGTTTTCGGCGGGCTTGATCCAGTAAACCTGAATGGGCCCCGCGGCGTCGTTCTCCTCAAAAATGAGCGTTGATTTTTGTCGCGCGGCGGCATAAGCCGCCTCGTTGGAATGGATATTCAGATTCGCGGCCGGCAGCCACCAGCCGCCAAAGGACAGGGCGCGTGTTCCGGGATAAATGAGAAATCCTCCCGCGAGCGCGAAGACCGCAAACAGGAGGGTGAACGATTTCATGGTCCTGGATCGTTCGGAAAGAAACAGGAGGCCGGCGCAAACAAAATCCAGCGCGGCGGCGGCAACGAGGGTCTTGCCAAGCCCGAGATTGGGAATGAGCAGGAACGCCGGCAACAGAGCGCCGATGGCGCCACCGGCCAACGTGACGGCAAGGATGCGGCCCACGGCGCTCGATGGGCTCTCCAGATTTTCCGCCGACGCCCGCCCCGCTGCGAAGATCGCGGCCCCCGTCGCCATCAGCGGGCCGGCCATGGACAACAATCCCAGAAAAAATGCGATTAACAACACAAGGCTTGGGTGATCCTTGACGGCATAATACGCGGGCGCGTAAAGAGCCGCGATGAAACCGAGAATGAAATTCGAAATGAGCCCGAGGACCCCGGCCAAAATCGCGCTGATAAACAATATCCGCTCCGCGCTCTGCGGCGCACGCCCGCCGATCCATCCGCCCACACTGAAACAGATCAGCACGGCCGCCCAAAGAACGCTCTCGGTATAAACGCCCTCGCCGAAAACAAGCGCAAGCGTTCGCTGGAAGGCGCACACGTAGATCGCGCCGGCGCACCCGCAGAACGCCGCCGAGACAGTGATGGGCCAACCGCGTTTGCCGGCGTCCACGTCCTACCTGCCGCTTTCGTAAACCATATTGTGAACGCTGTCGACCCATATCTGGATGCCCCAGAACGTGATCAGGATTCCGATCAGGCCGATGACGGCCAGCGCGGCCAGGATTTCTTTTTTGACGTTGAAATGTTTTCGCAGGTGCAGATAAAATCCGTAAAAAAGCCACGTGAACAAAGTCCAGGTTTCGACCGGGTCCCAGCTCCACCAGCTCCCCCACAGATAGTGCGCCCACAAACTGCCGGCGGCGAGCATGAGGGTGTGGCAAACGAATCCGGCGAGAATCCATTGATAGGCTAATTTTTCCCAGGCGGCCTTCCCATCGCCATTGGCCCCGCGGGTCAGAATTATCACGGCATATCCCGTTGCGACGATATATGCCGCGTGGGACAGCCAGGCGAAGAAGACATGCAGATACAACCAGCCGCTTTTGTAAGGCGGGCTTAGGGGTTCGACGCCCGTGTCCTGCAGGACTCCGTATCCCATGAGGCACATCGCAGCTGCCAGAACGAACATCGTGACGAATTCGGACGAAATGCCCGCAGGCGAACCACGCTTTTTCGAGTAATGGCCGGCCGCCAGATATGACACCATCAAAATCAGGGACAGCGAAAGGGTGTTTTCGTAGGCCATCAGATACGGCAAATGGCCGGATTCCCATATCCTGACTCCAATCGCGCACGCCTGAAAAATAACGCCGGCATGGATGAACCCGTCGGGCCGGACGCCCGCAGGTTTCTGAAAAACGGCCCTGGACAGGGTCACAAGCCACGCCATGGCAAAGGCGCCCACCGCACACCAGAAACAGACCGCCTCGATCTTCGTCATATCAAACCAGCTCGGGTCAAGCAGCTTTTTTCGCGGTCTCCGTCAGGATCTGGCGCGCATAGGTGGAAGCGCCGCGGAGGCCCTTGGTTTCGGCGAGTCGTTCGAGAATGCGCTTGACGGAGCGTGACAGGCGAATGTTGAGCATGGCATTGTTGGTCTCGTCCTCCAGATCGACGATGTCGCGTTCGTCGATATACAGGCCGGTATCGTGCGTGTCAAACCATTTGACGACCTGCACGGAGGTCATTTTCTCGAAGTCGGGCCAATTTCTTTTTTTAATCTGTTTCATCCTCTCTCCTCGTTTTCCGTTTTTTTCTGTAGAACCGTTTTTCCCAGGGCGCCATATCACGCGCCGTTATCAAAAACTGCCCGGCCGGGCGTCGTTCGATCACGATCACGAGCAGGCGGCCGGCATGAGTTCGAGCGTAAACAATATTGAACGCGGCGCGGGATCGGGCTATGACGCGGACCGGATCCCGTTCGGCCTGACGTATTTCCTGCGTGGACACTGCGTGTTTCAGTATGTGCATGGCCGCATTTCTTGTGATAATGATGGTCATTCACACGCCTCTTTGAACCATGGCACAGCATTCCACAGATGTGTGACAAAGTCAACACATGTGTGTCCATCATAGCACCAGATCGTCAATGGATGAGTAGCCAAAACGCCGGGGGGCGCTGGTCTCGCGGGTGTCGCGGCCGGCCAACCGGCCATTCGCCAGCAGATACTCCCTGCCCATCTGCTTCTGCGCCCAGTGCAACAGAAAATCAATGGTCGGCGTCGGAATGCCGGCAAGTTCGGAGATGCCTTTCCAGACGCACAGTCCATAGGGAATGTCCTCCGCGAAATAACGGTTCGAGAAATCCGGCGCCCAACCGCCATCCACAGGCTTCAGGGGGCATTTGAACCCCTTATATCCGGGGCTCTTGGCGAACAACTGGTCGGCCGTTTTGCAGGACGGGTCGGGAAACGAGATGTACTCGCTTTCATAGATCGTGGGCACATGCATTTCCAGACCATAGCGGGTTGACAGCAGTTTGACCAGTTCCTGTATCTCCGCGCTCGTGTGCTCCATTAAGGCGCCGGCCTCGGCGTCCATCTCCTCATAGAAGAGAGGATTTCGCGGCAAAACCTCGCCCGGCTTCCAGTTCTTCAGGACGCAGTACATCCTCTGCGGATGGATGTTGGCGTTCAGCGGAAAGAGTGTGCAGGAAAGAAAATGTCCCCCGTTCAGGCATTTTTTCCCCAACAGACGCGCTACAACCCTCATGGCATCCGGCGTTCGATCCTGCGGCACGGCGCAAATCGTGTATTCATCCTCGAATTGCTGGACGTGGACCGCCTTGCCGAACTCGGTAATCCGGCAATTGAACGGCATGGACATGATGGAGAAGATGGTGACGCGGCGAAAGGCGTCGCCGAGAATTCGGCGGGCGATGTAATCAAACCCGCCCTGGCCGGGAGTTGCGCCGATGAATGTGCCGGGCGCGATATGGGGCGCGATGGCGGTCAAAACGTCTACATAGGCGAATGACGGCAGAGGGATGAGGATGACGTTGGCGTCGGGGATAGCCTCCGCCGGATCGTCCGTTACCCGGACCGGCGTCCCCCGAACCACGCCTGCCGGCGAGTTATGGGTCTCGAAATCCGCGACGATTGACCCTTGCTCGGCCAATCCCTGACGGATCCGCGCCGCTTCATTCCCGAAGGACGTGAAGACGCTCGTAGGCAGCCCTCGTGAGGGCAGCAGCGCCATCAACGCATGCGCCGCATGTCCTCCGCCGACCACGCAGACACGGATGTCTGCGTATCCGGAGTCGGGAATTCTGCGAAACAGGGATGTTGAGCAGCCGACGGAGGATGCGCAGACTTTCAATTCGTCCGGCCTCTCATCCATTCGTCATGGCCTATTCCTCATCTGATCTGGCCGGCGTAATATTTCAGCAGGTCTCGGCGGCTTGCCTTCTCTTGGCCGCCGGAAACAGCCGCATCAGCATTCCGGCGAGGACCCCGACACACCCGGCGGCGGCGTAGCCGAATCCGGGGTCGCGCACGACGCTGAACTGCGCCCAACGCCGAACCTCCGGAACGCTCACCGTCATCGACCGGCCGATGCCAACCGGGATTCCGGGCGATGCCATGTCAGGCAGAACATGCGCCCCCGCGTCGTCTTCGACCAACAGGCGGAAAACCGAGTCGTCCTTTGACGTCTTTCGGGCTTTGATGCGGATCCCCAGCGCGGGGACATCGAGAAAATCAGATTCGTTGAGGATCAGGTCGAAATTGACGAACGACTTGAAAACGACGTTGCCTGCCGCATCGTCGATCTGAATTTGCGGAGATATTCCGTAACGCTTGATGTACACCCACGCGCCGCCGACCTTCGCCGGATGGTTTACCCTGCACTCGGCCGGCCGGTCCGCGCCGCCGACGGAACGGACCGTGAAGCGGGCGGCAAGATCGAGCACGTTGCCGCACGGGCCCCGGACAACCTTCATTTCATCCAGCCCGATATTCAGATTCGGCAGGAGCGCCCCGCCCGCTCCGCTCTGGCCTTCCGTGAGAAGAACGCCCGCGTCCGTCTCCCGGAACTTCGCCGACAGGATCGCCCCCGTCAACAGGATCGCCATCGACGCGTGCATGATGAGCGATCCGGCCATGACGCGGCTTGGACGCATCTCCCTGTAAAAATGCCGCCACAAAACGGCGCCGAGATTGGCGAAAAACAGAACGACGCCCGCAATGAACGCGCCGCTTTTGACAAAGGCGGCCACTTTATCTTGAGGCATGAGCAGAATAAGGAAAATGAGCATGATCAGAGCGCCGAACATGACCATCGTGGATATTCTGGAGGACAGAGCTGTGATCAACTTCGCTCGACCATCGGTGGGAGACGGGTTCGATATTGAAAGCGGCATTTTGTCTGTGTTCATGTCAGTAATTGAAATTATAATTTGCGGCCTTGTTGCCCGAGTGGCCTGACGCGCAACTGAGGTCATAGGCGGTCGGGTTGTTATTGGTCCAGCAATCGATTCCGCCCGATCCATCGTCGTAATCGAAGCCGGTCATCGCCGCGCCGTTCATAAAATGCAGGCCCAGGTAATCTTGACCGCTGCCGACGCCCGCGTTGGAGCCGTGGATGCCGCCGTTGGCGCCGCCGCCGTGACAGTTCAAGCACCAGATCGTGAAGGCGTTGTCGGTGTTGACGTCATGATTGGTATTGATCGGATGCGTCACCCGGCTTCTTGTCCGATTCGCGCCGCTGGCGTGATAGACGTCATATCTATGGCACTTGAAGCAGAGCACATGCTCCTCGTTGGTGGCCCCGGCGCCGGCCGGGTTGTAAGTTCGAAGCAGATAGTCAATCGTGTAGTAGTTCCCCCCTGTCGGCTCGCCGTGGACGTAGTGGCAGTCGCTGCAGGTCACGTAGCTGGTTTCGGACCAGCCGTCCGTGAAAACGGTGTCGCCGATGTTGCCGCTTTGAAGTTTCCCCTTTTTGACGATGGGATGAATGGCCAGGTTGTTGGGATTGATCTCCCTCGATATGTCCGTGATGATATTCGGCGCCGCGCCGGACGGAATTCCGGCGGAAAAGGACGAATGGCAGCGCAGGCACAACTCATACTCGTAATTCGTCCGCGCCGTCGAAAACTGAACCTTCGTCCAGTTGGTCGGCGCCGCCGGAAGGCCGGCGCCGCCGCCTCCCGAGTCGGGCCAGGCGTTGACCTGCACGCCGTACGTTCCTAGGAGCACGTTGCCGGCTTTCGTGTCGCCCACTGTGTGCGTGCCCCCCTGCGCATAATGCGGATTATGGCAGTCCTCACATTCCACGTGCGGATTGCTCGACCAGTTCAGCGTGTCTCCGGCCAAGCCGTGGTAAAACGGCGTGCGGTCGTTCGCCGCCGCGTCCTCATTGACGGGATGGTTGTAGAAGTTCGTCCCGTCGTTCAGAGACCTGAACTCGTCCTTGATGTCCGTCGCCGCCGGCGCGCCGTCGTGGCATTCATAGCAGAGATACTCCTCCTGGCGGATCGTGAGGTCGCTCGTGGGCTGGGTATTGGAGGTGTAAGGCCCCCCCGTGAGATTGTCGGCGTCGACGATTCTCACGCCGTGCGGATCATGGCAATTGACGCATTCGCCGGTGTTGTTGCCCGAGGCCGGATAGACGACGTTGGCGCTCGTCCAGTGCGAGGACAGTTCGAACTTGGCCTGGCCCGGCCAGCCCGGAAGATTGGCGTTGGTGTCGGTGTGGCAGACGAAACAGGTCGAATTGACCCACGGAGACGCGGCGGAGGGGGCCGGCAGCATTTTCGGATAGCCGGCGCCGGCGTTGGGCGTGTCGGTCGAATCCAACGACGCATGCTGAATGTGGCAGTTGCCGCAAAGTCCCGTGTCCCTGACGTCCGACGCGTAGCCTCCGATCCATCGAATCTGCGCGCCGGTGTCGGGATCGCCATGCGCGACGTTTTTGATGATGTTCGCCGCCCAAATATCCCGTACGGTCAGAAAGCAAACCGCCAAAGAGATCAAGGCCGCCGCCGGGAGGGCGAATTTTTCCCACGACGAATTCATCGTCAGACGGCCTCATGGACACTGTGCGCGGAAATGTGACGCGGAAGTTCCCCAAGCCGCAGGAGGTGCGATTTCAGGAATGAATTGTGCATCATGACCTTCATGGAACGCATCATGTACTCGCGTTTGAAATCGTTTTTCAACGCCCGGACCTCTGACAACTTGTCCATGTAAAAATCCCGGTAACAGCGCAGGACCGCCGTGAAAATTTCATCCCGGGACATGTTCTTCGGCCGGATGACCGGCTCGACCAGATTGTATTTGCTGAAATCCCATTCCTCGATATGGGGTTTGACCTGCGCGTAGATGTCGCTGTAGGGCCAGGGCGTAAGAAGCAAAAAATGCGCGAAGTCCGGATTGAACCGTTTGGCCTGCTTGAGTGTGAAGGCGATGGACTGCGGGGTTTCGTCCGGCGTGCCGAGGACGAATGAGGTTTCGCTCACGATGTCGGCGGCGTTGATCAGCCGCAGGGCCTCCTTGGACTCTTCGACGGACAATTTCTTGTTGTAATCGTCGAGCCGGTCCTGTCCGGCCGCCTCCACGCCGACGTAGATGTGGATGATCCCGGCTTTGCGGTATTTCCAAAGGATGTCCGCGTCGCGAAGGATGTCGACGACGGTCGTCTCCATGAGGAACATCACGTCTTTTTTCAGGCCGATCATCCGGTCGATGATTTCCTCCCATCGGCCGCGGTCGGTGGTGGGTCTTTCGTCGGGGATGAGAATGACGTTCACACCGTGCCTCTCGATCAACTCGCGCGCCAACTGCTCGAATTTGTCCGGTGAGATCGCCCGCCATGTCCGGTTCCAGAATTTTTGCTGGGAACAGAACGAACAGCCTTCCGAACAGCCGCGCGAGGTGCTGATGGAGCCGAGGGTGGAGTTCGGGATGACGTGATATTTGTAGATGCTCCAATCGAGAAGACCGTAATCCGGCGAAAGCGTGTCCAGATCGCGGACGAATTCCCGGCGTCCGCCGGAAACGATCCGGCCGTCAACCCGGGCCCCCACGCCGCGGGGCAGGCCGCCGTTCATTCCACCATCAAAAATCTGATTGAGCATGTCGCGAAACGGCAGTTCGCCCTCGCCGACGATGACATAATCGACGAAGGGATTTTCCGCGAGGATGTCCCGCCACATGAACGTCGCGTGGACGCCGCCGCATACGGTCACGACGCGCGGCGACATCTGTTTGACCCGGCGGAGCATGTCGAGAGCGGCGGGAAAACTGGCGGTGTAGCCCCCGACGGCGATGAGGTCGGGATTGATTTCGGCGATCCTGCGGACCGCGCCGTCCAAATCCGCGCCTTCCGACATGGCGTCGTACAAAACGACGTCGAACTTGCTCCGGTCCAGCGCGCCGCCTAAAAACGTGAGGGCCAGCGGCATCCAGTTCCCGGCGCACTCGAGCACGCCGCAGTGGTAGGTGGGCGTCGCGAGCAGAATCCGCGGTTTACGAGGCATGGCGTCTCCGCTTGCGCCACAGATGAACGGCAAACCAGACGGCGATGACGCCGAAGATGGCATGTTTCCCCACGATCAACGCCATGTGCTCCCGCTCCGCCGTCTGGGTCGTGAAAATCCGCAGGACGCCCCCGACGCCGATCAGGACGAGCGTGGCCAGAAACGATTTGAACGTGCAGTCCGTGATTTGCTTTCGGAGTTCCGGGTTGTCTCCCAACTTTTTAATCAAAACGAAATGATAGACAATGACGGCCACAAACAGCCCGGCGGAAAATTCGTGAAGGTAATGGACGGCGAGCGTATAAGCATCCATGGTCATTCCCTCCGGTTGAAATGATTTTCCATCGACGCCACGCTCGCGTCGATGATTCTCTTGCCCAGTTTCAACATCGTGTCGGCCCGGCCGACGCCGAAGACCGTCTCGTCGTCCCGTTCGGTCAGCGAATGGGTCACGCTGACGAGGATGTCGCCGGTCCGGCCGTCCAGAAGCCGAATGGATATGCCCAGGGCCATCGGACTTTCGCGCCGTATCTCCGTCACGGCGCCGGCCACGACGAAATCCGCGCCGTATTTCTTCACGATGTCCTTGACCGTTTCAGGATCGATTTTGTGGAACCATCTGGCCCGACGTCCCTCCAGAACCTTGGCGGCGTCGCCCTGCGGAATCGCCTCGAAAATGCTCCCGGACGTGATCCGGTTGAACAGGATGTCATCCATGAAGGTGAAGTCGTCCTGCCGGCCCGTCAAATTCTGCAGGGGGAGAACGACGGTCTTGACGGACGTGACGATCATCCCGTTCAGTTTGGATTGCGCGACATAAACCGACGGGGGCATTTTGTTGCAGGCCATGAGGAGGACGCACAACCCGAGCAGACAACGGCCAACACGCAACTGGCAACGGCTTGGATTCCCGCGGGAAGGACGGAGGGGGCGGAATAACCCTGTCATGGCGTTTTGGGCCTCGCCTTTGAGCGGGCCGCCGCGGCGACGAATGGCCTCAGAATTTCCCGCACGGCGGTTTCAAGATTGGCCGCGCGGGTCCGCTCCGCCCCCGCGCTCAGCATGCGCGGGCGATCGGAGGCAGAAATGATTTTTTCGTTGTAAAACAGCATTTCCTCGCGCTCGACGTCGTAGATCGTCAGGCCGATGTAGACTTCGTTCCCCTCCCCCTCCTCGAATTTGCGCAGAACGGGAGCGATGACGATCCGATCGCCGAGCTTCCGGCCGGCCCTGCAGAGGCGGTCTTTATCGATGGTGCCGATCCATTCGACGTCCACTTCATCCAGCGCCCGTTCGACCGCGGACGGATTTTCCAGAACGAACAGACCGGATTGCCCCACCAGGGTAAACAGGATCTCATCCGTTTTGACGCCCGCCATGGGATCGGGGACAAAGTTCAGGACCGGCAAAATCATCGCCGAGGCCGGCCACGCCACGAATTTGACGGACGGACTGACATACAGGTGGGGCTTGGGAGGCGCCGCGACGGTGCAGGATAGAATAATCGCGCAGGCCGGCAGAGCGAGCCGCCCGTTCATGGCTTTTTCACCATCTCGATGATTTTCGCCTTCACTTTGTAATCCAAGATCATCGAGTGAAGTTTGTTTTCAATTTGGAAAATCGTCCGCACATCCCGCAATTTGGCGCCGTCGGCGCCCGCGGCGCCGTCCAGAAGAGAGCGGCTCTCCTTGATCCATCGGGCGTCGGGGTCATTCAGTCCCAGCGCTTCGCTCTCTTTCAGCATCCTCCGCACCTTCTCGACTTTTCTCCCCTTGATGGACTTCAAATGAGGCTCTATATTTTCGGCGAATTTTTCGATCAGCCGCTCGCATATTTCGACGGTCAATTCCATCCGGGTTTTTTTCCGCCGGCCCGGGACATTGTACTGATTCGCGGACGCCGCCGCCGTGGATTCGTCGTAATACAGGATCCGGCCATCCCGGACCCTGTAGATTCGGAGCCCGATGGTGATCTGCGGATAATCGTCCACCACCGCAACATCTTCAACGGACACCACGATGAGATAGCCGAGCTTGGCGGCCCGGGCGACGGTGAGAAGCGTTTCGAGGGCGGGCACATCGTTCCAGCGAAGATACCGCCGGTTGAGCTCGCGAAAAACGTCGTCCGCCGTCGAATAGGGTTCGATCAGACCCTCCCGGATCAGCACATTTTTGATGATGTCGGTATACTTCCAGTTCTCCTGCGCCATCCGACCCGTTCGGTCGAGAAGCGGAGAAAATCCAATCGTGTTTTCCTCGGAAATCAGATTCTGGATGTCGTCTTCGAGGTCCAGATAATGTCGGCCGGCTGAATCCTGCCGGCATCCGGCGAAAAGCAGGGCCAGCGCCAGAACGACCGCCTTATTCCCAGCGGACAATTTTATCACCCCGCAGTTCCACGAGCTTCGGCTCGATCGTCCATTCCTCCGTGCCGCCGACCGCGGACGTGACGTTCGTTTTTCTTCGGAAGACGATTTTGAAGAGTTTCCTGCCGTCCGGGGCGCTGACCACCCGGACGCCGGACATGGGTTTGACGCTCACGGCCTCCGGCTCCATTTTTGTCACGACGCCATTTTTTAATGGATCCGCCCGGGCGCCCTTGAAAAGGGCGATCAGTTTGACAAGGTCCGGAAAGTCGTCTGTGAAGATGTCCCGGATTCTCTCAACGTCGCCTTCCGCCAGCGCCGCCACGGCGTTGTCCATGACCATCAGGGCGTCCCGGTTCTCTTTTTTGGCGGCCAGCCGCTCTTCAAAGGGCGTTTCAGTCAGATCGCGCTTGGAAATCCTCTCCCGCGTCGACATCCATCCGTCCGTATCAGGCTCAACCGGGATCGACACCAGGGAATCCCGAACCCTTCCCATGCGCGAGGCAATCCAGACGGCGCCCTGATGAAATTCAACGGCCGACACGGTCGGCGAGATGTCGGTCGATTCAATTTCAAAAAACGCCTCCCGCCTGTTGTCATAGCCCACCAGTCCCCGCTCCTCCGTGCCGACCAGGGTAAACGACGCCAGCGGGAAAATTTTCGTCACCGCATAGTCGTATTCGCCGCCCAGCTTGATTCGGACGGCTTCCCCGGTCTCCGGCTGAAACTCCCAGATTCTTCCCGGGGCGCCGCACCAGAGCCTGCCGCCGACGAATTTGATTCTTCGGATGTCCTCGTCACGGAACCCCTTTTCATAGGAGGCCCGGGTAAAGCGCTCCACGTCCGGCTCGAATTTCGTGAGTCCAAGATCCGTGGCCAGCCAGACAACCCCTCCCTCGATTTCGATGTCGTTCAGGCCGTTTGACCCCAGTCCATCCTCGGCCGTGTAGAGAGTCCAGGTGTGAAATCCCCTGTCGTAACGGATCAGGCCCCCCGGCGTGTCGACTCCGAACGGATTGTCATGGGCAAGGGCCAGAAAGAGGTACCGGTCCGTCCATTCGATGTCCAGCAGGGGATAACCCTTCCAGTTCGCCTGCCCGGGCCGCTGGGAGAAATTCTCCGTGAACAGGTCAAAAACGCACATTCCCGTGTCCGTCGCCAGATACAGGTAACGGTCGATGATTTTCATGTCGTTGATTTTGTATTGGCCGAACCCCTCGGGGAGATCATAGTGTGTCCATCGGTCCGATGGGACTTCGTAGCGGTCCATTTTGCCGTTGGCGTATCCGATCCATAACGACTCTTTGCCGGATGCCATCGCCGTGATGACTTCCTGGACCCGTCTCGATGACAGATTGTACGTTCGCCATTCCGCGCCATACCCGGCGCCCGCGAGCGCGGCCACGGCCGCCACGCAAAGCACGACGGCCGCCAAAGACGCCGGCCGGCCTCCGGAAAACCGCGCGGTCATTTCCCGCCTCCGTCGCCGCCGTATCCGCGTCTGGCAGCCCGGCCTCGTTTGAACATGGCGCGGACGGTCTTCGCCGTGAGCTTCTGCACGAGCCGTTTCATCGACGTCGTTTCGCCGATGCCGAACGTCGGCAGGTCGCTTGTGCCGACCACGCCGATGTCGGCGGTCCAGATGGTGACGCCGGATTCGATGTCGATGATTTTCGAGACTACATTGATTTCGGGCTTGCCCTCGTCGTACACTTGAATCGTACCGTACACGATGATGTCGGCCCCGAATTGCTCCTGAATCTTCTTCATCTCCTCGCCGGTAAGAAACCGGCCGGCCTCGATCCTCTTCTCCCGCAAGAAAGCCTCAATCTGGCTCTCCGGCACGACGTCGAAAATCCGGCTGTTTAGAATCTCGACGACCAGGGACTCCTTGATGATGACCGGCGCCTTGGCGTTGCCGGCCAGGTTGTAGAACGGCAGTACGACCGCTTTCTTCGCTGCCGTCATATCCGCCAGCGGATGCACGTAGACGTGATTGGTCGTCCCACAGCCGCACAGGAGGGCCGCCAGACACACCCAGGGCAGAATTCCAGATCGCACGGCGCCCCATCCTCCCTTGATCAGAACCATAGATTGTACGCGCTGCTCAGTTGGTTCGAATCCCGGACGCCCGGCAGGTGGTTCAATCCGTAGCTGAGCGTGAGGCGCGATTTCTCGACATCCCGGGACCGGACTTCGATTTTCAGCGTGCCCGCGTTATTTTTCGCGATGTCGATCAAGTTCAGCGTGGAGGCGAGCGTCAGCTTGTGGGTGAGGGCAAACGAGAGCGAATGGACGACGCCGACCCTCACCGAGGTCGTGCTGGATTTGCCGGCGGCGGCGCGCGCCCTCGTATGGTCGAGGTAGGAGGTCACGGAGAGGAATCGGCCAAGGTTCAGTCGGACCTCGGCGGACTGGTTGAAGGATTTCCGGCCGGCGTCTTTCGAGTGGTTCAGATAGCCGCTGATCGTCAGAGGCGCCTTGCTGACGGAGAACGTCCCCCCCATCAGGTAGTCGCGGGTCAGATTCGCGCCCGACCCGCTCCGCTCCTTCCGGATTCGGTTGCCCAGATCGAACGCGGTCCGCTTGCTGAAGACATAACGCAGTTTATTCTCCATCAGGTTGCTGCGTCCGGAACTGCGCTCCTCGAAATTCCGCGACACGGATTCGACGTACTTGACGGAAAGCGTCGCAATGTCCCGGTAGAGGCCGGCCGTCAAGAGATGGCTGAATCCGCCGGACTCCAGCGTCTTTATTTTCCCGTTTGCGCCGTTGTATCGCGCGTCCCGGTTCGCGTCGAGCCGGACACTGACGGACGGCAGGGGGTCCAGGGCGAGGCTGATGCCGGCGGCGTTGTTTTTCTGCGCCGTGGGCAATCCCATGCCGATGCGGACCTGATTGAAGCTTCCGGACCACCGGGCGTTCTCGACGACGGTTCCCTGGAGAGAAACGGCATTCTCGATCTGGCGGGATTTGCCGCCGGCGTGGGCGTCCGATAGGGCGTAGCCCATCGTGTTCGATAACGACAGTTTCGGCAGGAGCGCGGCGTTGAAGAGGAGATTGACGAAATGCCTCGTGGACCGCGAGGTGGTCCGCGAGGATTGTGTGGCGTTCGACAGATTGTATTTGATGTTCAGGCTCGAGTTGGGCATCAACAGAAATCCGCGGTTGTAGCCGTAATCGAACATCAATCCTCGCGTGGTTTCATGGGTCGCGCGGCCGGCGGCAAGATTGTCGAAGATCCGGTTCTGGAAGGTATACCGGAGCGTAACGGCTTTGATCTGGTAAGCCGAATTCATCAGGAGTTCCTTCGATTCCGAGGATTTCCGGCTGAGATTGAAATTCTGCGCCATGCGGGTGCTGAAATCCAGGGAGGGCAGGTATCGCGGCATGGCCAGTCCCAGGGTCGATGTGAAATTCCGGTCCAGGCGCTGGTTGCCTTCGTCCGTGGCCGACTGAAACTGCCGGATGCCCAGGGCCCATTTGTACTTTGATTTGGCCTCCGTCGCGTCCAGAAAAGGAGAGATGCGGTAGGTGGACGCGGTTTTCTGATTTGCGCCGCTGGCCACGAATTGCGCCGCGGCGCCGATGTTGATCTTCTTGTTCAGCCTCCGGTCGGCGCTGAGATTGTAAGTCCGCAAAAATCCCTCCGACATCCGCTCTTCGGCCCACGACTTGTCGTATCTCCAGTTGACGCTGCCGGTCAGCGGACGCGCGGATGCGCCGAGAATCAAGGTTCCCAGAAGGAACAGGACGGACAGAGACACGCCCAAAAGAGCCGAATTCATTTGAGCGCGCCCGTATCCGGCAATTGGATTCGCCGAAGGTAAAAGGCGATGGGCAGCTTGTTGTCATTGCCGAATCGGGGATATCTCTGAAAAATCCATTGCCGGTATTTCAGATCTGCGCCGACAAAACAGGACAGATAGGCCGCCGGATTGTCCGGCTTCTCCGAACGCGCTTGAACCGCCCGCGTTTTGTCCGAAAAGGAGAAACTCGGCAGAAATTCGGTGATGAGCAGGGTGAGATCTGTGCCGGGGATTTTTACTTTTTTACCGAAGGGCAGGGCATACACATTTTGAATCGACGGGTCCTGCTTGCTGACAACGGCAATTTCATAGGAGGCCTTTTTGTAAAGGGGCGGAGTTGCCCCGGGCTTGTCGCAACCCCAGGCGACAAACAGCGCGAAGCACCCGACGATTCGTATGGACGTATCCCCAAACCACACACGTTCCTCCATAGCGGTCTCCTTTGGCGCAGTCCGTTTCCGCCTCGCTCAACCGATACCCATCCCCTCTGGATACACCGGGAGGGCATACCCTCCCCGGGCTCCCTGTTTACAAACACGAACCGCCTTCAGGACGGGTTAATCTCCGTCGTCTACACTGACGACCTCCGCGAATCCGCCAGCCGATCCCGCGCAAACCTACTTGTTGTGACACACCTCGCACGCCTCCGGCGCGCCGGCCAGTGTGCCCGTATCGGGTCTGAAACGAAGGCTGGCGACGTTGAAGCTTCCATGAGCGCGATGGCAGGTCAGACAGAAAACGGCCTTGTTCCCCGAGCTGGTCGTCAGAAGGGGATAGGTGTCCGACCCGCCGTAGTTCGTGTAGTTGGTCTGAACGGCCGCCGTCAGCTGAAAGTCCACGGGGTGGTGCGTATTGGCGCCGGCGGAATTGTCAACCAGTCCGTCGGCGTCATAATTGCCCGTCACCGCCCCTTGGATGTTCTGGGTCGATGGATCAAAGGTGTTGCTCGGCCCGAACTTCTCGTGGCAGTCCTGACAGTACAGCGTGAAATCGGCCGTGTACTGGCCGGTGTCTTCCCAAACGCTGGTGTCCGTATAGCCGTTGGACTGCGCGAGGACGGTGCATCCAGAAATCCCGGCGTTGACGCTGTTTGGATCGGGCAGGAGATTTCGGTAATTCGTGTTTCCGTGCTGGTTGTGGCAAGTGGCGCAGGTCATGTAGTTCGTGCCGTTGTCCCAGTTGCCGCCGCCTGAACCCGGGGGACTGGGCTGGGCGGCCGCGGCCACATGCAGATTATGCCCGCGCGTGTCTATCCAGTCGTTGCCTCCGCTGACGCGGTCATAGACGCCGACGCCCGCGCCGTAATAGCCGTAGCCTTCAAATCCGAATCCTCCGGCGGCCGGCGTGTCTCCGCCCGTCGTTTTGTCCGCAACGCATGGCGCGCCGCTCGACGCGTAGTTCGGCCCGTCGGCGGAATGGCAGTTCAGGCAGAGGGTGTTGGTGTTCGTGGCTTTGAGCAGATTCGTAAATCCGGCGCCCCCATTGTAGGTCGTGACCCCGCCGCTGTCGCTGGCATGCATCACATGACAGTCGGAGCAGATGAGCGGATCGCTGTGGTAGTTGGCCGACGCCCGGCCTCCTTCGTCCTCGAAGGACACGGCGGCGACGAAGCCCGCGACAACAATCGCCACCAAGGCGAATTTCAAACATCTCCTCATGGTCAATGCTCCTTTCACTTGATGAAGTTCCATCTATGCCCAGATCCCCCTGCGCGGGAGATCGTTACTTGATCCGGTAAACGGTGACGGCTTTGAGAACATTGGATGACACGTACATGATGTTGTTCACAAACGCGGCCGAGCGGAATCCCGGCAGAAAAAGCTCCGTCTCGAATTCGCCCGTCGGATTGAACACCTCAAGCGTCCTTTTGCCGACGTCGGAAACCCATACGTTTCCGTCGGCGGAGACATACACGCGATTGATGAGCGAAAACGTCCCCGGTTTGCCGCCCGCCCGGCCGAATCTGTGAATCAGGACGCCTTGATCGGCGTCATAGATCATCACGGAATAACCGCCCTGATCCGCGACGTAGACCTTGCCGCCCTGATAGACGCAGTCGCTGATGCGCCGGAATCCCTCCTTCATAAAGACGACGTCGCCGTTCAAGGTGACGCCGTAGGCGGCCTGCGAATGGTAGTCGGCAAAGAAGACCGCTTTGCGATCGGGGCTGTAATGTCCGCCCGTCACCGCCGTCCCGGACCCATTTCGAAGATGTTTCTTTTCAATGAAATTCCCGCGGTAATCATAGAGGGACAATTCCCCGGCCCGGGACACGAGGCCGATATCGCCGTTCGGCGCCGCAAAAAGTACGGCCGGATCGGCCACATCGACTTTGAAGTAATACTTGAGGCGGCCGGACGGGCTGAGAATGTAAACCATCGAGGTGGAACTCTCATAGACGAGCAATTCCCACACGCTCGTGTCCAGATAGACGAGCGAGGGATCCTCGTAATCGGCGCCGAGTGAAAAATTGTGAATGACGCTGACGACCGCCGGCGCAAACGCGGAGGCCGGCGACGGCGACAGGGCAAGCGCCAGGAACGCGATCATGACAGCGCGGACGGGGATCAGGCGATCAGCCCTTGTGGCATTGCTGACAGACATCCGGCTGCCCCCTTTTCAAAATGCCTTTGAGGTCGGACCCGTGAGGAGAATGGCAGGACACGCATTCGACCGCCCGACCATCCGGGGTCTTGATGTCTACCGGGTGGACGTGCTCTCCCTCGAATTTGTGGCAGGACTCGCATACCTTCGTGACCGTCGGGGCTTTCAGGAGCGGTCTGGCCTCGGCGTAATGGGGCGTGTGACATTTCACGCAGTCGCCCTTTTTCGCCGGCGGATGCCCGATTTTGGCCGCCGCAATGTCGCGGCGCTGGGCGGTATGACAGGTAAAACAGAGTTCGGGCGGGCGGGCGCGAAGGTTATGCTCGATGTCCGACCCATGCGGCGCGTGGCATTCGACGCACCCATTCTTCTCGATCGCTCCGTGCGCGGCTTTGCCCGCGTTCGCCGCCGGAGATTTTTGCTCGTGGCAGACGAAGCAGGCATTCTTGTTGATCGTGACGGCCTTGCCCTTGACGACCGGCTCCTCATGACAGTTGGTGCACAGGCCTTTTTTGACCGGATAATGGGCCGTGGGTTTCAGGAGTTTCTTCTCGGCGCCGCCGTGAGGGGTGTGGCACATGGAACAGCGCGCGCCGGTGACATCGTTGTTGACATGCGCCAGTTTGAATTTGGCTTCGGTCGCATCGTGGCACGTCAGGCACAGTTCGGCCACGGCGGCGTTGAGAAGCGGCTTCTGGCCGGAGCCGTGAACCGCATGACAGGTCAGACACGCGCCCTCGGCCGCCGGCGGATGGGGCACCGGGGACTGCGAAACGATTTTCGCGATGCCGGCGTGACAGCTCAAGCATAATTTCCCGTCGTCCGCCGACAGCTTCAATCGGTTCTTCGTGTCGCCGGCGTGAGGTTCGTGACAGGACAGGCATTCGCCCTTCTTCACCGGCGGATGTTCGGAGGCGAGGGAGGACGCGAGTCGAATTTTCTCGTGACAAGACAGGCAGAGTTTTGTCCTGGGGGCCGCCAGATACGGCTGGTCATTCGAAGCATGCGGGTTGTGGCATTTCGCGCAGTCTTCCTTGACGGGCGCATGCACGAATTTTTTCTTGAGCCAGTCGGCTTGCTGGTCGTGGCAGGTGGCGCAGACCTCCGTCCGCCGCTCCGGCAGGCCGAGCGCCGATGAATCGGTCACCTCGCCGTGGCAATTTTCGCAGCCACGCTCCTCGAAGGGCGGATGACGATGTTTCTTCAGAAGGCCCTTGTCCCCGGAGTAATGCGGCGTATGGCAGTAGGCGCAGCGCGTATTTTTGGTGAGCATATTCTTGTGTTTGTCCTGAAGATCGCCGGCGTCGAGCTTGTGGCAATCGGCGCAGAGTTCTCCCTCGGGTTTGACCAGCATCCATTTGCGGCCCGATGCGTGGGTGGCGTGGCAGGTCACGCACATCTGCTTTTTCACAGGGAAATGGGTGACGCCTGTGTCGGGGAAATTGAACTTATCCTGATGGCAATCCTGGCACGGCACGGAAGACTTCAACGTCAGCAATTTCGCTTTTTCGGAGCTGTGCGGCGCGTGGCATCGAGAGCATTGGCCCTCCTTAAACGGCGGATGGCCATCCGGGTCTTTCAACTGTTCCTTCACTTTGGCGTGACAGGTCGCACAGACCTCCACAGGCTTCGTCCGGAACATCTTGTCTTCGGAACTTTGATGCGGGTCGTGGCAGCGCGCGCACTGGCCCTCGGACACCGGGCGATGCACGACGGAAAGCTGAAAGGGCCCCTGCTTGTGGCAGGTGAAACAGAGCGCCGGAGTCGGCCTGGCGAGGAGGGACGCCTGGTTCGAAGTATGGGATGCATGGCATTTGATACACTCGCCGTTCTTGAAGGGCTGATGGGGCGTCTTGTTGGGATCCGGTTTCTTGTCGTCATGGCAGTTCTGGCACAGCGCCGGCGGCGGCTGGACGAGCAGCTTTGGATTGTTGGAGGTGTGGGACTGATGACAGTTCATGCAGTTGTCCTCCATCGGCGGATGGACGACGCGGCCGGTAAAGTTTTCCTTTTTGTGGCATCGCAGACACAGTTCGGACGCGGGCGCGCGCAGAAGATGGTCCGTCGAACTGCCGTGCCCGAGGTGACAGAGGATGCAGTCGCGATTCTGATAAGGCCGGTGGGTCGATTTCTCTCCGGAAGCATATTTGTGGCAGTCCACGCAGACTCCGCCGCTCTCTTTAGCCAGAAACCAGCTCTGATTCGATCCATGAGGCGCGTGGCATTTCACGCACTGGCCCCGCTTCGCCGGATCGTGCGCGCTTTTGCCTTTCGCCGTGTTCTCTTTGATTTTGGCGTGGCAGGAAAGGCAAATCTCCCCGCCATCCGCCGGCACGGAAAATTTCGCCGCGCCTTCCGACAGTTTGTGGCAGGCCGCGCATTTGCCCTCCTTGACCGGAGCGTGGAGATTGACGAGGAGGTTTTCATTTTTGGAGGCGTGCGGGCTGTGGCAGGTCAGACAATTCCCGCTTTCGATCTTCTGCCCGCTATGTTTTCCGACAAGGTCGTCGTTGAAGGTGTGACATTTGAGACACAGATCGGGCATGGGTTTGTTCAGCATGCCGGCCGACTGCTCGCCATGGGGATTGTGGCAGACCACGCACTGGCCGTCCGAAAGATGGGGATGAACGTGCGGCAGCTCCATGTCCTTGCTTGTGTTGTCATGGCAGTCGACGCATTTCTTGCCGGGATCGACGAGACGCTTGTCGTCCGAGACGTGCGCATCGTGGCAGGCAAGGCATTTGCCGAGGGCCACGGGACTGTGGACGTTTGGACCGCGGGGAATATTGTTGTGGCAGGTAGAACAGAGTTCGGCGGGCGGGAATTTGAGGGAAAGGCGGGGCAGAAGCCCGTGCTGTTTATGGCAGGCCAGGCAATCATTTTTCAGGACTGGGTCATGCTTGAAAGCGGACTCCTTAAAACGTGTTTTCGTTTTTCTGTGGCATTCAAAACAAAGCGCCCCGCCGGATTCACCTCTATTGACGTTCGTGGCGGTCGGCGTGCAGGACACAAGAAGCACCGAACACACGAGGAAGCAGGCAAGGGCCATTCGCCGCAAATGCGATGGATGAAGGCATAGAGTTCCACCCTCCGTCTTTTTCCCGTCAGAGAACTCATGCCGATCGGATCGGCGGAAGAAACAGAAACGCATCGCGGCGATTCCTCCCTTCCTGGTCGGGTCCTCGAATTACTCCGGAGTCCCTACAAACCGCTTGGTATGTAGTCAGTTATGCAAAATACGTACCGGCTTGGGAAATGCCTGGGAAGTAGTCTGTAACCTTTTTATTTGACAGGGATTGGCCACTTTGTCCGAAGGAAATGGACAAATATGTCACAATATCACATATGTATTATATTATGACACATGTCCGCCGAAGGACATGCTACGCGTCCTCGTACATAAGTCCATCGAGGCCCGACGGTTATTTGGTTTCGGGTTCAGGCGCCGACTCTGGTTTGTATTCCGGGGCGGCACCGGGTGCGGCCGGCAGTTCGCCTTCGTGTCCCGGCTGATAGTGCGCGATCTTCTTCCACGCCGCTTGGGCCTCAAATCCGACTGCCGTATCCCACGTTGGCGCCTTTTCGTTGTGGCATCCGGCACAGACCGCCGCCGTCGGATGGACCAGACCGTTCGCCACCGCCGCCTGAGAATCCTTCATAACGCTCATCTTCGCGTAATCCGCGCCGGCCCCGTGACAGTGTTCGCACTGGACGCCGTCCTCCATCCTGAACTTCTCTCCCAGCAGCGACGTGTCCGCTTTGAAGGCGGTCACATGACAGACCAGGCACTCGTCCGATTTCTGGGGGTCGCCCTCCAGTCCGGCCTTCTTCGCAATCTCTTTGGCCGTGTCCGTGCCGAGCGTCTCGTAAGCCCGCGCGTGGCCGCTCTCTTTCCAGATCTTATACTGCGCCCCTTTGGCATCGGACTTGTGACACATTCCGCATTTGTCCGCGCCGACAAACCCGTGTTCGACGTTGGCCGGCGCCGTCTCCTCCGCGTTCGCCTTCAAGGACCCCATGAACCCAACCATCACCAGCGATACAAACAGAAATCTTTTCATCCTTCGATTCTCCTTCTGTTTCTCATGGATGATCTCCGCTCCGTACGGGGGAGAACCTTCATGCGCAGATCACATTCATTTATGCCGAACGCCGCGCCTCGTTACGCGTAGCTGTGCAGCCCGGACAGCAGATAATTCACGCCGAAATAGGTGAAGAGCACGCAGGCGAATCCGCCGATGGCCAGCCACGCGAACCGGGCGCCTTCCCATTTTCGGACGCGGCGCAGGTGGATGGCGAGGGCGTAGATGATCCACGTGATGAGCGACCAGGTTTCCTTCGGATCCCACGACCAGTACGTGCCCCAGGCTTCGTTCGCCCACACGGCGCCGAGGACAATACCGACTGTCAGGAGAATGAATCCGAGGATGATGGCGCGAAAGGTGAAGGCATCGAGGGCTTTTTCAAGGCCGTTTTTTTGGATGAGAAACACGATGGATGAAAGCGTGGCCAGGCCGAGCGCCGCGTAGGCCATGAGCGTGGTGGAGACATGAAAGAGCAGCCAATTCGATTGGAGCGCCGGAACGAGCGGGCGGATGGATTTGTCGAGGAGCGCGGCGATGCCGAGAAAGAGGAGCGCCAGGATCGCGGTCCAGAATCCGAGGCCGGGGATGGACCACTTGATGGAAAAAATAAAATGAAAGAGCAGGATCGACCACGTGAGGCTCACCAGGGATTCGAACTGGTTGGACAGCGGAGCGAACCCGCCGACGTTCCACCGCGTTGCCAGAAAAACGGTCAGGAGAATCCAGCTCACTCCCAGCGAGAGGACAGCCAAAAAATCAAAAACAGGCCGGGCGACCAGGCGGCGAATGGCGCCGAAAAGCAGAGTCGCGAGGAGACACCCAAAGGCCGCGTTCAGAAGGAGGGGGCTCACCGGGATTTTGGATTTTGGATATTGGATTTCGGATTGCCGGCAAAAGACCAGACGAGGCCGAGCGGAAGGAGCGCAAACCCGGCGTAGACCATCGGCACGCTGGGGTCTTTGGCCACCTGGATGGAACTGAACGCCGGATCGTTCGGATCGTAGCCGGACTGGTAGAAGGCATAGCCTTTGTAACGGAACGGCTCGTTGACATGAATGGTTTTCTGGGCCGCGACCCGGCCATTTTCCAGAATGCTCAGATGGCTGCGGAATTGCCGGATGTCGCCGGGCCGGAATTCGTAAACGGCTTGCAAAGTCGCGCAACAGGACATTTCCTTTTCCGGTCCGTGGGAAGAGGCGTCGGTGGCGTTGTGCCGGCCGAAATCCGGGAATTTGGCGAACAGCCAGCGCCTGGCGGCGTGGCCGCTTTTCACGATTTCGAGTTGCACAGCGGGATTGACCGGCTGGTCGGAAACGTTTGCCGGGCCGTTTTCGCCCATCATGAAATGGGAAAAGACCGCCAGAACGCGAACGTCGGCGTCGAGCGGATTTAATCGATACGTTCCGGGTCCGGCGACTTGCAGAGACTCGGATTTCCCGGAGGCGTGATCCGAAAAATGCAGGAGATGAACGCCGCCGGCGCGGTCAATCGTGAAATGATCGAGCCTGATTTGGAATGGAATATTCTTTGTTCGGGTTTCGTCCAGATGAAAACTGCCCCTGACCTGGCCCGCCCGCATGGGCAGGATGCCATGATCCGCCCACATCCACCGGACGGCGGCGCCGAGGAGAATCAGGAGCACCGCCGCATGAGTCACAAAAACTCCCGGACGCGACCGGATGGTCCGGATGCGCATGAGGGAACAGGCGGCGAGGTTGACGGCGAGCGCGGCAAGGAGAAGATTGAACCACGCGGTGGAAAAGAGCCGGTCGAGGCCGAGACCGAGAACGAGTCGCGATCCTGTGGGGCCCAGCATTTTTGGATAGACCTCCGGCGACTCGCCCTGCGGAATCGCTGCGCCGATGACGCAGGCCAAAACGATCAAGCCCAGGAGCCAGAAGAGCAGCCGGATGGAAGCCAGTTTCGAAAGGATCGAATTCATGAGCCAACCTACTGCAAAAGCTGTTCCGGACAATCAGGAGAAGGGCGGGAAATGCGTAATCTCTCGGAATGCAGGTGGATGGCGTTTCGGGCCGATGGCGGGGATCGTCCTGGGATGTAATGAATCAGGGCAAACAATATTCCGGTTTAAAACAATTCAGCTTGAAGCCGATTTTCCACGCTGATAAAATCCCGGCGATCATGAGCTGGACGTTCCGGCATCCGCATTTTTTGTGGCTCTTGGCGCTCGCTGCGGTCCCGCTCGTCCGCGAGTTCGTGTGGAAACCGGCGGCCGCCGCGCTCGGATTCTCCGCCACGGCCCGCGCCGCGCGGCGCGGGCCGACCGCTCGCGCGATGGGCCTCCGGTCCCTCGCTGTTTTCCGTTCGATCGCGATCGTCCTCGCGGTCGGCGCCCTTGCCCGGCCGCAGGCCGGCGACGAGCAGTCGAAGGTGTGCGTCGAGGGGATCGCCATCGAGCTGGTGGTCGACGTTTCCGGAAGCATGGCGCAGGAGGACATGGTCTACGAGGGCGCCCGGAGGTCGCGGCTCGAAACGGCCAAACACGTCATCGACGGGTTTGTCCGCGGCCGCGCCGACGACCTGATCGGCCTGACAACGTTCAGCGCCTATCCGAACGAAGTCTGTCCCCTGACGCTCGACTACGGCATGCTGTCGAAATTTTTTGAACACGTGCAGCCGGACAAATTTTTCGGATACACCGCCATCGGCGACGGGATCGTCCAGGGGGCGGCGCTTCTCAAGGAGTCGACCGCCCAGAGCAAGGTCATGGTGCTCCTCACCGACGGGCTGAACAATTTCGGCGCGACGCACCCCGTCGAGGCGGCCCGGATGGCCGCCCAGCTCGGGATCCGGATTTATGCGATCGGGATCGTGCCGGACCAGGCGGCGCAGTCGTCCGTCGATTTTTTCGGCCGCAAAATTTTCATGCGCGGACAGGAAGTCGACGAGGAAACTCTTCGGCAGGTCGCAACGGAAGCTCGCGGGCGGTACTTCGCGGCCGCCGACGGGGGAAAACTTAAAAAAATATATGAGGAAATCAACAAGCTGGAAAAAACAGAGCACTTCACGGAAAAATATCTCCAGTACCGCGAGCTGTATCACGTTCCCCTCGCCGCTTCCCTCGGACTGGTTTTCACCGAGTCGATCCTCGGACTGACGCTTTTTCGGAAAAAACCCTGATGGCCACCGAGTCCTCTTTCCTCATCGCCCACCCAGCCGCGCTGTGGCTCGTTTGGGCGCTGCCGGCCGTGGCTGCTGCGTTCTGGCTCACCTGGCGCTGGAACCGGCAGGCGCTGGCGCGGTATTTTTCGGCGGACCAGTTGTCGCGGCTGGCCGGGTCGGTCAGCCCGGCGCGGCGGCGGGCGAAACTCGCGCTGCTTCTCCTTGCTCTGCTGTTCTCGATCCTGGCCTTGGCCGAGCCGAAGTGGGGCGTGGAGGAACAGACGGTCCATACCTCCGGCCGCGACATCCTGGTCCTTCTGGACGTTTCGAAAAGCATGCTGGCGACGGACGTCGCGCCGTCGCGTCTTGAGCGGGTCAAACTCGACATTCAGGACATGGTCGGCGTCCTCAAGGGCGACCGGATCGGCCTGATCGTGTTCGCCGGCCATCCGGTGTTGAAATGTCCCCTCACGATCGATTACGCCTTTTTCCGCCGCGCGCTGGACCGGGCCGGCGTTCAGTCCGTGACGCGCGGCGGCACGTTGATCGGCGACGCCATCCGGCTCGGCATCGACGCCTTCACCGATCAGATCCCTAACAACAAGACGATGCTGCTGATCAGCGACGGCGAGGATCAGGGAAGTTACCCGATCGAGGCCGCGCGGCAGGCGGCGGAACGCGGGATCCGCATTTTCACGGTGGGCGTCGGTGACCGCGACTTCGGCAGCCGCATCCGGGTCGACGGAGACTTCGTCCGGGATGAAGGCAAAGAGGTCTGGACGAAACTCAATCCGGATGAACTCCGGAGAATCGCCCAGGAAACCGCCGGCGGATACATCCCCGCCGGGACGCGGTCTCTCGATCTGGACCGGATCTACCGGCAGAAAATATCGGCCGCGGGCGGGGGCGCGCTGGAGGAAACGAAGAAAACGTTTGTCGAGAGCCGGTATCAACTGTTTTTGTTCTTCGGCGTCCTGTTTCTCGCGGCGGAGTGCCTGATGTCCGACCGGGTGAGGACGCGGCGCATCGCGGCGATGCTTGTGTTCCTGTGCTTTTGCGCTCCTTCGTTCGGCGCCGGGCCGGACTTGCCGGACGTGTTCGATTTGTATAACGAAGGCCGCGCGCTCTACGAGAATGGCGCCTACGACTCCGCGGCCGAGTATTTTTCCAGGGCGTCGACAGGCCCTTCCGCGGATTTTGAATGTGACGCGTTTTATAATCTCGGAAACGCGAATGTCCAAAAAGCCGGCCGACAAAAAGACGCCGACCTGCCTGGCGCCATCCAGTCGCTCCGCCTGGCAGTCTCAGCCTACCGCGAATCCCTCGACCGGCGGCCCGGCAAAAAAGACGCGCAGCACAATCTTGAGCTGGCCCGGCGGCTGTTGAAACAATTGGTCGAACTTCAGAGAAAGAAAGAACAGGAAGACAGGAAACGGCAGGATCAGAAAAAGGATCAGACCGATACGCAGGCCGGCCAGAACGCGGGCGATACGTCCCAAGGGCAGCCCAACCCGCAGTCGTCGCCGAACCAGGGGCCGCAGGATCAGGGTAAATCCTTCAACCAAAAAGAGGCGGAGAGACAAATGAAGGATCGCCTCAAAGAGATGCAGGACCTCCGGCAGCAGCTCATGCAGGCCGCGCGGCAGAGGGGCGTCGACCCGGAAAAAAATCAGGAACAGGCCGTGGGCGTGGTCGGCGGCGCGGTCAAGGACTGGTAGGATGCTTAACCTTCTTGCGTGCGTTGGCCTCCTGATCGCGGCGGCGCTTGCGCGTCCGGCGTCGGCCGACATTGCGGCGTCGGCGTCCATCTCGGTTGGATCAATCTATCTGGGCGAATCGGCCCACTTTCAGATCACGGTCACCGGCGCCGCGACACAGCCGGCGGCGCAGTTTCCGGACGTGGACGGCCTGAACGTAACGTTTACGGGCGTCACCCATTCCACCAGCCAGAGCATCTCGATCGTCGGCAATCAAATGACGCAGTCCTCCAGCACGACCTTCCACATGAATTACGTCCTTTCTCCCAAACGCGGCGGAACGTTTTCGATCCCGGAAATAGCTGTGACTGCCGATGGGCAAACGGCCCGCACGCAACCGGTGACGCTCACGGCGATCGAGCCTAATGCGGACGAACGCGCATGGATCGAGGTGGACGTTGCACCGAACCCGGTCACGATCGGGGAGGAGTTCAAGGTCGTGTTCAAACTGTTTCTTCGAAAACTTGTGTACCAGAACCAGGCGCTGGAAAACGATCCCTACCACCCGCGCAACCCGCCGGCGCTGGAAATTCCGTGGTTCGAGAGCCTGCCGAATACGGAAACGAAGGAGTTCCGGGCGTTCATCTCCGGGTATGTCGGCAGCCCGGGATTCACGATCAACCAGTACGCACGGGACGAATTTTTCTCGCGCCGGCTGATTACCTTCAAACTGCCGCGGCAAAGCGTGGTGAAAAACGGCAAGCCCTATTTTGTGTACAGCATCGAAAAAACATTCAAGGCGGTCAAAACGGGGCCGGTCGATGTCGGGGCCTGCACGCTGAAGGGATCGATCCTCGACCAGGTCGTCAGCCCCAACGAAGCGACGCAGCAAAGCGTCTACCAGGTATCGAAGCCCGTCGCCCTTCGGATCAGCGACCCGCCGGAGTCCAACCGGCCGGCCGAGTGGACCGGCGCGATCGGGAGGTACGACATCCGCGCGGCGGCGGACCCGACCCGGTTGAATCTCGGCGATCCGGTCACCCTCACCGTCACGCTTCGCGGCGACGGCCTCTGGTCGACGGTCGACGCGCCGGACCTCACGAGGCAGGAGGAGTTCCGCGCTTTCAAAATACACGACCGCGACGTCCCCGGAGAACAGACGGCCGAGGGCAAAATTTTCCGGCTGACGGTCCGGCCGGCCCAGCCGGACTTGAAGGCGATCCCGCCCGTCCGATACGCGTTTTATGATCCAGCGCGGAAGTCCTACATCGTGGTCAAAACGCAGGCGATCCCGATCGAGATCCGGGCCACCGAGACCGTCCGGCTGGATGAAGTCATCGAAGCGCGGCCCGACGCGCCGCCGGCCGAGATTCGGGAAGTGATCGAAGGATTGTACGCGAACCAGACCGATCCCGAAATCGTGCTGTCGACTCAGGACGCGGGATCGGGACTGGGCGCGGGCGCCGCGCTGTTGACGACGCCGGCGATCTTCCTGCTCGCCGCATCCGTCTCCGCCGCCCGGGCGCGCCGGGATCCCGCGCGGCGCCGGGCGGCCAAGGCCATCGGGCGGCTCGAAAAGGCTCTCCGCGCGCTGGCGGACGCCGCGGCGCCCGAGCGGTTGCCTTCCGATTTCATGGACGCAGTCGCCGCCTATGTCAAGGACCGCCTGACGCTCGCCGAGACGGCGCTCACGCCGGCCGATATCGATCACCACCTGGAGCGGCAAGGCGTGCCGCTGCCATTGAGACTGGAACTCCGGCAGACGCTCGACCATTTCGAACGGGCCAAATTTTCAAGCATGGCGATTTCGGTCGACCGAAAGGAGATATGTGAGAGGATGATCGCCCTAGCACGCGAGATCGATCAGCACTTGCGTAATCACAAAACATGAAGGCCGTTCTTTTCGCCGCATGGGCGCTGACCCTGTGGGCCATCGAGGCGGCGGCGCAAATTCCGCGTCTGGAGGCCGAGAAGATCCTGGCGGCGGCCGGCAGCGAGATGGAAAAAGCCGCCGGCGTGCGCCGCTACGAGGAGAGCGAGCGGCACCTGCGCGCAGCCATCGAAGAATACCGGAAACTGCTTCTCGGCGGATACCGCAGCGGCCCTCTGTATTACAACCTCGGCAATTGCCACCTCCGCACGCACGACGTCGGCGAGGCGGTCTACTGGCTCCGCATGGCCGAGCGCCGGATTCCCAACGACGGGCGGCTCCGGGCCAACCTTCGGTTCGCCCGCAGTCAGGTGCGGACCAAATTCCCGCCGCCGCCCTCCTACGAACTGCTTCGAACGCTCCTCTTTTTCCATTTCCTCATCCCGCTCGGCGCCCGCTGGTGGACGTTCATCGCGTTCTGGAATCTTTTCTGGATCGTTGTCTGTGTCCGAGTGATTCGCTCCAAGAGCCCGATGGGAAGATGGCCGATCGCCGCCGTATTTCTGATCGCCGCCGTTTTTGGCCTGTCCTCCGGCTGGGATCTGTACCGGGAGAAAATCATCCGCGAGGCCGTGATCGTCCGGGACGAGATCGTCCGAAAAGGCGCCGCGTCCACCTACGAGCCGGTCTATGCCGACCCCGTCAGCCCGGGCGTGGAGGTCGAGGTTTTGCAGAAGCTGGAAAGATACGCCGAAGTCCGCTTCACCAGCGGCGCCACCGGCTGGGTCCCGCTCGCCTCCTTGCGAATTCTCGACCGCGAACCTCTGGGGTGAATTCTTAAGAGGAAGGCCTCTGGATTCCCGCGGGAATGACGACCAAAAAGGTACGCGGATTCATACCGCTAAAGTCTTACCAGAACTCTACTGCTACGATTTGCCGGTTTTTTGTTCGGTTTTATGCCCCCGCCACGTTTACTATATTAGAGGCAATATACGGTTAAGGTGCCGCACATAGACTTATAGACTTATTCACAGCGCGATGGCGCGAAACAACGCGAACCGCATAACAACTCCCTGTGAAATTTTTCGCGCTCATTCGCGTTAAATTCGTAGTAAATGACTTCGTCTTTACTCATGCTGGGTCCCGCTCGCCTCCTTGCGGATTCTCGACCGCGAACCTAGTCTGGGTTCATGAAACTGAAAGCAGGAACCAAGGCGCCGGATTTTTCGTTGCAGGACCAGTCAGGAAAGAGTCACAGTCTTTCAGGCTACAGGGGCAAATGGGTTCTCCTCTACTTCTATCCGCGCGACCATACGCCGGGCTGCACGCGGGAAGCCTGCGAGTTCCGGGATGCGTTTGCCCGGTTCAAGACGCGAAAGGCCATCGTGCTGGGCGTCAGCGCCGATTCGGTCAAAAGCCACGACAAATTCGCAGCCGAGTTCCGGCTGCCCTTTCCGATCCTGGCCGACGTCGAAAAGGATGTTCTGAAAGCCTATGGCACGTGGGCGAAGAAAAAATTCATGGGCCGTGAATACATGGGAATCCTCCGCATGTCGTTCCTGATTGATCCGAAGGGAAAAATCGCAAAGATATACGGCAAGGTCAAACCGGACGTGCATGCGGAGGAAGTTCTGCAGGATCTGGACGAGGGTTTGTTGCTGAAAAGAGGGGTTTGAGAAGGCTCAATATTCAACACTCATTCACCCATCAGTCCCGCCGCCGCAAGTTTCTCCCTGATTCGGTCCGTGTGCGATCCCTCCCAGTACAGTTTTCCGCATGACGGACACTGCCGGAACTTGTCCAGCGTCCCCCGCACGTGCTCGGGCAACTCGTCAAACACCGCCGATTTTTCCACCGGTTCCAGCGTGCCGTTGCATGCCGTGCAGCGCGTGAAAAACAGGTCCGGCTGGAGCGTCAACTGTTTTTCCGCCGCAACCTGTTTCAATTGATCCATCACATCGTCATGGGCGATCAAAACGAAATCGGCCGGCTTGCCGTCCCGCACGAGTTTCACGTGCCGCGTCAGCAGCGTCCGCCCTGCCGACTGCCTCAGGATCTCGCGGTCGGAAATCGGATTCTTCCACAGCGTGTCATATCCGACGGCCCTGAGCAGCCTCGCCAGCCGGGCCAGGTGGTCGTCGGCGACAAATTTCGGCCGGTCCGTCATGACTCTGTGACGGGCAAGTCAGGTCAACCGATCGATGACGTGCCGTAGCGCGGGGAACGTTCGAACCAGATCGGCACGGGAGGCCATTTCGAAATCCTGGAAATCGAATCCCGGAGAAACCGTGCAGCCTGCCAGCGCGAATCCGGTCGGGACCGCCAGAGACGCCCCCATCCAGCAGCCGGCGGGAACGACCGCCTGCGGTTGCTCTGAACCGTCCCCCGTGCGGCCGAGTTTGATCTCGGAATGGGCGCCGGCGGGGTCGATGAGATGGAGCGTCAGGGGATGGCCGTCGTAAAAGTGCCAGAGTTCGTCCGATTGGATTCGATGAAATTTGGAGACTTGCCGGCCTTCGAGCAAAAAATAAATGGCCGTTGAAAAGACGCGATCCCCCGCAAACCGCGAGGGGAGACATCCGGCGCGGATTTTCTCCGACGAAGCGTAGGTTTCCCGATAAAATCCTCCTTCCGGATGCGGCGCCAGACCCAGCCGCTCGATCCAGAATTTCGCCTGCTCGTTCATTATGGTACGTTCCTTGTAACATGGCTGCGACATTAACGGCGAGGGTCATCTCCAGGGTCGTCAAGACGCCCGATGTGGTTCAAGTCGATTTCGAAATGGTCGACCCGGCCGAAATCCGCTACGAGTCCGGCCAGTTCATCATTCTTCACACCGTGGAGCAGAACGGAAAGACCGTCAAGCGCTCTTATTCCATCGCCTCCCCGCCCGATCCCCGGCGGTTTTCTCTCTGTGTGAAGATCGTGGGGCCGGCGTCCCGGTTTATCGCAAACCTCAACCTCCAGGATCAGGTCAAGTTCTCCGGGCCGTGGGGCATGGGCAAGTTCACGTTCCCGGAGATGACCGAAAACGAGATCGTTCTCCTGGCTTCCGGCACCGGTCTTTCTCCCGTCATGAGCATTCTGCAAAGCAAACTGCCCCTTCATCCGGAAAAAAAATTCCGGTTCCTCTGGGGTCTCAAACGGGAGGGGGACATCTATAATCGCCCGGAGCTGGACGGGCTGGCCGCACGCCACCCCTGTTTTTCATATCAAATCGTTCTCTCCGACGCGCCGCCCGAATGGAGGGGCAAACGGGGGATGTTGAGCGAGGTTCTGCCCTCCGAGATTGACTCCCCGGCCGGGAAGGAATTCTTCATGGCAGGGAACGGGGCCATGATCGCCGCCGTGGAGACGTATCTGAGAGCGCACGGCGCCCTGCCGGAAAAAATCCACAAGGAAATATTTTTCTGCCCTCCCCCGGACTGAGAATGCTCCGCATGGCCTCGCTTGATCGACAGCCTGCGATGTGACATAAGGAGGATCATGAACTATCGAAAGTTCGGCGACACGGGTGCGCAGGTTTCCGAAATCGGGTTCGGCTGCTGGGGCATCGGCGGCGGCTGGTGGGGGAAACGAAACGATGGCGAATCCCGCGCGGCGCTGGATACCGCCGTCGATCTCGGGTACAATTTTTTCGACACGGCCCTGGTCTACGGCGAAAACGACAACCACAGCGAAAAACTCGTCGGCGAGATGGTCCGCCGTCACCGCGGCAAGGAGTTGCTGATCGCCACCAAAATCCCGCCCAAAAACTTCGTGTGGCCTGCGCGGCGCGATGTGCCGCTCGACGAGGCGTTCCCGCCCGCTTATATCCGCGAATGCACGGAACTGTCCCTCCGGAACATGGGCATCGACTGCCTGTTTCTCCAGCAGTTCCACGTCTTCGCCGAATGCTGGGTCGAGCAGGACGCGTGGGTCGAGGAATTCGAAAAACTTCGCAAGGAAGGAAAGATCCGGCACTGGGGCGTGTCGATCAACAATCACGAGCCGGCTTCCGTCCTCGAGCTCACGCGCCGCAAGATGGTCCATAGCCTGCAGGTGATTTACAATATCTTCGATCAGAGCCCTGAAGACGATCTGCTCCCGCTCTGCCTGAAACACGGCGTGGCCTTCATCGTGCGTGTCCCGTTCGACGAGGGCGGACTGACGGGAACGCTGACGCCGGACACGGAATTCGCCGAGGGCGAGTTTCGCGCTCGGTACTTTCGCGAAGGACGGCTCAAGGAAACCGTGGACCGCGCGGAAAAAATCCAGAACGACCTTCCGGCCGGCACGGCCGTCTGGCAGGCAGCGCTTCAGTACGTCCTCGCCGATCCCGCCGTCTCGACCGTCATCCCGGGCATGCGACGCGTCGAGAATGTCCGTAAGAATGCATCGGTCAGCGGCCGCCTTCTGCCGCCGGACACCATCCGAAACCTGAAAAAACACCGCTGGGTGAGAGACTTCTACCTGTAAGTTCGTATATGCTGAAGATCAAATCGCTCTGTCTTCCGTCCGCGGTCATACAGTCGCCGATGTCCGGGTGGACCGACCTGCCGTTCCGGCGGGTGGCCAGGGAAAAAGGCCTGTCGTTCGCGTTCGTGGAGATGATCCTGGCCGACGCGGTGGTCGCCGGATCCGAACGGACGCTGGAGATGATGAGGTCATCGCCGGCGGACAGGCCGCTGGGGGTGCAGATGGTCGGATACACGCCCGAATCGTTGAGCCGGGCGGCGGGCATGATGGAGGCGGCGGGATTCGATTTGATCGACCTGAATTTGGGGTGTCCGGTTAAAAAAGTGACGTGCAAGGGCGGCGGGTCCGCGATACTCAAGGAACCGGACAAGGCGCGCGCGATTTTCTCCGGCATGGTTTCCTCCGTTAATAAGGTTCCGATCACGGTCAAAATGCGGCTGGGATACGACGACCCAAGCGGGCAGGAGGCGCTTCGGATCGCAGGGATCGCCGAGGAGTGCGGCATATCGGCGCTGACGGTTCACGGAAGAACCCGCCGGCAGGGGTACAGCGGCATGGCGGATTACGAAGCCATCGGCCGGATCAAGAAGGCGGTCCGCATTCCGGTGATCGGCAACGGCGATGTGACCGATGGGCGGAGCGCCCAACGGCTGATGGAGGTGAGCGGCTGTGACGGAATCATGATCGGCCGCGGCGGGGTCGGGTATCCCTGGATATACCGGGAAGCCGCCGCCGTGCTGGAAGGCCGTCCCGCGCCGGCCGCGCCGGGCTTTCAGGAAATAAAATCAACGCTTCTTCGACATCTGGAGCTTCAGCTTTTTCACACACCGGTCCAGGCCCATTTTCTGATGCGCCGAATCGCGTGCAGCTATTTCAAGCGGATGGCGGGCGCGGGCGAATTCAGAGACCGGATCAACGATGCCGGGAGCATTGAAGAGATTCGCGACATCATCGAGCTGTTTGAGCCGGCGGTCTGCCGGACGCCATGATATTCCTGGCGTCCACGTCGCCCAGAAGAAGACACTTGCTTTGGAAAATGAACATCCCGGTCCGGGTCGTGCCCACGCGCTATCGCGAGCGACCCGGCCGGCCCGGCCGGCCGGCCGCAACGGCCATGCGGCACGCGCGGGGCAAGGCCGAAGGTGCCGTGGTTCCGCGCAGAGCCGGACTCGTTCTGGGCGTCGACACGCTGATTTATTTTCGCAAGCGGATTTTCGGGAAACCTCGAAGCCGCGCGCACGCCTTTCGAATGCTCAAATCCTTTTCCGGCCGGTCCCATGACGTCTATTCGGCGATTGCGCTCGTTGATCTCAAAACACGCCGAACGTCCGTTCGATGGACCAAAACGCGTGTGACCTTCAATCGTCTCGACGATAAAACCATCGGCCGATACCTTGCGCGAGTCAATCCGCTCGACAAGGCGGGCGGGTATGCCATCCAGCATGGACAAGAACTGATCCGGGACATTCGGGGGTCCTACACCAACGTGATGGGATTGCCGGCCGAACTGCTCAAAAGAGAGTTGCGAAAATTTAACGTTACAGTAGCGGGCGAAAAACGGAGTTGAATCATGCCGCGTTTAAGAGGGCGAGGACCGGCTTGGGATTTCGCCAGAGCATTTCCATGAGCCGCCGGGCGGCGCCATTCGGACGGCGGCGGGGGTCGTTGGATTCCCAACCCTGAACGGTCCGGACCGATTCGCCCAGCGCGGATGCAAGCTGGGATTGGGTGAATCCGAGTTTCGTTCGCACGCGTCTGACGTCTTGGGCGATCATTGGCTCGGGCATTCTGAAATCGCCGGGACCCTCAATTATCACTTTGGCCGTCGGATCCCCCTTGATGTATTTTAGAGCTTCTTTGAGGTTCCGGGTCAGATTGGACCGATGCGCCTTATTTTTGTTGCTGTTCATTTTGCCGTTTAAGCTCCTTTGCAATCTCGCGCATGACTTTTTTGTCGCCCGCGCTTATATCGTCTTTCTCCTCGTGCGTGTAGGCGTCGAATACGTGGAACGCCGTTTTCGTCACCAGGAAGAGGTAGATGACTCTTGCACCCTTGCGCGCCCCGATATTGCGCTTCCGGATCGGATAGCGGACTTTTCGAAATCCACCGGTATCCCGGATCACGTCGCCCCTTTGCGGATATAACTCAAGATCGAACTTGAACCGGATAAATTCCGGTTCACCCAGCATGTCGATCAGATCATTCTCGGCGGTTCCGTAGAAAATCCAATCCATGTCAATTATACGCCATTTGCGTACTGCGTCAAGAGGAGATTTCCGATGGAGCGAATGAGATGGATGGGGAGCTGGTTGACGTGCTTTGAGTCCTTTCAATCATAGGGTGTGTGTATCATACCCTCGATCATTCCAAAAAATAATTCTTGACATCCACCCGAATGTCACGTGTCAGGTGCCTAGTGTATCCCTGTAGAAAGAATCAAAAAATTGAAACGCTCCTGATAAATCATCTTACACCACAAATCGTGCGATTCCGCCAATTGTGGTGTAACCACAGGCTGTTTGCCAATCCAAAATATGTCAAGTTTTTAATATATAATACTTGACATTCTTCCTAGATTAGACGATCCTATTTGCAGGAGGCGATATCATGCGAACCGCACAAGCCATTCGGAGACGTATACAAGCTCGGGGGCCAGACTCGCTTTGGACCTTCAATGACTTTGGGGGATTCCCGGGTTATGCGGTGGCGCAGGCTTTGAGCCGACTGGCCAAGGAGGGATTCATCAGGCGGATCAGAAGGGGCCTCTACTACTACCCCAAGATGACAGCCATGGGTCCATCAAAGCCGAGCACCGCGTTGCTTCTGGCCAAGACGATCAGGCGCTCGAAGGGTGGGACAATCTTTGCCGGCGGAACGGCGTCTTTTCAAAATCTGGGCATCACGACACAGGTTCCGGCTCAATATACAATTCTGGGAAACCTGGCGCCGAGAACGATACAGATCGGGGAGGTGACGGTACGGATTCGCCAGCGCTCGTTCGGTCACCTGAAAGGAGCCAGCCAGGAGGACTTCTGGGTTTTGGATTCCATCCGAAATTTAAAACATGTCCCGGACTCCACGCCGACGAATGCGGTGGCGAAGATCGTCGCCAATCTTCGAACCTCAGGTCGATCCGTGCAACGGAGACTGCTGCAGTTTGCGCGAGGCGAGCCGCCGCGAGTCAGGGCGGTTCTAGGCGCGATCGCGGAGAGAATCGGGTATCGCGGACCGGAGACCGAGATGCTGAAGAAATCGCTGAATCCCCTTACCAAGTATCATCTGGATGTTGCTTCGGCGTTGCCAAACGCGTCGGCTTGGAATATCGTGTAGGCTATGTTGCTTTAGGCTTTGACTGCAGGTTCGGACTTTAGAGCCTCATCAACTGAAACATAGCCGTCCTTTATGGCCATGCATGCACGGAGCAAATGCAACTCATACATCATGTCGTCTGTCGGAAACTCGGCACGAATAGACTGGCGGAGTTTGTCGAGTTTACTCGCCGGGATCCTTGCCTCACGTGCCACTTTTCTGTAGTTGAATATTTTCATTGTCAGCCTCCTCAAATTTCTGGCGGTGACAATATTTCAATGGTTGGCAGACCCAATGAAATATTGACATCATTGACCTTTGCCCTCCGGCGGCGATTGACAAGGTGCTTGAAATTCCAAGACAGCAGAATATCCTGCCTCGTCAATACGGATGCCGCCACATGCAAGGCGTCGTTGCGCATGACCGGCGTAAAGACGCCCGAATCAACATATCGCTGTGCCAACCCCTGCATTTCTTCCGTCAGCGAGTGGATTGAAAATCCTTCGATCAATCCCTCCATTTTACTCTTCAAATTTCCATCGGTCGTTTGCAATATCTCTTGACGAGTAATTTCGGCGGTCGAGACATCGAAATCACCGATACGTTTCCAAAAGCGTCGCGTCTCCGTTTGTCTTTCTTTCAAGCGTTCATCAAAGTACGCGCTGATTATCGACGTATCGAGATAGACATGCAATTTCATCAGGCCACCCTCGTTTCACTGTGTAATTCTACCACATTATAAATCAAAGTCAGAATTTTAATAGAGTCGGTCGTGCGGTGTAAAGGCCGATCAGACGTCAATCGCCCTGTTGTGCGCGACGGAGTTGACGGTTATCCAATTCTTCGGAGATGAGCGCCTCATTTTCACCGAGGAAATCACGGATATCATCCACGTTGTCAAGAACAATCCTGGCGATGGCAGGCGTGATAATGCGGCTGATGTTCATGGTGCGGTCGAAGATGACGAGCGCCGGGACGCCGGCGTAGGTGGTGCTACGGGAAGCCATGGGAATTCTCCTTCTCCGCCGGGGGCGGGAGGAAGTTGCCCATCTCGGTCAGGAGATGGGGCGCGTGTTTGCGTGTGTAGGCGATAGCAACCGCCCGGGCGTGGGACAAGGCGACGGCGAAGATGACTTTGCGCGGGTCGGATTCCGTGAGGCGGAAATTGTCAAGCGCGGAGTCCCGGCCATCACAAAAGACCGGGATGCCGCTTTTGCCTATGCGCTGAATGGCTGTGGACATGATGTGCCTCCTTTCAATATTCGTCCGGCAGCATGGCGGTGAAGCCGCCGGTTTCGTTTTGGCCGAACCACGCACGGATTGAACCCTCCGGCGCGTTGCGGTTGTGGCCGAGTTCCTCGGCGCGGCCGTCTTTGAAAAAACAGCAATACAAGTGGTCTTCACGGTCGAGACTGGCCTTGGCGGCGGCCTCGATCATGGCCGTGGCTTCGTCGTTGTGGGTTTCCAAGAGTTTGATGAAACCCGGCGTTACATGGGAAACGTAGAACATCGTCAGCGGGCGAGAAGTGGGGCTGGACATGGGGATGCACCTGCCTTTGTGAGATCCCCTTCGCTACCGTGTGTTGTGCTCACCATCCATGGTTGCGCGCGACACAGCTCCGGGGATTATCCATCCGTGGATAAAGATGCGGCCGTCTCCGCAACGCAGAGACAGCCATGAATTACGCGAGCGGGTTGTCGTGGATTTGGGCGGCGGGACCTTTGAGACGGCGGATCACCTCCAGACCGCCTTTTTTATAGACGGTCAGTGTCACGAGGTTCCCATCCGGATCGTAGACTGCCCAAAATCGGTCGTACTTTTCGAGGATAAAGTCTCGCGTGGCGATTGCTGTGCTCATTCTGAATCACCCCCGTTCTCCGTGTAGTTGGGCAGCGTGCCGCCAAGGCAGAGCCGTCGAAATTCACACCAGCCGCAGGCCGGCGTGACGTTGCGGGGAAAGATGCCGGCGCTGACGGCTTTGCCGACCTGGTTGATCGTCGCGATCAGGTGGTCGAAATGCTCCTTTGTTCGGATCGTGCGAAGTTCCATGAGCTGGCCTTTCGGGAACTTCTTGGTCGGCTTCACGATCACGCGGTAGATGACCTCGATCGGGCCGGGGAGTTTTTTCTCGAAGGCCAGCCCGAAGGCATATACGCTCGGCTGGATCTGCAGGTCCGCTTGGGGCTGGGACCACGCACGTTTGGAGGTCTTTATCTCGAGGACGGTCTTGCCTTCGACCATCGCGTCAACCGTGCCGGTCAGGATCACGTTGTTGCCGTCGATCTGGAAGGGCGTTTCGACGGCGGTGATTTTGAGCGGGACGGCCTGCTCGTGATAGGTCGTGACAAGCGTTCGGACCAGGTCGTTGATTTCGGCAGGTAACAGCGCGTTGTCATATTCGTTGCTGGTTGCGGCGTCGACCGAGAGAGAGGCTTCGGTCAGGGCGTCCTGCAGGGATTTGCCGATGTGGATGGCCTCGACGCCGGCGTGGGTGGCGGTGCCGACGATGAAAAACGTCTGGTTCGGCGTTGGCACCTGGTCGATGTAGCGCAGGCGAAATTTGTGCGGGCAGGATAGGTAGGCGGTTATCTTGCTCGCGGAAAGATAGACCTTGCCATTGTTCAAGTCGATCACTCCTTTCCTCCTTCGCCGGACATCGCCTTCGGCTTCTGCGGGCTACGGAGGACGGGTTCAAACAACCATGCGAGGGGTGGAACCTCGCCGGCTGCGTGGTGTACCCCGCAACGCGGGGTTAGAACGGGACGTTGTCGTCGTGGGCGACGCCCGCGTGGGCAAGCTCGCCGTTTTTGGATTCGACGACTTTCTTCTTGAGCGCGTCGATGAGCTTGGAGATTTTGAAACTGGAGAGCTGCGGCAGGGGGTAAACCCGGCCTTTGCAAAGTTCCTTGATCGTCGACTCCACGAAGTCGTGGGTGTTGGTCTCGCCAACGAGGCGGCCGAGCTGATTGATCAGCGACTCGGCGTAGGAGAGCTGGCGAGGCTGGGCGAGGACGAAGGCTTTCTTGCCGGACGTGGAGTTGGGCGATTCGGCCTTGGATGTGCGGTCGGTCTTCGCGACGAGTTCGAGGGCCTTGTCGATAATCTCGGACGCATGGCCTTTATTCAGGTCGGCGAAGTACGCGCCGTCGAGCCCGACAGCGTTGTCGAGATGTTGGCCTGTGGACTTTTCGTAACGTCGCGAGAGTTTTTCGTAGAGGCTGACTTGTGCGGGACTCGCGGGATCGTCCGGGCGTTTGACGGACTTTTTGCCGTTGCCGTTACCATTGCCGTTGCCGTTGGGCTTGGTGGCCGGAGTCGCTGCTTTCGGAGCGGGGGACGGTGCTGACGACGCCGGGACAACGGGAGCGGTTTTGGTTTCAGCTACCGCTACCGTTTTCGTCTCTGTCTGAACCGGCGCGGCTTTCGACTGCGCAGCGAGATCATCCAGTTGCGTCTGTACTTCAAGCGGCGGTGTACCGACCTGCGACGAGGGTTCGTTCCGATGGATTGCATGAACGACGGCCTTTTCGCATTCGGCCATGAGTTCGTGCGCGATCTTCGTGGCGTCCGAGAGCACGGCGCCTTCGAACATCTTGTCGATCGACACGCTGTAAAATGCGTGCTCGCCGTAGTCACCGAGGTTGACGCGGCGGGCGTAGGTGGTGTGGACCTTCATGGGTCTCAAACCTCCTGTTTTTGTGGGTTTTTCGCGCCATGCGCGATTTGTGGAAACGAGTGGTTGATCTATGTCGAGGGATTTCAGGGCGTTAGTTGGGACTTGCCACACGCCCCCCTGAAGACAAAAAATCCGGTGGCGTGGAGGGACGCCACCGGGATGAGTGATATGAGTCAGTGCCCCGCGCCTGTGAGGCGCGCCAATCCGGAGAAATGCAAGCGCGGGGTCGTATATGTTCCGGAGGGCCGCACGGGTGGGATGTGTGCGGAGTGCCCACCCTCCGGGTTGAGGCATTTACGGGGAGCTGTGAGCGAGGGCTCGCTCGGGATGGATATGTGTTCAGAGGTTACGCGCTCTGTAACGACGTGGACTTTCGACCACGCTCACCGCTCGGCCGGGCCAAGCAAGCCCCGACCGTCACAGCGGTGTTTTTACAAGTCCTGTCCGTCGGACTGTGTTATTTGCACGACCCGTGTGGGGATGAAGCGCGGTAATCAACGCCGGCGAGTCACGCCTTGTTGCCGCACCCTCCGTCAAACGGCACATCGTGTGCCGCTTCGGGTACGGCGCCGTCCATGGCGCCGTGATCTTCCGGGGTCGCCGTCCCTGGTAGGACGTTTTTGACCTGCTTGTTTTTGAACTGAATGTTTGCCGCGAATGAAAAGCGGCTGATCACAAAGTGACAGCCGCTTTCGCGGCGATGTTTTCACATCGCCGGTGGTCGGGTGTGGTCTGGCTGGGGTCGGCGGTCACGATGACCGCCGCAAAACTGCCATGGATGGCCATCTGGCGGTTGGGCGCGCACAGATACGTCCGCCGGCTAGCGCGCAAGAATGCTTTTCGCGCTTCTCACCTCTCGCTACCGCCTTGGCATCATGTTGTTACAACATTCATGCAACAAAATTTAAAAAGGGGTGGAAACTGCCGTTTAGATTAACCAGAAAGGCGAAGTTCTTTTAAAACAAAATCCTGTGGAGGTGAGGAGCCGTGCGGTACTTTCCTATTCATGTGGTTCGGCGCACGCAAACAATCGCGGTCTCAATTCTGTCATTCCTGTTTCTTCTTGGTATTTCTGTTTATGAAGCTGATGCGGGGTTGAGAAAACGCGTTCTCATCTCCGTCCACGCCCCCGACGCCGTTACCCGGGACATCGTTGCCGGCGCCCTCGCGCGGGAGCTTGATCGGTACCGCGACATCCTCGTCATCGACGAGCGGTTCGAGCAGACGTTTCTTCCATATATGAAATACAAAAGCCACGTGATCGTTCAGGTCGATGTGCTTCAGATGTATGCGTCCGAATCGGTCGATCATTCATGGAAAAAATGGAAAAAAGTCCCCGCGCTGGCGGCCGCCACGGTGATGTACCCCGTGATGGCCATTTCCCTGATCGCGCTTCCATCAGTCAGATCCGATGAATACGCTACCGTCCACACTGACGGCTATTTTTTGGCCAATGTCGCCCTCTTCGATATGACAACCGAACGATCCTTCGCCCGCACCCAGACCGGATTGTCGTTCCAGTTGGGCGTTCCGCAGGTTGGCAAAAAAGTCGACTACTCCGATCTCATCCTGACAAATGTCTCGGATAACAAGTTTCGATCTCTGGCGAAATGGATCGTCCGGGAAACTCACCGGCGGCCGGGCCAGACATGGGTCTTCGGCCAGTCCTCCGAGCGCGCGTTCGTCAACGCCGGAAGCCTCGACGGAATCAAACCCGGCAAAAAACTCAAAATATACCGGCCCTGCGACATCCATGCGCCCGGTACGGCAAACGTCGTAGTCCGGGCCGCCGAATATGCCGGGACCGTCAGGATCGTCCACGTGGACGAACTGTTTTCCATCGCAGAGCCGATCGGATTCTCCCTTTCGGGAGAATACATCACCAAAGAGTGAGGTGATTTGAGTGAACGCGAAACCCGTTTTTTCAATCCTTGCCGTCATCTTGGCGTTTGTCGTATCGACAGGGTGCGATGACCGGCCGAACACCAGGGTAAAAACGAATCCGAACGAGAAGGTCATTTACAACTCGTATGACGCCCGCCATCCGGAAAACCGGCCGGACTGGACATTGATCGATCGTCCCGCCGAACACGGCGCCTTTTTCTATTTCACCGGCGTCTCAGATCGGTTCACGACAGAGCTTGACGCCCGCGATCACGCCCTCTTCATGGCCCGCAAGGAAATCGCCGATCGAGTTCTAAACCTTGTCGAAACGTCCCGCAAGGAATCCCGCGACCGCGCAGGTTCTGCCGGCGACGGATCCGACATCCAGGTCGGGAGCAAGAGCCGGGTGGACGCCATCGCCCGTGTCGCCGTCTCGCAGGTACAACCCAAGGAGTGGTTTCTTCGGAAAATCCAGGCCGAAAGCGGCAAAGTCTACTGGGAAGCCATGGTCCTTGCCGAAATTCCCAGGGATGCGATCCAGCGCGAAATCAACCGCGTCTCCCGCGCCCTGAACGCCCTTGAGAAGGACGACAAAACGTTCCCGCTCAAAAGCACTCGGCTAACGGCCGGCAAATTGGACGAGGTGGAATAAGTGATCTCCACGCTTGCGGCGTTGATCCTGGCCTGTTCGGCGGCCTTTGAAGCCAATGCCGGGATGATCGAACCGTCGCCGGCCCCAAGACCCGCGTGGATCGATGCCGCGCCCATGCCCACGGCCGAATATCAATTCTTTGTCGGCCAGTCGGAACCCATGTTATCCGAGATCGAAGCCCGGACGGCCGCGGCGCGGAATGCCGTCCATCAGATTGCCGATTACGTCGGCGTCCAGATCAACCTCGTCACCAGAGAAACAAGAAACAGAAATTCGCCGGCGGAAATCGGACATGTGCACGTCGAAGGCGCCAGTGTCGCGGTCACGCTCTCGGACGCGTTCATCAGCAAGCTCAGATACCGCAATTGGCGTTCGGAACAGGCCAGGGACGAAAAAAGCGGACGGACGGTCTGGACCGCGTGGGTCCTGACGGAAGTCCCACGCGCCGAATTGGAGCGCGCCATTCAAACGATCCAGGCCCGCCGGGAACACGCCCGGTCACGCTTTGGCCTATACGGAAATGGCGCCATCGTCTATCAGGCGGATCCGTCCATGCCGTACTTCACGGCTGTCCGGAACCACCTGGAGCGCCATCTGTCGAAATTCGAGATCGTGATTTTAAGCCGCCAACCCGATTCAGGCCCGGCCATCCCCGTTCTGAACGTGTCCGGACGAGTCACTGTCGAGAAGACGATCTACGACAATCAATTCATCGCCGCTCAGCTCGTTCTGCGAATCCAGCACAATCTGCCCGACGGGACAACCGTGACGGATCACGTCATCTCCGGAACGCGGCGCGCTTACGCGAATACGATCGAAACCGCCCTTGAAACGGCGATTGACTTGTTTCTGCAGGATTTCGGCCCCGAACTCCTGTCAGCCATTCGGGGATAAATCAGCAAGGGAGGTCATCCAATGTTCAGCCTGATGAAAATCGTTTTCTGGCCTGTCAAAGAGGCCGGCAAATTCTTTCTGATCCTCTTTCTGCTTTTCCGGTTTACATCGCTGTCCGATTACGTCGCCCCACGGACGATGACTGCCGGTCTCGTGTCCGTCGCCAAGAACGGCTGGAACCGATGCCGGTATCTGGTTGCCGAAAGCGCCGACTACATCCGATCGGCATCGGCGGCAGTGGGTCGGTCGGCCGGTCAAAGCCATGAAGAACCGTCAAAACAGTAGCTCCATGCTGTCCAAGCCGCATCTTAATAGATAGAGGAGGTGGTTTAGATGTTAGTACTAGCGTTCAAGATTATGGTAGGGATTTTCATGTTCAGAGTATTGTTGTCGTTTGTTCAAGCCATGAATAAGAAGCCCGAAACCATGAGCGCAGAATTGCCGTGTATGATTGAGATAGGCAAGTTTGGTGCTGATGAAGTAGATTTTAAAGGTTTGGAAAAAGGTGTAGGGAAAATCGCCAGTCTTCGAGTATTGAAGAACCGTATTAAGGAACTTCAAATTCAGATCACTAAAGTGGAGAATTCTGGAGTACGTTTCAAGCTGGAGAAGATATTAGAGAGGTACGTTCAGGAACAGAAGAGAATCCGGCGAGAGGTACTTACAGAAGAGTATATCTACTGGGAAGAGCTTCAAAAGTAAAGGATGGGAACCTTGGAGGAATTCATGGATGTGGACGAATCCTCCCAATGAGCACGATCTCCCCGGACGACGCACGTGATCTGCTGAAAGTTCTGATCATGAATCTGCCGAAGCGCCACAGACAAATCATCTATTTGATCGATTACGAAAAACTGACCCATGCCGATGTCGCGGATGTCCTGAACTTGGACGATGGCCACAAACCCTTGATGAGCGCACAGCGTGTCGAACGGATTTACGATAGAATCCGCGTCCGCCTCCAAAGGCGGATGGAGAACGAGGGGTATTACGGGTTTTTATGACGTTGGAGACTGCAACGGAAAAATCTCGGTATCGTCCTGACGTTGTCCGCTGACCGCCGTTCATGCTATGAATAATCGTCATGGCTCGAAACGCGTCTGGAGGAAATTCGCCTGACCCCAAGGGGTTTGTGGTTCCGCATCTCATCGATTGGCTGAAAAAATGCAAACAGGGTCCGCTACGGCCGCCAGAAATGCCCAACGATGTAAAGGCGGAACTTCTTAATTGGGTTATCCAGCGTCTAAGATCGGCGATCTATCATTCTACCGGCGAATCCCATCCGCCGCGGCCTACGACTGAATCGAAAGTTGAGAAACCGGAGACTCGCCATCCGATCAACATCTTTGACCACATCACTGACACCGATCCGGGACTCCCAGCGAAGCAACTGACGGCGGCTGAAAAAGGGGAATTTTATGCCCGATTTTATCAATCCTTCTACGAAAACGTCGCGTGGGTGTTTTTCGAGGAGAAAATCCTGCCGACCGAGGAGGACATACAGCAGGGTCTGCCCCTGAATGAATCCTTTTTGAAACAGGCGCTGGGCGCCAAAATAATCGGCGACGCGGCGCTTCATGCAAGCCTCAATCAGCGTGTCAACTGGTGGATTCTTGACCAATGCCGTAAACGAAACAAGGAATCAGATTACGGCCTGCTCGGTCTAAAGATCGACGACATCCTCAAACATGGGGAACAGCATTTTTTGAATGTGCAGGATTCGGACAACTGGCGAGCCGGTCTTTGGATCCTCATGGGGTTGCCGAAAGAAGCGCAGGCAGATATGAACCGCATCGGCGAATTCCAGGGCCGCTGCCGAACGATCGCCGCTGTGGCCTGCGAGTATGATGAGGACAACAATAACCTGAGCATCAAATCCCGTGTAATCAAACCGCTTCTCATTCAAATTTTTCAGGCGGTTGGCGAGCCAATGTCGGTCGATGAACTGCGGCAAATCGTTGCGGGCAAAATGAGCATTTCAAAGATGGATGGGGAACTCAGTCTCGACGTGACCAACAAGGACGGGGATCCGTGTTTGGTTCCGGAAAGCGATCTGCAAGCCGATGCGCCGCCGGCGGACGAATTTGCGGTTGAGCCGTGCGCGGCCGAATTCATCCGTCTGACAGGTCTTGATCAGGATCTCGGATTTTATCTGGCAGCCCTCCGTGAGTATCGCGCCGGCGCCTTCACCTCCGCGCGTCTGGCGCCGATACTGACCCGCACGTTGAACGTCTCGCTTACTACTGTCTACAATAAAATCAAGCGCGTCGACAGTCTATTTGATTTTTTTAAAGGCAATGACAACCCGAATCGGAATTTATTCGCGGACGAGTTGATCCGCTGGCTTGAAAAGTGCGCCGATTCCGCGTTCAACAAGAAAGCGAGGGTGGTTGGGAATAAATCAAATGCGTAAGGACGTGGTCAGTATGTTATTGGATGAAGACGCCCGGCCGGGCTTTCGGGCCGGCCAAATCTGGGCATTAACGGAGGCTGCCGGATTGCCGAATCCTGTCGTGTGTCTGCTCGGCAAGTCTGAAAGTGGGAGCTGGTCGGTCTTGAACGTCGCAGACAGGGACGTGTTACGAATGGCGTCGGACCGCGACCTCGTCCTGACGCCGGACGAATCGGGTTTGTCGTTCACGGCGATGATGGAAACCTGGAACCGCGCGGAAATTCCGCAATCGTTTTTGTCCCATTGCATGGGTACCGTTTCCGACACCATATTATTTACGCTCAAAAAAATGGCCAATCTCCCCTCCGATGCCGTCTACTCCGGCTCGCCAGTCGGTCGTGTCGGCCCGCCGATCCGCTATCCCGGCGACCCGAGAATCGAATTTCAGAAAAAGGAACGGTTATTCCCTCAGCAGGATCAGGTGCTGGAACTTGCAGCGACAACAGATTCGCCGGCCGTCATGGAAATATCCAGGGAGGAGTCCGATGAAATCAGCCGGAAGGTCGGCGGCGGCATTCTGACGTCAGTCTTCGAATTTATCAGCGACCTTCTTTGCACGCCGGCTGTCCAGCCGTTCCCTGTATATCAGGAATACAGTGTAGCGGCGGCGACCCGACCCGAACGGAGAGTCAGAGGGATTGACCATCGCATGGTGTCGGACGACCATGAGCTTGCGATCGGTCTTGTCCTGTGGGACGACGGGGGTCTTTCCGTCATCGTTTCCGGTAAGGATGTTGACTTTGACAGAGCCGAGTTCTTCAGCGAACGCGAGACCATCAAATGGTCGTTCAAATATGAGGGAGAATCCGCAGCCATGTATGACTTTTCCTCGGCTCTGCTTCGCGCCACAGGCAAGTTCCATATCGCGCTTCAGGTCGCCGGAGGCAAAATCACAGTCGACTGCCGACCGGCAGATGGAGGAAAAGAATGCAAAGTCCCCGCTGAACCGGTCTTGGTGTTTGAGGGGTTTCTCACGAAGTTCCGAAAATCCGGTAGCGATCTTGCCGCCGTAATAGGCATGATCGAGAAGGAAACTGATCCCGTTCTGCATTTTTTCATGGAGCAGATGCTGCTTAACGTCCTCAACAGCGCCGCCGACAAATCCATTTACAGGTCGTATGCCGGCGAACTCAAAAGGTCAACCACGAGGTTGGCGACATGGGTGGAAACCCATCTTGGCTGATGAGTTTGACGGGGGCGTGCCGTTGGAGGCGCTTCAGAAGACGATGAAGTCAATCGCCGTTGTGGGCGAGATTGGCATCCTCACCGTCGATGCCGACAACGATATGCACGTGTATTACCTCGTCTATGACCCCGGCGGCGAAAGTTGCACGCGATGGGAGAATGAATGTCTGACAGTCTTTCCGGACATCCGCACCCATTTTAGGCGCGTATCATGGCCTAGGCGTGACAGCCATTTCGTCAACATATCCCAGAAGAATTTCTATCTCCGTGATTTTCACACGAAAAACACGCAAGTGGCGTCATGTAAGAGCCGTTCAATAGCGCTCGGCGTTGCGCTCTGTGCCTTGTCTGTTGATTTCGATATCCAAATGAACAAGGTCGCTTGCACGGGTGATTTGAACATCGACGGTGACATCGGCCCCGCGCCGGACGTCGCCAATAAGCTCCGGGATTTCGGGTATTCGAGATCGTTCGAGATGATTCTCATGCCCGCACAGCATAAGAATCACGTGGAACGGATGGACTTCAGCAATGAGATTGCGGCCAAAATTTATTTCGTTTCCAATCTTCAGGAGGGTCTGGTCGCCGTCCATCAGAAGGTCAAGCCGAAACATTACCTGGGAATAGCCAAGCCGTGACAACCGGCCAGATCGGCATCCTGGCGTTGGACAAGGATGACACGGTGTCAGTGCTTATGCTGGCCTACAATCCCGATGGAGACAGCAGTACGAAGTGGGAGTCCGACAACCATGGCGCGTTTGACGACGTGCGTAAGGCCCTTTCGGGTTCCTCCCGATCTACCGGGATGCGGGTGAAGATCACACGCGAGCACTTCTATCTACAAGATTTCTGTAGCCGTCAGACTCGAGCGCTGGCCTGTAGAGGCCGGTCGTTCGCCCTCGGCCTTGGTCTGTGCGCGCGGGCCGTTCAACTTGGAGTGGACATGTCACGCGTCATCTGCACGGGCAACGTGAACGCCGACGGCAATGTTCTGAGAGTCGACGGCCTTGAAAGCAAGTTGCGTTCATTTGGTCTGCATGATTCGTTCGACATGGTGTTGGTCCCAGCCGAACAGAAACCTGAGACTGAGGATTTGGTCCGAAGGAATGGCATTACGGAGGCGCTTTTTAACAAGATCAAGTATGTCAATACCCTTGGCGAAGCATTCGCCGAATGCGGGCTTCCGACTCCCACCACACGATCTCCACGGGTTCTGGCGACATTGCTGGTGACGATCATTCTGTCTTTGTTCTTGGCCACCGCACTTTACAGGTGGTTTCAACACAACAAGCGAGGGAGCGCTAATGAAATCCGCTCGGTGCAAAAAACCAGTGATACGTCGGCACGGGCATCTACCGAGTCAAATTGGTTAAAGCCGGCATCAACAAAATTAATTGATCTTGGAAACATACCTGAATTTGCCGGTCAGCAGATAACGCCTGAACCACTCAATCTAAAAGATGGAAAAGTCATTGAATGGCGTGAACAGAAAATGTCCTTTACTCTACCAAAAACTTGGGAACAAGTACTTTTTGCTGACGATGAGATGCGCTGGGAAGACAGACGTGCACCCGTCATCGGGAGCGGCGACGGCATATATTTACAGGTTGTTACTCACAGAGGTGAAATTGACATACAAAAACATATTGGAGTAAAAGCAAAAGAACTCTTCGAACAATTTCTTAACGGTGATATACGGAGTTACACGCTACTTCCCATAGATGGTGTTGTAGGGATTTTATGGATAGACCCCAACATATCAGACGGCACCCCGATATATTTATCAACCGACACTTACAATTATGGATCGGTGAGTTTGTATGACCACGAATACTGTTCAATATATTGGGTAGGTGTTAAACCTTTTCAAGGCGGCGCGAGAACTATGGCGATAACATGTCAGGCTGTTTACACCAGATATCCGCTTGCTTCGCCGACTCTATTGGCTATCATTCGATCTGTAAAATTTCAGTCTAAGTGAATGCTCATGGGAATTCTCTTTTTAACCTGACGTGGGGTGTGAATAAAAATAGGGAGAGTTCATTGAACCTCGACGCGAACCTTCGAACGTATCTTGACGGCCGCAAGCCCGACGCGCGGTACGCATCGTTCGACTACTGCTTCAATTACTTCCAGTCGTTTCGCGACGGAAACATCAGCACGTTGTGTAGTCCGGCCAACGTACAGCTAAGCTGCCTTCAGCTCGGTTTCTATCTCGCGAGTTGGGGCATGCTCCGGGGCTCCGCCGAGTTGTTGCAAAAGAGTGCCATGCATCTCATTCCCGTCATAGAGGTAATCGCACGTACTGACGCGTCCTTGTGGGAACTTGATGCCCACTGCTACACCGAAACCAACATTCACCGCCTCTTGGATGTGGCGAGCCATTTACGCCAAGCTAATTCTGGGATGTCCGACATTCTCGTCACGAAGATCATGCTCGGGGTGTTCGGCAATGTTCCCGCCTTTGACACGAATTTCAAGAGAGGCTGCCAAGTCGCCACGTTCGGCCCCAAGGCCTTGAGGAAGATCGGCGCCTTTTATCAAGATCATTCTGCGATCATCGACGCATTTCGGGTGCCGACGCTCGACTTCGTAAACGGTGTCCCCACTCAGCGCAAGTACACTCGCGCGAAGGTCATCGACATGGCCTTTTTTATAGAGGGTATGGCGTGAACGAAGATCGCATAACTAGCCGCTCAACCCGCCGCCGTTCTGGCGTGGGTTCGTAGGGCGTTAGGCTGACAAAGTTCGTCAAGCAGGGGATGCTCGACCTTCACAGAAGTCAATCCTTTTTTAGACTTAGCTATCGGAGATTCGCCGAAGGTAATGTGGGTGGCTCCCACATCGAAAAGGCATGGAGGTGATAGTCATGGGACAAACTTGCGGCGATTGCCACGGAAACGGCCGGTGCAGTCACTGTCACGGATCAGGTAAGCAAGACTATCCAGGATACGGAACACCAAGCGACAACCCCTGTTCGTGGTGTCGGGGATCTGGAGTTTGCCAAATTTGCCAGGGGAAAGGTGGGTGGAATTTTCCACGGTGACGTGGCTATTAATTGTGGATATGTACCAGATATAGGACATTCTTGCGTGTCGACGAACGACTACGCACAATAAGTATACTGCGGAGGTGGTAATGATGGATGATGAGGCTGCCAGCAAAATGATCAAAGAAACGGAGGCCGAGGTTGACCATCTGGTAGACAACTATCCGAGGCAGCCACGGGCCACGCAAGTAAAACAAGCAATCGATGAATTGAACGCTCTGATGGCCAGTTGGGAAAAAAGTACGGAGGAAGAAGTTTCCGAGCTTGCTGAGACGACAGGAAGGTCGTTAGTCATGGAGGCAGGCTACCATCGTGCCATGCCAGCGGTGTTGGCAACCGCTGAGCGTTTTATGGATGTCGATGATGATGAGATAGTCCGACTATTCGCTTCCAGCAAATCTCCTGCACCGAACGGTGGAACATGGCCGGATTTCTTCAAACAAAAAGGCAAGACAATCGCCATGAAGGCTGCAATATTTGCGAATGCGATAGAATCAAAGAGCCGTAAGATAAAGAAAAATGAAGTGGGAAACGGCCTACCGTGACACCAGATGACGAATTTGATTCATTACTGGCGCGACTTAAGGCCACTCGGACTATGGTGTCGTCTGCCCTCGCAGGTAGGCCCTTGCTCAAGACCATTGATCCAATCTTTCTAGTGACCGAAATCTGGATTAAGTCTGTGAAAGGCCTGAGGATGGTGGTTCACAAGCACGGGAATCGTGAAACGATCGCTGAAGTGGATGGAGTGGCCGATGGAATGATCCCAATTATGCGTCAGTATGTGAGTGCCTTGGAAGAGCTTGCGATCCAATACCGAAATGAAACAGATGCTGCCGATGCCCAAAAGGAAGAAGTATGAACCTGAGGCCATAGTGGCTATTTTTGCGAGCCGCAGAAAAAAGACCACTTATTCCAGTTTAGAATTAATATGAGACTTACCCGAGCTGAACTTGAAGCGCTGTCGATCGTGTGGCATACAGACAGAAAGATGGAGCATCTGCAACGATCGCCCATATCGACACAATCATAGGGCGACGGAGCGGAGGTGCCCCACCCGACCGCGGGGATGGGTCAGGGCGGCCTTCTGATAGACCCCGGTGAATTTAAAATTCACTCCTGATTCTTGAAAAATCTCGCTTTTGCCCGTTTATACATTACAGACATGAATGGAAAAAGATCGAATAGGGGGGTGGCTGGAATGTCGGGGGAAAGGCTGAAAGATATTGCCTGGTTTATGGCGGAGGCGAGAAAATGGCAAGGTTGGGCAGAGCGGTCGCGGCAGGTTGGGGACGTCGATCAGTTTCATTATTTTGCTTCCAGGGCGTATGGGATCAACGACAGGCATCCGGGCGCCTGTCGGCTGTATGAGAAAGCCTTGGCCATGAAATCGAAAACCGAACAACGATACCGGGGATGGAGCGCGGCATTTCCCAGGATGCTGTACGGCGGCGGGGGCGGACTGTTCTGGTACAACGGAAACAGTCGTCTGTTGCATGGATTTTCCAAGCAGCCCGATTTCGCCGGATACGTGCGCTGAGTTGGCCGCCGATTGAATGATCAGCCGTTCAAGGCGTCCGCGCATCTGGAGCAGGACGCTGACTGGTAGTGTTTTTTGCACACCGGGACGGCGGACATGAAGGCGACGCCGTGAGGCCAAAATAGCGCCCAGTAATCGGTGTCAGACTTGCAGTTTTGCAGTAATGGCCATCGGTTATTTCTGCCACGATTTCCAGTACCCCGGCGCGCGCTTCAAATGCGCCACTGCCAAGATTAGAATAGCATCGTCCGTTTAGAAATTTCTTTCTGAATTTTAAAAAATCCCCATTTCCCTCGTTTATCCATATCAGGGAGGTGAGAAAATGAAACATCTGGCTCACATTCAAACAGGGGGAGGCCTCCCTACGACTACCTGAAGAGAAGCCCGACGCGCTGGGTCCAACCCGGCTTCGTGGATTGCACGCCCGGCTTTGTCCGGTCGTGTCAATAAAGGACGCTTTCGAAAAGGAGGAGAAAATGGACACATCACGCCGTGGGTTTTTCCAACTCTGCGCATACTATGCCTCATTGACTGCAATTCCCTCGGTCCTGCCGTCAGTAGAGGAACTTCGGAGATGCGGGACCATCGCGAAGGCGATATCAACTCCGCCGCTTGAACTGCCGGAGGAAATCGAGATGCGCATCGGCCTGAAATTAATTCCTCTGCTACACTCGCCTGACGGAAAGGATGTCGGCGAGGGCATGGCCAGAACGCGCCGTGTGATTTTTTGCGACTACGGGCTGATCGTGCCGCCAGTTCGAATTCGCGATCAACGCACTATCGATGATAACGGGTATCTCTTCCTAATCCGGGGCAACATCGTTGCCGCCGGCAGCGTACATACGGACAAACAGCTTGTGCTGAATTACGACGAAAAGGCCGGTGGACTGCCGGGGGTTGTGCCCACCCCGCATGAATGTCCGTCCCTGCGTCCGTGCATTTGGACTGACGGCGGTTCCGCAGCCTTTGCAAAAAACCGCGGTTATACCGTGGTTGACGCCGTCACCGTGATCGTACACCATTTTTACGATGTCATTCTTCGGAACGCCGCAGACCTTCTGACGAGACAAGCAACCGTCAACTTGCTTGAGACTGTTCGATCCACTAACCCCTCGCTGGCCGAGAGCGCGACAGAACGAATCGGCATCGGGCGTATCCAGAGGATTTTGCAAACGCTTTTGCGCGAGCGTCAGTCGATCCGGGATATAGTTGCCATTTTGGAGGCGTTGACAGGTGACTTGTGCGGAAGTGCGGATTTCGAACAGCAGGTCAATGTCGTTCGCTCGGCCCTTGATAATCGCAATTTGCCGTTGCTTCATGTTGTGATTACGGACACCGACATTCAACCTGATTATTTCGTCGGTCTCTCTTATTATCCTCAATTATACCCTGCCCCCCTTGTCGCTCTTAGCGGACAGGGCGAACGGGCGCGCGAATATTTTGAGCAAGTGCGATCCAAACACTTTGTCCATCCCGACGCAAAATTGGCTGAAACATTGTACCGAAACTGCCGCCGTTGCGACGAAATCAGCCCAAAATTTTATGACCCCGTGGCGGCGGCGCTGGCCTCCTCCTACCGGCAGACTGAACGATCTCCCTGGTTATGGACTTTTCATACAGATGTGGTGTGACAGGCAGGTGGATGAGCGAGGTGAAGTGGCCGAGCGTGTTGGATAGATATCTTTTCCGGCGCGACGTGCTCAAGCTCGCCGGATCTGGATTGGGGACGGAGGGTGACATATTGTGCGTCCACGAAAGGCACGTGAATCCAGCGGGTAAGAGTCCCGGTGGCAGTCGGCGAGTTGGTTATTTCCGGCGTGATTTCCAGAATCCCCCCGTTTAAATATGAAGATGGACAAATCAAAACTTCAGAAAATCGGAGCCAAAATACCGAGGGACAAGCTCGCGCTTTGCAGAGTGCCGTGGTGGATCGATCCGGAAGGCGCGGCTGTCCGATTGCCCGAGCCGGGGCACGCGGCGTCGGCCATCGAGATGCTCAGGAAACGGGGCATCGAGGCCGGACCGGACAAGGCGGTGGGGGCGATGATTGGCGAGGGCTGGATCCGGGTTCAGGTTTATCCCGACGACACCGCCTTCATTCAAGGCACGTTCGAGTCCATTTTGAAACGCGGCCGAACTATTTTGAAAATAGTTCCGAATCTGAAATCCGTGGAACTATCCTTCGTTCCGGCCGGAGACGATGCGCCGCCCACCTTGGGCGCGGAGGAAATCAACCGCACGGGCTGGGAGGAATCCGTCCGGCGCGCCAGGCTGGCCGGGTCCTGAGGGAAGGCCAACGCAGAGGCGGGCATAAAAACTTTCTCCATTTTCTAAAAAATCCCCGTTACCACCGTTTATACATATCAGGGAGGCGAAGAGGCTTCCTGAAAAATGTATGGAGGAGGCGGAGGGTGGTGACTGAAACTCAAAAAGCTGTATGCAAATCGAAATGGCAGTTACGGCCCAACAATCAATACGTTCCATGCCGGTCAACGGAATCCCGCCTGCCTACGGGCATATATTCCGTGTGGGTCGATTTTCCAAATATGGAAACCCTTTTCAGGCGCATCGAGCAGAAGACCGACAATTTGATCGACAGCCGGGAGCCGATCGCCCAAAAGGTCATGGAGGAAATGAAACAGTTCTGGGACGTTTCCGACCAATATAGAAAATTCGGCTACCTTCACAAGAGGGGGTATCTCTTTTATGGCCCTCACGGGAGCGGCAAGACATCCATCGTCCAGCAGATTGTCCAATTTGTCATTCAAAACGACGGCGTGATTTTCACCGTCGACGACCCGCACGCCCTGATCTGGGGACTGAGAGAATACAGGTCCATAGAGCCGGACCGGAAGACGGTCTGTATCTTTGAGGACATCGATACGATCGTGGAAAAAAGAGAAAAAGAGGGCGCACTTCTCCAGCTGATCGACGGCGAAACCCAGATCGACAACATTCTGTATCTTGCCACCACAAATTACCCCGAAAAATTGGACAAACGGATTCTCTCGCGGCCCCGGCGTTTCGATCGGGTCCTGAAAGTCGAGATGCCGTCCGCGGTGACTCGCCAGGCCTATTTTGACGCCAAACTGACTCCGACCAACGGAACGAACATTGATGAATGGGTGGAAGCCACGGAGGGGTTCTCCTTTGGTGCCATGGCGGAACTGGTGATCAATGTCAAGTGTCTGGGCATTCCGTATGAAATTGCGATCGCCGATCTCAAACATCGTCAGGAGAAGAAACCCTCCAGTGACGAATTTTCACGAGGATGCCTTGGCTTCCGGGACAGATAAGGCCGTCGTCGTGATCGACGGCAAGAAATACTGGGCGCATGTGGTTGAAACGGCCAAATTTATCCGACAAATGCAGAAAGAGGCCAAAACTCAGGGTGAGAAGGACAGGGTTACCGCCTGGATCAAGCGGGGCTGTGCGATGTTTGAATCACTTGAGGAAGTCATGTCCTACGGCGACCGCCTAGACGATCTACACTTGTGACGCTTCCACACAAAATTTCAAACGTGGTCATACCGCTCAACGGCTGACTACGCGGCGAGCCACTCCATGTAACGGCGTTGGCGAAGGAATCGCACAACCGGAGTCAGGTCGAAGTGGCCATATTTCAATTCACGGGCTGGATCCGCGTCGACTTGAAACTCGTGGGGGTCGATGCTCTCCCCTCTGGCAACGGCCGGGAACGGCGAAGGCTCGCCAGCGCCGGGCATCAAATCAGGATAGGGCGCGCAAATTTCATCCTCTGTCAATCGCTGTACGCTCGGCATGTCGGCCGGATCGGGAAACATCGACGCGGACGCGCGGCAATCCGGCGGGACGTAATGCGTCATCGGGTCGTAGTGCCACTGCATCCGCGCGGCGCGGGATCTGTCCTCGGGCGTCTCGTGTTTGGGGTCGGCGTGATTACGAGCCGTCTGGCGAATGTCCAGCAGAACATCATGAAGGGTGCGGTCAATCCCCATCGCGTCAATCAGAACCATGCGAGAGCCGAGGTCAACCGTTTTGCCGTTGGCCTTGCGAAGTCCCCCTTTGGCGCGAAGAACTGAATAGCGGCGCGTCTCAATGTCGAGCGTCCCGAACATCCGTTTGACTTTTGTCGTGACCAGCACGTCGGCCACGGTCAACGCGGTCTGGCCCTGTGAGAGATAGGCCAGGTCGTTCAAATTCGCAAGGCGGCGTTTGCCGTCAAGACCTCGTGAAAAGCTCTCGTCAATCAGAACGTGCGCGACCCTGTGGCCATCCTCCGTTTCGATCACGGGCAACAGGTGGAACGTCTGCGCGTCGATCGGGAGACCCGCGGCGCGGGCGGCGCGGATGGTGTAGGCCGTCCCCCGCGAGTGTCCGTCCCAGAAAGCAAGGAGCCGGTCCGCCGAGGCCACGATCTGATCGTCCCGAAGCAAAGCGGCGCGTTTGCCGTGGGCGTCCCAGTCCGGGCGAATGACACGCGACGGAATCCGGCGCCAGTGTGCCCACAAGTCGGCGAAGGTGTCAGGGCCGGCAGCCCCGCCGGAGATAACCTCTGTAATGGGCGTAACGCTGTGGATGGCGTCCAGAGCGGCGAAGACGACGGCGCGGTAATGATCGCCCGTCAAACA
>Ga0156236_133_pt2 | contig 127104 bp, 95 predicted proteins | sample RifCSPlowO2_12_FD_107883 | JGI IMG/M metagenome (GOLD analysis project Ga0156236, IMG submission 107883) | Candidatus Lindowbacteria bacterium RIFCSPLOWO2_12_FULL_62_27
GCACGGACGACGCCGAGAGCGACGACGGCGGGAATTCGGGCGGAATGCGGCGTACCGACAGCTGTTTATCTGCCGGCAAGCGGGCTCCTGGGATAGCCCCTCCGAAAGTTGTTTTGCGCTCGCCATAAACCTCCGCCTGCGTGGGCGAGCGCTTCAATGAGGACCCGTATTTCGTGCCCGGAATCGTGCTCGCTGGGCGGCCGATTTCGTCCTGCGGCGATTTTTGCCGCAGGGCGACGGCCGCCGAAAAATCGCTGACGCTGCCTTCACGATTACGGGTTCGCCCATTGCCTCTGCCGCCGCGGTTGATCGGGAAGCACCAGCGTGGGCGGGTTCGTCCCGCACCAACGGTGCGGGACGAGTGCCGCCGGCGATCACGGGTTGCGGAGGGAATGGTCACGGGGCAGCGGGATATGGATGCGGCACGGATTATGCGCTCGTGCGGCACCACGTGTGTCTGCGGCGCGTAATCGTGAGGCGGGTGCGTCCGCACCCGCCCACTAAGCCTGCCGGCGTTTGAGGCGAATTACCTGTTCTGGCGGAGATAGCGGCCGATCATGAAGGCCACGCCATCTCTTTGCTCGTCAGTGAGATTAAGCCCTCGCAATATTTCCTCCGGCACTTCTTCTCGGACTGACACAGTACCCACTGTCGATTGAACCGCCTGCCTATTCCACAACAAACAAAAAAATCCACCTCCGTTCGCTCGGATCATCACGGCGAATTCGATCGCTTCACAAAGGCAGAGCAGTTCATGGATTGTCGGCAGACGCTCTTCAGCGAAAAAACGGAATTGTGAGCGTACTGTCAGAGGGCAGACTTTCCCCAAGAAGTCGTAGAGCAACATATGTCCCACCACCTCCGCCGCGAAGTCGCACGACCATGGGTCGTGGACCCCACCGCCCACTTGCCCAAGTGTGCGCCGGGTCGGAAGTCTATTCAACTACGACGGAAAAGTGGTCTCCATTTGGTCTCCAGTAGGATGCCAAAACACGACAAATTCCGACAAACTGTGAGGGTTGACGCGACGGCAGAGAATGCGGGTTAACTCTCTGATTTATCTGTAACTACGTGATAGCTGAACGACATTCGGAAGTGTTGCGATTTTCGCCATTAGAAGATTTACAGTCTGCTCTCGTTGTCCACTGGAGCACCTCCCCGGGAACAACGAATCCTTATACTCTAGCCCCTGATGGAGGTCAACCAGTGGGCATACGATGTTCGGATTTATACCGGATCACGGCGACCATCCACCCGGAGAAAAGCCGCGCGATGATCGACGCCGCCGTCGCCCTCGGCGCGCCGCGCGTATTCATCGTCAAGGGCCGGGGCGTCATGCACGAAAAGAAAATCGGACCTCTGACTGTGCCGGGCCTCTCGCCCTCCTTTGATATCCTGAATTTGATCGTGCCCGAAGGAGCGCTGAACCGACGAGCGGGAGATCACCTCGCGGACCATCGGCGAAAAACAGGTCAAACCGATGGTCGAAGCGATCACCGCGATGCCGGAGCTCGCCGGCACACCGGTCATCCTCTTCGCCTGCCCCTCGCCGCAGGCGCTGACGTATATGAAATAGCGCGCGGAACTTGCGCAAGAAAACGCTGTAAAAAATCCACCGGGTCAACCCTTCCCGGATTCCCCGTGGGTATGCTAAGAAAATAGCGTGATGCCCCGAAGATTCTTGGAAAGCCTTTTTGCCTTTTCGATTTTCATTTTCAGCCCCGTTGCGCTCTGCGTCGGGGTGCCCATTCAATCGTTTGCTCAGATCGAAACGGAAACGCCAGTCCCATCCGGCGAGTCACAGGGAGTTGCGGAATCTGAATGCCACCTTTCCGGGTTAAAGACCCGCCGCCGGAGTATCGATTTTTCCACCGGTCGGGCGCCCGTATGGCGGTTGTCGATCCACCGGCCCATTTCCGCCGAACATCCGCCGGACGGCGTCCGCCGGACGGATTTCTCCCAAAGGAATCTTTATCAGCGTATCGAGGTTTACCGCATCCAGAAACGCCCGCCTGTTGTTTGTTCTGCCCGTTTCGGTAATCCATGAAGGGATTTCAATTTCAAAAGATGATTTGCCTTGCTCCGTGTGATGTGTGGTGCGCGGGGTGTCTGATGTGGGAAACAAGATGACCGGAGGTTTGAAATGAATCTGTCGAACTTCAATAAGGCGGCGTATCCGATCCAGGCCCTTTTCAAATATATCTACCGCTGGTTCTTCGCCTGCCCGGACAAGCTTTCCCACTCGAAGATCTCGACCTTTCTCTCCTGTTCGCTCAAATACCATTTCCAGTACGGCAAGAAATGGCCGACCCGCCTGACGGGGGCGCTCACGTACGGATCCGTCATCCACAAAGTCCTCGAACTCTTTCACGCCCGTTACGACGTCCCGCTGGCCACAGAGGAGGATATCCTCGATCTTCTGGAGGAGCGCTGGTCGTCGGACGGGTTCAAGACAGCGGAGGAGGAACAGGAATACAAAGCGCGCGGCCGACGGCTTCTTTCCAAATATCTGGCCGAGGCGAAGGCCCATCCGCCCAATGTTTGGCGGACGGAGCTGTTTGTCGAGGCGACGATCGGCGGTGTCTCGGTGGTCGGCCGGATGGACCGGGTGGACCGGGAAGCGGACGGGAGCCTGACGATCGTCGATTACAAAACGGGCGACAAAATGCTGGATCCCGAGTCTCTTCAATCGGACCTTCAGGCCAATCTGTATTATCTGCTCGGCGAGAAAACCATCGGGCGAAAATTCAAAAAGTTTTTTTACTGGTATCTGGAAAAAGACCGAAAAGTTCCCGTCACGATCACGGACGCGGCCCGCAAGGAGACGGAGCAGGTCGTCCGGACCACGGCACACCGGATGCAGTATGACGATCCGAAACCGAAAAAGGGCGTGTTGTGCAATTGGTGCGATTATTACGAACGGTGTCCGGCATGGAAGAGCCGCCCCGAACGGCTCTACAAGATCGTCCGCGAATCAGAGGACCGGCTGGGATTGTCCTATTCGAAAATCAGCCAATTCCTGAACTGTCCCATGGTCTACAAGAAGGTTTATCTCGACAAAATTTCTCCGAAGCCCAAGGGATTTTTCGCCATCGGCCACACGGTGCATCAGACGATGGAGGAGTTTTACATGTATGACGGCCCGCTGTCCGAACCGCCTCTCGCATGGCTCCTCAAGCTCTATCACGAACACTGGATCGGGAGGGGCTACGAGTCCAAAGACGCCGAGGAGCAGGTGAGGCGGGAGGGCGAGCAGTGGATGCGGAACTACCACGCCAAATACGTGAAGGGCAAATTCCGCCGGGGAACTTACAAGGTCGAAGAATACTTCGAATTGCCGCTCGGCCGGCACGCGATCATCGGATACATGGACCGCCTGGACAAAAATGACGACGGCACCTTCTCGCTCGTTGACTATAAAACCGATCCGGTCATGCGGACGCAGGAGGATGTGAACAAGGACAAGCAGTTGTTTCTCTACGCGTGGGCCTGCAAAAAGCTGGGCATTCCGCTGCGGGACCAGACATTGATTTTCGTCAAATTCAACGAACACCTCACGACGACGCACACGGAAAAAGACATCGCCGACTTTGAAGCTGAGATGCTGAAGGTCGCGGACGAGATGGTCGAATCCGAGCGAATCGCGCGTGAGGCGTCGCCCGCGGAAATCGAAAAGCGGTTTGCTCCCAGGATCAACAAATACTGCGGCGGCTGTGACTACTTGCCGGTCTGCCCCAAACGCGAGGAAATTCTGACCCAACACAAGGACGAGATCATGCACGCGATTGACGAGACCAAATTGAGGGACCGGATTCCCGAAGACGCCGCCGCCGACGTCGAATCGGAACAGCCGGAACCCTCGACCATGCCATGACGAAAGCGGCCGCCTGACATGCAGACCGCCGGTCGAATGGTTCTGTTCGGCATGATCGTCGCCATGCTCCTTGGCGCCACGGTCCTCTTTTGGAGGAACGGCTTCACGGTTGAAGGCATGTTTGAGAATCACTGGCGCAAGACTCTTCAAAGCAACGCCGAGTATTATCCCGCGGTCGGCAAGGGAACCCTTCCGGCCGCCGAAGTCGATCCGTCCTGGTCGACCGAAGGGTACTGACCATGTCCTTAACTCCGGGCCGGATGTTCGATTGGTTCCGATCGAAATCGGGCGCGAAGTTGCCCGCGCGGCGGCCGGAGGTCCTGCGGCCCAGCCTGAAAAAATCGCCCATCTGGATCCCGCGGCATCTGTTGATCCTGTTTTGTTACGCCTATATTATCGGCATCGTCGCCGGGATGTACGTCTACCGGATTCCCCCGTCGTTTCTGATGTATGGATACGGCGCGCTCGTCATCAGCTTGCTGGCCGCGATGATGATTGGATTCCTCAAACGCCAGCATGCCTGGACCGCCGGCGCCATCGCCCTCGCCGCCACCGCCCTCGGTCTGGTCAACTACTCTCGCGCCCTCGACACATCGGACCCGAGGCATCTGGTTCATTTCGCCGGCGAGGGCTTTGACGAGCGAGTCACGCTGACGGGTGTGGTGACGTCCGACCCGGACATCCGGGAACGGTACACCAATCTGGTGGTGGAGCCGGTCACGGTCGAAACCGAAGAGGGTGAGACCGTCCGGCCAAGCGGTGGCGGCGTCATGGTGCGGCTCTATCCGGACAGCCTCGATTCTTATGGGGACTATGCCTACGGCGACAGCATTCAGGTCCGGGCGCCGCTGGTCATTCCGCGTCGAGGCGCGAATCCCGGCGCGTTTGACTACCGGCAGTGGCTGATCGAGCGGCAGGGCTGTTACGCGACGATGCAGGTGCGTCGAAATTCGGAAATCCAAAGACTGGGCCGGAACCGCACACATTTCCTTGTCGATTTCTCTCTGCGGATGAAGGAAAAAATTCTCGAGTCGATCCGCCTGACGATGCCCTACCCTGAATCCTCCTTCCTGGGTGGCGTGACCCTCGGCCTGAAGGGCGGTGTGACGCAGAAGACCCGGTTCGAATTCCAATCGACCGGCATCGCGCACGTTCTGGCGGTGTCCGGTCTTCATGTGGGATTCGTCGCCGTCCTGCTGCTCATGCTGGCCCATTTGTTCAATCTGCCGGAGAAATTTCATCCGGTGTTTATCGTTCTGGGGTTGATCGTTTTCTCGATCATCACCGGCGCATCCCCCGCCACCGTCCGCGCGGCCATCATGTTCAGCATGTTCATCTGCATCCGGTATTACATGACGGGACTGGGGCTCGCGGCGTCGACGCTCCTCACCATTCCCGTCGCGGCCCTCGCGATCCTTCTGTCCAATCCCCTGCTCGTGATGGACGCCAGTTTTCTCCTGTCCTTCGGCGCGGTCCTCTCGCTGGGGCTCTTGACATGGCCCCTTCAGATGGTTTTCAACCGCCTCTTCGTCGGGTTTCGACTGGTGGCGGCGGGACTCACGGTTGTGTTCCTGACATGGATGGCCCACGCGCACTGGGGCATGTTCTTTGATCGCTCGACCGCGCCGCTGATTTTCGGGAGTCTGGCGATTTTATGGGCCGCGGCTTTTTTGCTCCAGAAAAAATTCCCGACCGCCGTTCCCTACGGATTTACGTCCATCCATCCGTGGATCGGTTCCTTCATCGCCGCGCAGGTCGCCATCAATCTGGGCAACAGCCCGCTTTTCGCTCTCTACTTTTACCGCCTGTCGATCTCCGGATGGTACGCCAATTTCATCGCCATTCCGCTCTGCGGCATCATCGTCCAGCTGGGAATTCTCGCCGGCTTGTTTTATATGATTCCGGTTGTCGGTCCCTATCTGGCCGCGATGATCAATGGCGGCAACTTCCTCTTTTGCGCGTTTTTCCTGGGCAGCGCGACCTTTTTCGCAAATCATTTTCCGTACCCCTACGTGGGAACGCCGTCGACGGAATTCGCGGTTGTCTACTACGCCGTCCTTGCGCTGTTTGTCTGGCATCGGCCCATCTGGCATCGAATCAAAACCGTTTACACGTGGTGGCTCTACCGGAAGCAGGTTCCGGAAGTCCGCGGCAAACTTTACGCGACGCTGGCCGTGTCGGTTCTTCTGGTCAGCCTCCCGGTGTTCTACGTGATGGGCAACGCCTCCGGGCCGCGGCTTCGGATCGCCATTCTCGACGTCGGCCAGGGAAGCGTCACGATCATTCGGACGCCGTCGGAAAAGGGCATTCTCGTTGACGGCGCGCCGTATGACGGCTACCGGGACTTCAACGCCGGCCAGAACATCGTCGCCCCCGCTCTGTCGGATTACGGCATCAACGTCCTGGACCATGTGGTCCTGACGTCGTTCAAACCCGAGCACATGGGCGGCCTGCCGTTTCTCCTCCGGCAATTTCACGTCAAGGAGTTTGTCGACTGCCTGCCGCCCGAACTGGCCGACGCGAAGACGACGTGGGACACGTTTGCCGCGCGACTCGCGAAATCCCCTTACGCGCCGCTTCTGGAAAGCAAATTCACCGACGAAATTTTTGAATCCTATCGAAAGGTTCTTGAGGCGGTCGAGGAGAAGCGGGCACGCAGGACCCATCCATCGCAAGGGCGCGTGATTCACGAAGAACAGACGCCGTACGGCATCCTGCGCGTTTCAACCGTGGCACTGCCTGACACGGGGCTTTCCATCCCGATGCGGACCGCGCTGGTCAAAATTGAGTGGGGTCCGACCTGGTCGGTTCTTCTGACCGGGGATATGACGGAAACGGAGATGGCTCTGGCCGCGAAGACCGACTCCGCCGCGCTCGACGCCGCCGTTCTCTTGTTGCCCTCTCACGGACAGGTTTTCGAGAAGTCGTTCCTCTCGGCCGTATCGCCCCGATACGCGGTGGCTCAATCCAGGTTGCCCTTCCGGCGGCGGGCCGCCAAGCCGCATGGGACGGAAGAGGAACTGGTAAACTATTTTCAAAAGGAAGGGGGCACCTATTTTCAGACCAACAAAAACGGCGCGATCCTGATCGAAAGCGACGGAAAACGGTTTTCCGTCAGGCCATATACGCCCTAGGCGATAATGATGAAAAAATCTCTTGGATAAACTACGATCCCGTCAATGAGAATGACCCGGTGTCTGACCCTTTTGGCCGTTCTGTGTTTTCCGGCAGCGGCGGCCGCCGATGATTCCGGCGCGCGCGCACCCCTGCGCACGCTCAAAGAGGCCTACGTGAGCGCGCTTCAAAACAGCGAGCGAATCACGATCAGCGCGGAGGCCGTTCGAGAGGCCGAGGCCGTCTACCGGCAGACTCTGGGCGACGCGCTGCCTGAACTCACGTACCGTCGGACGGTGACGCGAAAGGACCGCACGGGATCGACGCCCGAACGGATGTTCCGTTTGAGCAAGACGGATTTGAGCGGCTACCGGGAGCTGGCGGAATTGCGCGCGGACACAGCCGAGGTCCGACGCCTCGTCCACGAACGACTCCGGGCCGAACAGCTCCTCCTCTTCGACGTCGCGGGCGCCTTCTACGGATACCTCCAATCCGCCGAAAACATCACCGCCACAAATCGACTCGTCGACCTGTCGCGTGAACGCCTCAGCGAGCTGCAAAAACGCGTGCGCGTCGGCCGGACACGCGAAGCCGATGCCGTCGGGCAGGAATATCAGATCGAATCTCTGCTGTCCCAGCTTGAGGAAAGCGAACGTCTCCTCGAGTCCCGCGGAAACCTCCTGTCCTTTCTCGCCGACGCGCCCGTTGCCCGGCCGGACGCAATCGACGCGGGAGTGTCGCGGGCCGGGCGGACACTGCCGCCGCTGGCGAGTTTCCTCGCGCGAATCGGCGCGCGGCCCGACGTCCGGGCCGCATCGGAAAACAGGGAGTCGGCCGGGGCCCTTCTGGACGCGGCACGCGCGGACCGCCTGCCCCAGCTCGACGCGACGGCGAACTACTACACCGACCGGCCCACATCGAACGCGGGTAATGATTGGGACGTCGCACTGACCGTGGACGTTCCTGTGTTCGACTGGAAAAAACGACAGGGCGCCGTGGATGAGGCCGCCGCGGTTCTGAAACAGCGCGAACAGGAACTTCGCGCCGCGCGCCGTCTGGCGGAATTGGAAATTCGAAATGCCTGGCGCGACTATGTCTCGGCCCGAAAACAGCTGGATCTCAGGAAAAAATCGGTCGACCTCGCGCGGCGCGACTACGAACTGCAGGCCCGCGACGACCGGCAGGGACTGGTGACCAGCCTGGAAGTCATCGAATCGCTCAACCGCCTGAACGCCGCCGAGCTGGCGCAGAACAGCGCGCGCCTCCAGGAACGGCTCGCAGCGGTCAACCTGGAAGTCGCCGCCGGATCGCGCCCTGAGGACATTCTCAAATGATTCTCTCGGACCTTTCGATCAAGAAACCCGTCTTCGCCTGGATGATCATGCTGTCCCTCCTCCTCTTCGGCGGCATCGCGTTTCACCGTCTCGGCGTTTCGCAGAATCCCGACGTCGACTCGCCCGTCGTCAACGTCCGGCTGTCCTGGGAAGGCGCGGGCCCGGAGGTGATGGAGAGCGAAGTGGTCGATCCCGTCGAGGAGTCGATGATGACGGTCGAGGGAATCAAGAAGGTCAGGTCGACCAGCCGGTTCGGTTCCGCCAACATCACGGCGGAATTCGAGTTGTCCAAAGACATCGACGTCGCGGTTCAAGAAGTTCAGACGAAACTCGCGCAGGCCCGGCGCAATCTCCCGGCCGAGATGGATCCGGCCGTCATCCAGAAGGTGAACCCCGAGGATGAGCCGATCATGTGGATCGGCGTCTCGGGAACGCGCCCGCAGAGGGAAATCGCCGCGTACGTGCGGGACCACATCATCGACCGGTTCCAGACGATTCCGGGCGCCGGGGAAGTCACGATGGGCGGCTACACGGATCCGAATCTTCGCGTCTGGCTCAATCTCGAAAAAATGAACGACCTCCAGATCACCGTGGATGACATCCTCTCGGCGATCCAGGCCCAGCACTCCGAGATGCCGGCCGGCGTGCTTCAGTCCGAGCGGGAGGAACAGAACGTCCGCGTGATGGGCGAGGCGGCGACGGCGGAGGAATTCCGGCGCATCACGATTCCGCAGAGAGTCGGGCAGGGAATCCTCTGGCGGACGATCCGGTTGGGCGACATCGCCGACATCGAGGAGGGCCTGGCCGATGTCCGGCGCATTTCGCGCGTCAACGGCGAACCGTCCATCGGGCTTGGCATCCGAAAACAGCGCGGGGCCAACGCGGTGGACGTTGCGCGCCGGGCCAAGGCCGAGATCGAGGAGATCCGCGCGGAACAACCGGAGGGAATCAAAATCGGCGTCAATTTCGACAGCACCCGTTTTATCGAGGACAACATCCGCGAACTGATGACCACCCTCATCATGGCCGTCCTCTTCACATCGGTCGTCTGCTGGCTGTTTCTCGGATCGTGGACGTCCACCTTGAACGTGATCCTCGCGATTCCGACCGCGCTCGGCGGGACATTCATGGTCATCTACTTTCTGGGATTCACGCTCAACACCATCACCCTGATGGCGATTTCGCTGGTGGTCGGAATCGTGGTGGACGACGCGATCGTCGTTCTGGAAAATATCGCGCGGCGGCGGGAGATGGGCGAATCCCGGATCCACGCGGCGGTCCACGGCGCGCGGGAAATCACCTTTTCGGTCATCGTCATCTCGAGCGCCGTCGCGGCGATTTTTCTGCCCGTGGCGTTCATGCGCGGTGTGGTCGGCAAGTTTTTCTACGAGTTCGGCGTCACCGTCACCGTGGCCGTCGCGTTTTCGCTGCTCGAAGCCATCACCCTCGCGCCGATGCGGTGCAGCCAGTTTCTCCAAGTCGGCCATGCATCACGCGTCGGCAGGGTGACGGACCGGCTCATGCGGTCTCTCACGGGCGCCTATCGGACCGCGCTCGACGCGGCGCTCCGGCACCGCTGGAAGGTCCTCGCGGGCGCGACGGCCGTTTTCGCGCTCTCGCTCGGCATTGCCGGAAAACTCCGGCAGGAGATGCTTCCGCCGCAGGACACCGGAACGTTCATCGTCCGGTTTCAGACGCCGCCCGGCTCATCGCTCGCGTTCACCAATGAGGTTTTTCGAAAGATCGAGGATTTTTTCAGCCGGCGTCCGGAAGTGGTGAAATATTTCGGCAATGTCGGCGGATTTCAAGGCGGCGAGGTCAACAGCGGCAGGATTTTCGTCACGATGCAGCCGTTGAAGGAGCGGCCCCTCGCTCCCGGCAAGAACCGGCCGATCACCCAGCAGGAATTTCAGACGATCGTCCGCAAGGGTCTCAAGGACATTCCGGGCCTTCACCGCGTGGCGCTTCAGGACCGCTCGCAGACCGTCGGCAATATCGGCGGCGGCCGGTCCTATCCCGTCGAAATCGCCGTGTACGGGCCCGACTGGGACAGCCTCGGCGCCTACTCGGAGCGGATTCGCGGCCGGCTCATGGAATCGGGCGCGGCGGTCGATGTCGACGTGAGCTACCAGGTCGGCGTGCCGGAAGTGAGGATCATTCCGGACCGGGAGGCGGCGGCGGCCCGGGGAGTGACGGTTGCGGCGATCGCGCGAACGATCAACGCGACGGTGGGCGGGATCCGCGCCGGAAAATATACGAAAGGCGGCCGGAGATATGACATCCGCGTCAGCCTGACCGACGCGAACCGGACCGGCGAAGCCGACATTTCGAAGCTCTGGGTGCGCAACGTCCGCGGCGAGATGGTCCGGCTGGCGGACGTCACCCGGATTCTGGCGAAGCCGACGCTTCTGTCGGTCCAGCGCGAGGACCGCGAGCGGTCGGTGACCGTTTTCGGCAACGTCACGCCGGGCAGATCCCAGTCCGAGGCGGTGTCGGCCGCCCTGCGGATCGCGAAGGAAATTCTGCCGGACGGTTATCACGCCACGCCCACCGGCAGCGCGGAGCAGATGCGCGAAACGTTTCTCGAACTCATCTTCGCCCTCGTCCTCGGCGTCGCCATCGCCTATATGATTCTCGGCGCGCAGTTCAACAGCTTCGTCCATCCCTTCACGATCCTGCTCGCACTGCCCTTCAGCCTCTCCGGCGCCCTGGCCGCGCTCTGGGCATGGGGACATTCCATCAACATGATGAGCATGATCGGAATTCTTCTTCTGATGGGCATCGTCAAGAAAAATGCGATCCTGCTGGTGGACTTCACAAACGCCCGGCGCGAGGCCGGCCTGCCCAAACGCGACGCGATTCTGGAGGCCTGCCCTCTGCGCCTTCGCCCGATCTTGATGACCTCCTTCGCGATCATCGCCGGCGCGCTTCCCAGCGCCATCGCGCTGGGCGCCGGAGCGGAACTTCGCGCCCCCATGGCCACCGTCGTCATCGGCGGCACACTCGTGTCGACCTTGATGACCCTCTTCGTCGTCCCCTGCGCCTACAGCCTCCTCGCGCGCCTCGAGTCCAGACGCAAGGACGCGCGTCTGGCCGAAGTCAACGAGGCTCTGGCCGCCCCGGACTCTCGTCAAGAATCATAATGCACGGACTTCTGCAGGATCTTGGCATTACCATTATCATCGCCACCTTGGTCAATCTGTTAACGCACCGGCTCAAACAGCCCAGCATTCTCGGATATTTGGCGGTCGGAATCATCATTGGGCCCAACATCGGACCCCAGTTGATTTCCGACGCGGCACACATAGATATCATTTCTGAAATCGGATTGATCCTGCTGCTGTTCATCATCGGACTCGAAATGGATATCCCCAAACTGATGAAGAGCGGCAAGGAGCTGGTCGTTGCGGGAGTGGGTCAGTTTCTGCTCAGCGTGGTTTACGGCGTGGTCTTCTTCAGTCTCATGGGGTACGCGCTCCAAAGCAGAAAACTCGACGCGCTCTATCTCGCAATTTTTTGCGGACTGAGCAGCACGGCCATTGTGGTCAAACTTCTCTACGACAAATTCGAGCTGGACACGCTGTCGGGGCGGATCACTTTGGGCGTACTTATTTTTCAGGATATTTGGGCCATCCTCATTATTTCGTTTCAACCACACTTTCATCACCCCCAAGCGTCTATTTTCGCCCTGACCATCCTGAAAACCGCCGCGCTTCTGGCAACGGGATTCTTCTTCGGTAAATACATCCTGTCCCGTCTGTACGCGGCGATCTGCAAGGAGCCGGAGCTGGTCGTGATCGTGTCGATCGGCTGGTGCGCCTTGATGGCGGTTCTGGCGGGATTTCTGGGGCTTTCCAAGGAGATGGGCGCGCTGGTGGCCGGTCTTTCGGTCTCGACGTTTCCGTACAGCATCCATGTCACTGCCAAAATCGGGCCGCTCAGGGACTTTTTCCTGACGCTGTTTTTTATTTCGCTGGGCATGAGCATTCCGATGCTCGAGGTCAGTATGCTGAAAGCGGCGGGGGTGCTGGTCGTTTTTGTGTACCTTTCCCGGTTCCTGTCGGTCTATCCGCTTCTTGCGCTCTGCGGCTCCGGCCGCCGGACCGCTTTTTTATCGAGCTTGAATTTGAGCCAGATCAGCGAATTTTCTCTGGTGATCGCCACGCTGGCCATCAGCCACAAGCACATCGACCCGGAGACGATGTCGACCGTTCTCTACGCCATGGCCCTGACATCGATCCTCACGTCCTATCAGATCAAATACAGTCAGAATCTGTTCCTTCTGTTCGACCGGACGATGAATCGTCTCGGGGTTCGGGGCCGCGAGGCGAAACTCGAAGAGGAAGTGACGAAGGGCGAGGCGTATCCGATTGTGGTTCTGGGCTACCACCGGGGAGCGCGCGCGTTTACGGACGCGATCGCCCGGGAGCAGCCGGAACTTCTGAAAAAAATATTGGTGGTCGACTTTAATCTGGAAATCCTGAAGGAGCTTCAGGGACAGGGCATTCACGGCATGTTCGGCGACGTCAGCAGCCTCGACACGCTCATGCACGCGCACATCGACAAGGCCGGGCTGATTCTATCGACCATCCCGGATCTTCTGCTGAAGGGAACCGATAACGTCAAGCTTGTCCGCATGTGCCGGAGAGTCGCGCCGGAGGCCGCCATCGTGGCGACGGCCGACTTCAAGGACCAGATTCCGGCGCTGAAAGAGGCGGGAGCGACGCAGGTCCTCCTGCCCTATTCACTGGCCGGCGAGCAACTGGCCGGCTTTGTCATGGATCGCCTGCCGGCCCTGGATATCGAATCTACTCCCACACCGCCCTGAGACGCGCGTCGCGGCCGCAGCCGAAGCGGTAGTATTTGTATCGGAGCGGATTTTTCAGATAGTAGTCCTGGTGGTATTCCTCCGCCGGATAAAACGGGACGGCGGCGCGGATCGGCGTCACGATCCGGCCCTTCTCTTTGAGGCGCGACCTCACCGATTCCAGCGATTGCTCCGCCTGCTTCTTCTGTTCATCGTCCAGGTAATAAACGGCGCTCGTGTATTGATCGCCCTTGTCGCAGAACTGGCCGCGCTCGTCCAGAGGATCCACGTTGCGCCAGAAGACCGACAGGAGGTCCGCGTACTTGATCTTCGTCGGATCATACACGACTTCGATGGCCTCCACGTGGCCCGTGCCGCCCTCGCAGACATCCTCGTAGGTCGGGTTGGCCGCGCGGCCGCCCGTGTAGCCCACCTGGGTCAAGAGAACGCCCCGGTCCTTGAGCGCGTCGAACGGCGGCTGCATGCACCAGAAACATCCGCCGGCGAAAACCGCGCGCGCCGCCTTGCTTTTTTCGGGGGCGGCGCCAAACTGCCCTTCGTACTCCGCGTAGCCCTCCTTCGCCAGGTCCTCTCTTGGAATGAACCGCAGCGCCGCCGAATTGATGCAATACCGCAGGCCGGTGGGCGCCGGGCCGTCGTCAAACACGTGGCCGAGATGACTGCTCGCGTGCCGGCTCCGGACTTCGGTCCGTACCATGAAGAACGCCCGGTCCGTTTTCTCCGCGATGTTGTCCTTGACCAGCGGCCGCGTGAAACTCGGCCAGCCGGTCTTCGAATCGAACTTGTCCACGGAACTGAACAGCGGCTCGCCCGACACGACGTCGACGTAGATGCCGGCGCGATGCTCGTTCCAGTATTCGTTCTGAAAGGGCCGCTCCGTCCCCTCCTCCTGCGTGACTTCGTACTGAAGTTTCGTGAGTTTCTTTTTCAATTCCTCCTGCGTCGGCTTCTTGAAATCCCTCATGTCCCGTCCCTCCATTGGTGTCACGACGGCGAACCCAACCACCGCCGTCATCAGAATCACCGTGTATCTCATCCCATCACTCATCCCGCCTGCCTCCAAAGGTTATCAGGAATTCAGACCCGCCGCCCGATCGGGGCTGGACCCAGGCACGGCCGCCGTGCCGCTCCGCCGCCTGCCGGACAATCGCAAGCCCCGCGCCGGTGCCTTCGACGCTGCGGCCCACGCCGCGCTCGAACAACTGAAAAATCCGTTCGGATATTTCCGGCGCGACGCCGGGACCGCGATCCTGCACCGAAAAGCCCGCGCCCTCCGGACCCCTGTAGCCGGCGATTTCGATCTCCGGCGACTGACCGTCGCGCACGAACTTGAGCGCGTTCGACAGCAGATTGTACACGGCCTCGACCGCCGTCGTCCGGTCCACCTCCAGAACGGGCAGAGACGCGTGAACGCGAATCCGCGCGCGACGTTCCCGGATCCGGCTCTCCAGCCGGTCCATGGCGTCCTGGACAATTTCACGCCCCGGCACTTTCTCTTTTACCATCTCTTTCCGCTTCACGCGCGACAAAAGAAGGATGTCCTCCAGAAGCTGCCGCATCCGCCCGGAGGCCTTGACGACGCGGCTGAGATAATCGCGGCCTTTTTCGCCTAGGTCCTTTTCGTACCGGTCCGTCAGCCTCATCGAAAAAGTGTCGATAGACCTGAGCGGCTCTCTCAAATCGTGGGCGATGACGTCCAGCATCATGCCGAGGTCGCGGTTGGCGAATTCGAGATCCTTGGCGTATTCGCGGCTCAGGCGCTCGGTCCGCACCCGTTCCGAAACGGCCGCCGCCAAAATCAGGGCCGTCACCGCCACGACCGCGACATATATTTGTAGAAGCGCGAGGCTCGCGGCGAGCGTATCGACGCGAAACGGGCCATGCCCGCCGGCGGTGCCCCAGATGGCGATACTCGCGGCGAGAAACGTCGACGCGGCGGACGCGGCGGGGCCCATGCGCAGGGCGATCCAGATGGAAAAGGGAAAGATCAAATAAGGCAACGCGTAATTTTTCGGGATGCGCGCGACCACGTCGCCAAAGAGCGCGAGGCTCACGATCGCCATCATCCCCATCGCGACCGCCGCTTCCACGCACCGGCGCGGTTTGTACCGCAAGCCCCGCCAGCCGCTCAGCGTCAACAGGACCGGGGCCATGACGAGATTGCCGAGAATGTCGCCCAGCCACCACGCCTGCCATGTGGAACGGACCGCGGGTCCCGCGACAAGCCCGCCCAACCACAGGCTCCCCACGCCCAGCGTCGCGCTCACGAGCGTGCTGATCAGGGCCGCCAGAACAATCAGGCCCAGCGCGTCCTTCACCCGGTCCAGGGCCGGCCTAAAATCGGCGAACCGCCGGAGCAGATAAACCCCGAGCACCGCTTCGAGCGTGTTCCCCGCGGCGATCCCGCAGGCGCTGAAGAAAGGAGCGCCGGTGTGGAAGTTGATCGAAAACGCGCCGATCGCGATCCCGGGCCACAGCCGGCCGCCGAACAGCATGAGCGCCGCAAGGGAGATGCCGGTGGGCGGCCACACCAGGGTGGCGAACCCGCTGACGGCGTCCATCCCCAGCCCGAACTTGGCCGTCACAAAATAAACGCCGGCCAGGACAACAACCTGCATGAGATGCTTCATGTGGTTATTTCATTTTCCGATCTTGCAAACCCCCTGTCAACCAGATTATCTGACCCCCATGAGGGCAAGACGAACCCGCGGAGGTAAACGGATGCGGCCCGTCATTCTCGTGACGGAGCCGGCCTATTTCAAAAGCGTGATGCGGCGGCTGTCCGCAATCGGCCGGGTCGTGCTCGGAAGCCCGGACCGCAGGGATCTCGAGCGCAGGATTCCCCGGTGCGATGTCGCGCTGATCCGCGTGGAAACGGCGCTGGACCGCGCGCTCATCGAACGGGCGCGGAGGCTCCGCCTGATCGCCAGCGCCACCACCGGGATCAATCACATAGATGCCGACGCCGCCCGGCAACGGGGCGTGCGCATCCTCCACCTCCACGGCGCGCACACCCGGCCCACCGCCGAACACGCCTTCGCGCTCCTGCTCGCGCTCGCGCGGCGCATCCCGGCCGCCCACGAGTCGATGAGGGCGGGCCGATGGGACCGCGCGCGATGGATCGGCCGGCAACTGGCCGGAAAAAATATCGGAGTGATCGGCGTCGGAAGGATCGGCCGGACCGTCGCCCGGATGGCGCACGCGTTTGGCATGAATGTGCTGGCGTATGATCCGTATGTCCCGCGAACCGCGGCCCCGTTCGCCCGCTGGCGCCGAACGCTCGGCGATCTGCTCCGGCCGTCTCACGTGGTCACGCTGCACGCGGCGCTGACGGCGGAAACACGAGGAATGATCGGCCGGCGGCAGTTCGATCAGATGCGGCCGGGCAGCCTCCTCGTCAACACGGCCCGCGGCCGGATCGTGGACGAGGCCGCGCTTCTTGCGGCCCTTCGCTCGGGCCGGATCGCGGGCGCGGCGATCGACGTGTTCTCAACCGAACCGCTGCCCCGATCGAGCCCCTTGAGGAGGTACGCGCGCCGGCGGGACAATCTGATCCTGACGCCGCACTTGGGCGCGTCGACCGCCGAAGCCGTTCAGGCGGCGGCGGTTGAAATGGCGGAGGGGATAGAGATGTTTCTGAAACGATCAGGTCTCGTCTGAAGGAATTTCAAACGTTACGCCCTCCAGGAGCTTCAGCCGCCGGGCGGTGTCAAAGATGGGCCGGATGGTGGTGAAAAAGTTTCCGTAGTCGCCGTCCCCTTTTCGGAGCCGGACTGGCGTCGTGACCGTGCCGTTTTCGGCGGCGCGCGCGGCGGTCTCGCCGATCTTCCGGCGAATCTCGGCCACATCGTCGGGATGGACCATCTCAAACCACGTGAACTCCAGCGGCCCCTGCTCCGGGTATCCCAGTTCCGCGCGGCCCTTCCGGGAAATCATCTGGAACCGGCCGTCGGGGAAAATCCGCCAGAGGTTGACCGGCGCATACTGGACGGTGTCCCACATTTCCTTTTCTTTTTCCTGTATCCGGACGTCCGCTTCCAGCCGCTCGATCTCCATCGCCGCGCGCTTGGAAAACATCTGCAGCACACGGTAATCGTATTCCCCAAATCCGCCGCGGTTCGACCGAAGCACACAGATCACGCCCAGGACCTTTCCGGAAGAATGAATAATCGGGTAGCCCAGATAGCCGCGACATCCGTATTGCACCACGCACGGGTCCTGCCGCGTGCGCTCGTCGGCCGCCATGTCGGGAATCCCGAGGACGGCCCGGCTGTGAATCGGAATTGCACAGATGGCCTCCTCAAGCGGCTCGCCGCCCTGCGCCATCAGTTCCGCCGGCACGTTCGCGGCGTACGCGAACCGCAGGTACTCACCCTCCACCAGATTGATCATGACCCACGGCCGGCCCGGGAAATAGGTGGCGACGCGCGCGGGAAGCTGCCGGAGAATTTCCACCGGCGAGCCGCTCAGGCTCAGAAGTTCGATCGGTTCCGCCAGAATCCGCTCCATCCGGCTGACATCCCGGAACACCGCGAACCCGCCGATGATCTCATGCCGGTTGTTTTTCATGGCTGCGCAGTTCAGGCTCACCATCACCGGGTCTCCGCCTTTGCGCTTGATCCGCGCCTCCATGGTTCCCAACCACTGGCCGTTCTTGAGTACGGAATGGAGCGCGGCCTGGATGCGGGATCGATCATCCTCCGTAAACGTGTCCAGCACCGGCCGATGCAGAATCTCGGCGGACGAGTAACCCGTCAGGTGCAGAAACGCGCGGTTCACATAGATCGCGCGCCCCTCCATATCCACCACGCGGATCGCGTCCGGCAGGATGTCGAAGGCTGGCCCGAGCTGGTCGAGCAGAAGCTTCAGTTCCTCGAGTTTGGTGGGCGCGGCTACTTCCACTTGATGGAACATCCCATCGAAGGATTCTGGCGGTCGGCCGGCGACCGGCCGGCGAGGAGGGCTGCAACGGCCTCCTCGAGCTCCCGCCGCTGGACGGCGGCCGGGTCAGCGCCTCCGGCGCCCCAAGTGCCGGCGCCTCCGGCGCCGGCCGGGTCCTGCCAGTTGTCGTCCAGGCGGCCGTGGTAGCGGAGTTTCCGGGCGCGGTCGTAAACGTAGAGGTCGGGCGTGCACTGCGCGTCGTAGGCGCGGGCGGTTTCCTGGCTTTCGTCAAACAGGTAGGGAAAATTGATCCCCCACTCCTTCACTTTTTTCTTCATCTCCCGCGGGTGATCTTCCGGATAATTCGCGGCGTCGTTCGGATTGATCCCGACCAGTTGCACGCCGCGGTCCTTGAATCGAGCCTGAAAATCGATCAACCTCGGCCAGATGGCCTGCGCGTAGGGACAATGGTTGCAGGTGAACACGATCACGAGAACTTCAGCGCTCTTGAAGCTGGATGGCGAATAATTCACCCCGTCGGTCCCGGGCAGCGAAAAATCAATCGTGCCGGATCCCAGTGGGACTTTCGTCGAATAGGTCAGAGCCAAGGCCGTCCACCTCCGCCCCTTTTAACGCCTTGCGAACCTAAGTTATGCTTGTATACGCGCGCGCACACGGGGGGTATTTAAAATGAAATCAGTGTTTAAATCAAGTGCCCGGGTCGTGATTGTGGGCGGAGGATTCGCCGGCGCATCGACCGCGTGGTGGCTGAGAAAATTCGGAGAAACCGACTCGCTCATTCTCGAACGGGAGGTGGGGCCGGGGATGCAGGCCAGCGGGCAAAACGCGGCGATGGCCCGGCAGGCCACGCAGGACCTCTTCATCACGCGACTTCTCGCCGAGGGCGTCCGGTTCCTCGCAACGCCCCCGCCGGAATTCCGCGCGCCCCGGCCGGTCCTGCGGCGGTTGGGGTCGGCGCTGCTGGGGTCCGACGCCCAAGTCGGGAAACTGGCGGACGTCCTCCGCCGCGCGATTCCTTCGGACGAATTTGAAATCGGCCCGGCGGCAAACCTCGCAACGCATCCCTACCTGTCCGGCATCCCGGCGCCGATGGCGCTCTATACTCGAAGCGACGGCATGGTCGATCTCGACGCGCTCCTGTCCGGATTCCTCCGCAACACCGATGTGGCAACGTCGTGTGCGTTTCTATCCGCGGCCCGCGATCCGGACGGCTGGACGGTTCAAACCTCCCGGGGCGACATCCGGTGCTACACACTGGTGATCGCCGCCGGCGCGTGGGGGAATCTCTGCGGCTCGGGCGCCGGCGCCGGCCTTCGGCTCCTACGGCCGACCACCCGGCACCTGTTCCAGTCGGTCAGGGGAAAGGATTTTTGTCGTGACGCGCCTTTTGTGTGGGATACAGCCGCCGAAGTCTATGTCCGCCCGGATGGCGGCGGGTCGCTCTACATGTCGGCCTGCGACCAGGACGACTGCGATCCGTCGGCGCCGATCCTGCCATCGAATCGCATCCAGGAAATTCTGCGCGGCAAACTCGCCCGCGCCTTCCCCGCGCTCGCCGCGATCCGATATCACCGCTACTGGGTCGGCACGCGAACACTCTCGCCGGACAACCGGTTCGTCATCGGCCCGGACCCGCGCACCGCCGGCCTCTTCTGGGCCGCAGGACTCGGCGGTCACGGCGTCACCGCCTCCCCGGCCATCGGCCGCATCGCCGCTCAATCCATCCTCGGCCTTCAAGACCCTCCGCCCGAACTCTCACCCGCGCGGTTCGAAAAATAGGGATAAGGTGCCGGACATAGACTTATAGACTTATTGTTGGTCATTCCCTTTCGCTTTGGTGCCATCGCGCTATGAATAAGTCTATAAGTCTATGTCCGGCACCTATTCGTCCGGCACCTATTCGTCCGTCGCGTCTGCGCGACAGGCGTCGCGAATGCGCGACGGCGGGCGCCTGACCCCGTCGCCAAAATCTTCCCGGGTGTTTTTGCAATCGCTTGTAAATTGCACGGTTGTAAAACTTCGTATCCGCCGGCGGGGTGCGGTCTGGTCCTTGCTGCATCCATCCAAGCCGCCAGATGAGGCGGGCAGGTTCACAAGAAAATGATCGCGGGAGGCGAACGGTCATGAACGGATGGATGTACGGAATGTATGCAGGGACATTTATGGGCGGAGTATTGCTGGGGATGGCGGGACTGAGCGGATGTTCGGGGAAGGTTGAGACGAATCCGGCGGCGGTCGCGAGCGTCAAGCCGGCGATGGAGGCCAAGACCGACGCCAGGAAGTTCATCAGCACGGAGATGATGTACAACCATGCGCTGGGGCTGTTTGAGGAGGGATCCTACGACGAGGCGGAGAAGGAGTTCGAAGAGGTGTGCGAAAAGTGGCCCAAGTTTTCGAAGCCCTACAAGCATCTGGCGCGGACGCAGATCAAGCAGGGGAAGCTTGAAGAGGCGCTCGAGAACGCGCTGACCGCGTCGGAACTCAACCCGAAGGACGGCACAATCGACAACGTGATTGGCATGGCGCTGATGGAGCTGGACGACTTCGATTCGGCCGAGGCGTCGTTCCGGACGGCCATCAGCAAGTCGCCGACCTTTTCGTGGGCTTACAATAACCTCGGATACCTGCTGATCCGGAAAGGGGACTTCGTATCGGCGAAGGACATTCTGCTCGAAGGGAGCAAGGTCGACAATGCACCGGCGGTCCTCTTCAACAATCTGGGAATCGTCCTGGAGAAAACCGGCGACACCGCCGGCGCCATGGAGGCTTACGCGAAAGCGGTCGAGAAGGACCCCGGCTCCATCAAAGCCACCGGCAATCTGTCGCGACTGGAGACGGACACGCCCGCGGGCAAGAACGGGGAGATCGCGCAAGTCATGGAGAGCCGGTGATGATCGCGGGACGCGGCGCTTCCTGCAGAAACCCCCTCACCCCAACCCTCTCCCCCTTTTCAAGGGGGAGAGGGGATTTCTTTGAGGGCGGGGCTACGCCATGAACCCCGGAAGAAAAATTTTGGCCATCTGGATCCTCCTCGCCGGATTCGCCATTGCGCTCGCCGGGTACGGCTTGTATAGGATGATCGCCACCGGCCTGATCCCATCGCCGTTTCGACGCGCCGCGCCGGCGCGCCCGGCGATCGTCAGCGCTGTCGGCGAACCTGTTCTGCACGGCCCACCGACGCTGTCGAAGGTCGAACAGATCGATTACGTCAGCGGCGAGTACATTCTGTTTCGGGTCGCGTTCAGCGGCGGGATGGAGGAGGCGGATTTCGACTCCATCCAGATTTTCGGCGGACGCGACGCGTCCGGCGCCGCGCTACGTTATTCCTTCGACGTGCGCCAGGAGCGCGAGGCGTGGCTGAGAATCCACGGCATCGACACCGGTCTCGTGACGGTGCGGATTCCGGCCGGCGTGCGCGCGAAACACGGCTTGTGGAAGTGGGCCGCCGATTCGGTCGTGACCGTGCCGGTATCGTCCTACGCACACGTCACGGACATTCGAGCCGAACAGCGCGAAAAGGACATTCTGATCGCCGTTTCGTTTCCCGTGCGCGTCGAGTCTCTGCCAACAAATATCGATTCCCATATCACTGTGACGCCGGCGGTCAACTTCCGCGCGGAACCGTCCGAAAACCGGGTCCTGCTCATCGGGCCATTCGCGCCGGCCCGCACGTACTCCGTCCGCGTCCTCCAGGGGTTCGAGCCGCGGCCCGGCATGCGGATGCGCTCGGACCACGCCGGAACCGTGCGAACGCCGGCCGCTGAGCCGTTTCTGAAATTCGCGTCGTACCGGACGTACCATTTCCGTGGCGGGCAAATGACGCTGCCGATCGAGCACGCCCACGTCCACACCCTCCGGCTGACCGCCTACCGGGTCTATCCGAACAACCTGATCGAATATCTCAACCGCCCCAACATGCAGGACCTCGGCGATCCGGTGCGGTCCGACACGGCGACCGTCGCTGAGCCGGAAAAAGCCGAAGGCCTCACGCGCATCCCACTGGACCGCTGGATCGGCCCATCGGCTCTGGGCGTCTATGAACTCGTGGCCTCCGCCGAGTCCCGGCGGGAGGACGAATGGAACGAGGAAGGGTATCTCTCCGCCAGAAAACTCATCGTGGTGACGGACCTCGGCGTCATCGTCAAGTCCGGCGCGCCGGACGCGCCCACCGTAGTTCTCGTGCGGTCGCTGAAGACTACATTGCCGGTCACGGGCGCGAAGGTTACCGCCTATTCGAGAAAAAACCAGATCGTCGCGGCGGGTGTCACGGACAGGATCGGCCGGGCCAGCTTGGAGGGAATCGAGGACAAGGCGAGGCTGATCATCGTGGAAACCGCCGCCGACTGGACCTTCATCCCGCTCGACGGCCCACCGCTGAACCGGACAGATTTCGACGTGGGCGGCCGGCCGTTTGTCCGGAACCGTTACGAGGCCTTCGTCTATTTCGACCGCGGCGCGTACCGCCCGGGGGATACGGTCCATTTGAACGCGATCATCCGCGACCCCGGCCGGACCGCGCCGCCGCCAATGCCGGTCGAGATCGCGGTTCTGCGCCCGGACCGGAAACTGTTCCGGAAATTTGTGTTGATGACGGACGAAAACGGATCTGCCGGTCTCGACCTCGAAATCCCGGCCTACGCGCGGCTCGGCGCCTACGCCGTGTCCGCCGGAATGCCGGGCGCACGCATGTCGTACGGCAGCGGCGCGTTTTCCGTGGAGGAATTCATGCCGGACCGGATGAAAGTCGATCTGCGGCTGAAATCTCCGAAGATCGACGCCGGAAAACCGGCGATGTTTGCCGTGTCGGCCGAACACCTGTTCGGCGGCGCGGCAGCCGGCCGCGCCGTACAAGCGCGCGTTCATCTGAGGTGCACGCCATTTTCGCCGAAGGGCTTTGAAGATTTCCGGTTCGACCATCCGCTGAACGCGTTTGAACAGGAAGGCGTCTCGCTCAACGACCGGCGGTTGGACACGAATGGCGTCGCGGAGTTCTCGTATGAGTTGCCTGCCCATATCAAGCCGTCGGGACGGGTGATGGTCCAAGTCTCCGCGTCTGTGCTCGAAGCGGGCGGACGCGCGGTGACTGCGACCCGGGAATGGCCGGCCGACGTCTATCCCTATTATATCGGCCTTCGGCTGAACCGCACGCCCGACGCCGGCCATCACTACGAGGTGGAGGCCGCAGCCGTCCTTCCGGACGGGACGCCCGCCATCCAGGCAGAAACGGCAACCGTGGTCGTGTCGCACCTCGTCTGGCGGTCGAGCCATATCCGCGAGCCCAACGGGCGGTACCGGTACCAGTCCGTCCGGATCCCGACGGAAATTCACAGGGAAACGCTGATGCTGAAAAACGGCCGGGGGGCGGCCCAGCTCGTTCTTCCGGAAGGCGGCTATTATTCGGTGGAACTCTTCGGCGTTGCATCCAACCGCGCCGGACTCACCGCCTCGGTGTATGACGACGGGATGGACCACGAGCCGGACAAAACTCAGCTTGAGAAGCTTGAACTGGACGCCGACCCGCCGGCGTCGGCGTACGTCGTCGGCGAGACCGCCGTGCTCACCGTCCGCGCGCCATTCCCCGGAAGACTGATCTACGCGCTGGAACAGGACCGGGTGCTCTCGATTCACGAACTGCCGATGCCGAAGACGATCGCACAAATTCCCATTCCCGTCCGGCCGGCGCATTTGCCGCAGGTATTCGTGTCGGCGCTTGTCGTGCGCGGCGCGTCCAAAAATCTGGACGGCGAAGTCATCCGGGCGATGGGCGTCGTCCGGCTGAGAATCCGGGAGCCGGACAAGGAGTTGTCCGTCCGGATCGAGGCGCCCGAAACCGTACGGCCCAACGAGCCGTTCACGGCGCTGGTGTTCGCGCGACCGGCAGCCACGGTGACGGTCGCGGCGGTCGATGAGGGCATCCTGTCGCTCACGGATTTCCAGTCGCCCGATCCGGCCCGCTTCTTCTTCTCCGACCGCCGCCACTCGGTGGAAACGTACGACCGGTACGACGATCTCTTTCCGGAATTCAACAGGATTCCCGCGGCAGGGGGTGACACGGCGCGGCGAAAACATCTTCCGCGGCCCACGGCGCGGCGGGTCGAATCGGCGGTGATCTGGGCGAAGTTCAAAGTGGACGGAACCGGCCGGAAGGAGTTGAAACTGAAAGCGCCGGATTTCACGGGCCGACTGCGGTTCATGGTCGTCGCCGCAGGGCGGGCCGGCGTCGGTTCCAGGGAGGCGGTGATGACCGTCCGGGAGCCGCTGATGGTCGAACTGTCCGCGCCGCGGTTCGCCGCGCCGGGCGACCGGTTCGAGCTGCCGGTAACTGTTTTCAACAGGACTGGCCGGCCCGATACCGTCCAGATTGAGCTTGCCGTTGCCGACACGTGCACGGCCACGGTTGAGCCCCGCGCCTACAAGGCGATGCTCCTGAACGAATCCGAAACGACGTTCTGGTTTTCCGTCCGGGCGGGTGGCGCAACGGGTTCGATACAATTTTTGGCCGAGGCCCACGGGACGGCGCATCGGACCCGCCGGCGTGTGAGCGTTCCGTTGCGTCATGCGGCGCCGGCCGTCACGACCGTCGAGTCTCTCATCATTCCTCCCGGAAAACGCGGGCAGTTCCGGCTGGCCGGAAAATTCGTCATGGGCGCCGGGGACGCAACGCTGATGGTCACGTCCAATCCGTTCGTCCGGCTCGCCGGCGCGCTCGACTACGTCGTCCGGTATCCGTACGGCTGCGTCGAGCAGACCACGTCGCAGACGTTTCCGATGCTGTATCTCGCGGACCTCGCGGCCGCGGTTCATCCGGGAAAATTTTCGCCGGGGCAGATTCAGACGTACGTTCAGGCGGGAATTTTCCGGGTCCTCAGCATGCAGACGGCCGACGGCGGGCTGGCATACTGGCCGGGCAACGCGGAAAGTTATCCGTGGGGAAGTTGTTACGGCGGGCACATGCTGGTGGAGGCGGCACAGGCCGGATACATGGTCTTTCCGGAATCGCTGGCGCATTTAAAGCAGTATTTGAAAACTCTTTTGGCCGGCAGCGAATCGCCGGACATCCGGGCCTACGCGGCCTATGTGCTCGCACTGGCCGGCGAGCGGGTGATCCCCGATCTCGAAAGATTCTCGGCCGACCCGCGCCTGACCGACGCCGGCAGGTTCCATGCGGCGGCTGCGTACGCTGCGGCCGGGGACATTGCGATGGCCCGGGCGCTGTTTGACGCGGACGCGGTCCGGCAGGACCACCCGGCCGACCGCGAATTGGGCGGGACACTGAATTCCGACATCCGGCAGGACGCCGTGATGCTGTCGGCTCTCTTGTCCGTCCATTCGGAGCATCCGCTCATCGCCAAAATCGCCGACCGGATGATTTCCCGGATGAACCGCGGCCGGTGGCCGAACACGCACGACAACGGATTCGCGCTGATCGCACTGGGCAAACTGGCCCGCGGAATGCGCGGCCGGCCCGCGCATCATCCCGGCGAAGTTTTCGCGGATGGCGGAGTGGCGGGCCGGTTCGGGGGCGACACCGTCACACGGTTTCAATTCGACAGCGTCGACACGATCACCGTCGAAAGCCGCGGACAAGCCGGCATGATGCCGTTGCATGCCGTGCTGACAGCCTCCGGCATTCCCGCGACGCCGGACATGTCGGATCGCTCGGATGGAATGAAGATCCGCCGGACATTCCTGACCCCGGGCGGGCGCCGCGCAGATCGTTTCGTGCAGGGAGAACTCTATGTCGCGGAACTGACGGTTCACGGCGACGCGTCGTTTGAGAATGTCGTCGTGCTGGATCTTCTGCCCGCCGGATTCGAAATCGAAAACCCGAGGCTGGCAACCGCCGCGAAACACGGGCTGGAGGGGTTGCCGGACATCGACGATCCGTTTCGGGAGGATTATTTGGAAATGCGCGACGACCGGCTCGCGCTGTTCGGGACCGTTCACCGGCATGGCGGCGCGTTCCGGTATCTGGTGCGCGCCGTTACGCCCGGCGACTTTGTGCTCCCGCATATCCTTGCCGAATGCATGTACGATCCCTCCAGGTTCGCGCGATCGGGCGCCGGGCGGATCGCGGTCGACCGTGCGCCGTGAAACGCGCCGGCGATGCGCGGCGTGCGCCGTCATTGTCGTGATGTCCGCCGTCGCGCTGATGTCGGCGAAGACGCGGCCGGTATCGCATCCAAAGCCGGCGCCTTCGCCGGCCTTCTACGATTCGGCCGGCGTCCCCTTGCGCGTGGGGCTCAGCGACCGCGGCACGCTGAATCTCCCGCGTTCGACGTTTCCCAAACGGGTGTCGCAGGCAACGCTGGCAGCCGAGGACGCGCGGTTCTATTCGCATCACGGCGTGGACCCGCTCGCGCTGATTCGCGCGACGTGGCAAAACCTGTCGGCCCGACGCGTGGTCTCGGGCGGGTCGACGCTGACGATGCAGTACGCGAAAATGCTCGATCCCGGCGGGCGCCGCGATCGAACGCTCCGCCGCAAGACCAGAGAAATCGCCCGCGCCGTCAGGCTGGAACGGACGCTCAGCAAGGATGAAATTCTGTCCGCCTATCTGAACCGCGCGCCGTATGGCGGAAACCTGGAGGGAATCGAAATCGCGTCCCGGATCTATTTCGGCCATCCCGCCGACGAGCTGAGCATCGCGCAGGCGGCGCTGCTCGCGGCGCTTCCCCGCGCGCCGGGACGGCTGGACCCGATCCGGTATCCGGACCGCGCGATTCGGCGGAGAAACCATGTGCTGGACCGGATGGCCGCCTGTGGGTTCATCTCCGCCGCCGAGGCCACGCGGCAGAAACAGATGCCGCTGGGCGCGCGGCGTCATCCGCTCCCGTTTCTCGCGCCGCATTTCTGCGACGCCGCGCAGGCCCTTGGCATGACCGACCGCCGGACCAGTCTTCGGATGGATGTCCAGTCAGCGGTCGAGCGGCGGCTGTCGCCGGCGATCGAACGGTACAGGACGCACGGGATTTCTCAGTCGGCCGCCGTGGTGCTGGACGTTCGGACGGGCGCGGTGGTTGCGATGGTCGGTTCCGCCGACTATCACGACGCCGGCCGGATCAGCGCCTCCGGCCAGGTCAACGGCGCCATGGCCCCGCGATCTCCGGGCTCGGCCCTGAAGCCGTTTCTGTACGCGCTCGCCTTTGACCGCGGACTCATTTCGCCCTCGACCTTCATCGCGGACGTCCCGTCGGATTATGCGGGAATCGAACCGCGCAATTACAACCGCAAATGCATGGGATTCGTCCGCGCGGACGTTGCTCTCTTGGATTCGTTGAACCTGCCGGCCGTGCGGCTGCTGGACGCCGCAGGCACGGGCGATTTTCTGCGGTTATTGAGAAACGCGGGCCTCACAACCTTGAACCGGAGTCCAGACCACTATGGACTCGGCATCGTCATCGGCGGCGGCGAGGTCACACTCCTGGATCTCACCAACGCTTGCGCCGCGTTGGCCCGGGGCGGTGTCTGGATGCCGTACACGTTGTCCGCGACGCCATCGTCGAGACGGCCGCGCCTGGAAATCTGTTCGGCCGAGGCCGCGTATCTGGTCAGACGCATCCTGGAAAACCCCGTGCGATTCGGCCGGGAATCTCCGTTTGAGTTCATCCAGGACGCGACGCCCACGTTCGCGTGGAAAACCGGCACGTCCAACGGCCACCGGGACGCGTGGACGGTCGGCTGGAATCCGGAATTCGCGGTGGGCGTATGGTTCGGTAATTTCGACAACCGGCCGTCCGAAAAACTCGTCGGCGCCGAGATCGCCGCGCCGGTGGTCGCACAGATTTTTGAAGACCTCTACCGATCGCGCCCGGCGCCGGACCCGGCGCCGGTTCCGGCCGGGCTTTCCACCCGGGCGGTCTGCGCGAGGTCGGGCTATCCACCGGGCCTGCACTGTCCGGCCACGCGCGCGGAACTTCAGATCGCGGGCGTCAGCCCGGCGGCGGTTTGTCCCGTGCACCGCGTTCGGCCGGGCGCCGCCCCGTCCGTATTCGAGCGGTGGCCGGCGGAAATCGACCAGTATTTGAGAACCCACGGTCTCGCCCAAAATTCCGGCGCCGATCCTTCAGGCCTTTCCGATGACTTGCGCATCCGCTCGCCGGTGGACGGACGGGTCTACGGAACGGGCGACATCGTTCTTCAAGCGGCAACGTCCTCGCCCGACGGCCGGCTGTTCTGGTTCGTCGACGGCATGCTCTTCACGGACGCCGCCGCCCATCAGCCGCTGGTCCTCCGGCCCGACCCGGGCCGCCACCGCGTGTCATGCCTGACGAGGGCGGGCGCGTCGGAGACGGTGCAGTTTGTGGTGGCGGACCCGGGATGTCACCCGCGCGGTTTGGTCACACGTTCGTACCCGGATAACTCTGTTTTCTGATTTCATGTAAATGAAATTTCAGATGCTTCATATACAATTTGAAATCTTTGTCTGTGCTGAAAACAGATAAATCATGTTTCATGGACACTGCAACAATCAAAAAATCCGCGTTGGAGCCTTGCAGCCCCTTCGATCTGAACATGTTGAACAATTCGGCCGCATACTCATAGTCCTCTGACGTAAGCGGAAAATCTTCGAATGGCTTCAGGTGCTCCTTCAATGCTTCAAATTGTTCCTGTTTGCGCACGCCGGACAAGACCTCTTGACGGATCGGGCCCAGGAGGACAACACGCCGTTCACCGATAAGCTCTTTCAGCTCGTTTACAACATCCTTAAGTTCGGGTTTGAGCACTGGTCTGAAAGCCGTTGACCAGACACAGGTATCAACGACGACGTTCAAGCGCGTCTGCGCTGTTTCTTGTAATCGTAGGAAGGGTCATAGTCGATCTGTCCAAATAAGTTGAGGATTTTAATCTGCTTTTTATGTTGGATGTACTCTCTCAACGCCTCTGTAACCGCCGCCTTCTTTGTTCGATGGGCGCCCAACTTCCGAGCCATGACAATCAGTTTGTCATCAATCGCCAGATTCGTGGCCATGCTTGATCACCTCCTATGTCACACAATTATTTACACAGAATTATACACATGTCAACTCGTGATTCCCTGCGGGTTTGCCGCAGGGGTTCCTTGTTGCCCCCTCTCCCCCTTCGGGGGAGAGGGGGGCTGAATAGTTACGGCTTTCTTTATCTGCCCGCGGCCGATTTCAACGGACAGTTTCCTGATGAAACCGCCCGCCCGACTTCGCCAGCCGCACCAGATCGTCGCACGGCGCGAACCGCGCCCCGTGCCGTTCCGAGAACGCGTACAGCCGGTCGACGCACGACTGCAGGCCGCGGTCGTCCGCGTATTTCAGCAGGCCGCCCCGAAACGGCGGGAACCCCGTGCCCAAGAGCATCCCGACGTCCACCGTTTCGGCGTCGTCTACTACGCCCTCCGACAAAACACGCGCGGCCTCGTTGACCATCGTGAGAATCAGCCGGTCCGTGATGTCTTCACCCGCGATCGCGGGCGCCGCCGGCAGGCCGTCATACAGCGCATGGTCCGGTTGCTTTTTCCCGCCTTTGTACAGATAAAACCCCCGCTCGTTTTTCTGGCCCAGCCGCCCCTCCCGGCGGAGCCGCTCAAAAAGCGGGCACGGCGCCATCCGGTCGCCGTACGCTTCGTGCAGAACATGCGAAACTTTCTCTCCCACATCGAGACCCACCACGTCCAGAAGATGCAAGGGACCCATCGGCATCCCGAACTTCAGCGCCAGCCGGTCGATGTGATCGATCCGCACGCCCTCGGACAATAGGTACGCCGATTCGTTCATGTATGGCATGAGGACGCGGTTGACCAGAAAGCCCGGCCGGTCCTTCACGACCACCGGCGTTTTCTTGATCGCCTTCACAAACTCCAGCGCCCGCGCCAGCGTCTCGTCCGACGTGCAGGGCGCGACGACAATTTCGACCAACGGCATCTTGTCCACCGGATTGAAAAAGTGCAGGCCGATGTACCGGCCCTGCGATTCGGCCGGCCGGCCCTCGGCGATCTTTCCGATCGGCAGGCTCGACGTGTTGGTGGCCAGGACCACGCCACGCGCCGTCACGCGCTCCAGGTCGTCGAACACCTTTCGCTTGAGCGGCAGGTCCTCCAGCACCGCCTCGATCACCAGCTCGGCGCTGCGAAGCGGCCCGTAGTCGAGCGTGGGCAGAATGCGCGCCAGAATGTCGCGCGCCTCCTCCCTCCGGATCCGCTTCCGGGCCAGCGACCCGCGCACGATCTTCTCCGCCGCCCCGATGCCCCGCTGCAAAAATTTCACGTCGATGTCCTTCAGGCGCACCCCGAGGCCGCAGGCCGACAGGTGCTGCGCGATGCCGGCGCCCATGGTGCCGGCGCCAATCACGGCGCAGGCGCGCGCCGGCGCCGGCTTCCCGCGGGCACGCGCCATCTCTTCGAGCCGCGGGATCGAATATTTTTTGAATTTCTCCATCTGAAAAAATGTCCGGATCAGGTTCTTGCACTCGCGTGTCTGCGGCAAGGCCGAAAAAATCTCGGTTTCGATCCGAAGCCCCTCCGACAGCTCCCGCCCGAGGCCCCGGCGGACGGCCGCGATCGCGGCCAGAGGCGCCGGATAGTTGCCCTGCGTCTTCTTGAGCACGGCGCTGCGCGCCATCGAACAGGTGAGTTCGCGGATCAGAAAAAACGGCGGCGACCGCCGCGGCCACGCAGCCTTCTTCGGATGCCGCATCACGAAAGCCTCGACCTCCTCCTGGAACGTGTCGTGCGGCACGCACCGGTCGGCCAGCCCCAGTTTCTCCGCGCGCCGGCCGTCGATCTGCCGGCCGGTCAGAATGAGATCGAGCGCGGGCTGAAGGCCGATGAGCCGCGGCAGCGTCTGCGTGCCGCCGAACCCCGGGATGATCCCCAGAGTCACTTCCGGCAGGCCCACCCGCGTTTTGGGACTGTCGCTCACGATCCGGTAATCGCAAAACAGCGCCGCCTCCAGGCCTCCGCCCAACGCCACGCCGTCGATCGCGGCATAGGTTGGACACCGGATCGTGTGCAGTTTCCACAATAGGTCGCGGCCCTCCCGCGCCACCGTGGCCGCCGCGTCGGCCGCGTCGATCTTCTCGATCTCGTGGATGTCGGCGCCGGCGATGAACACGCCGGGCTTGGCGCTCTCCAAAACCAGACCCGAAGGCGGCTCTTGCTCGAGATTCCCGAGCACCTCCCCCAGCGCCCGCATGGTTTCTGTCGTCAGGACATTGACCGGTTTGTCGGGCAGATCAAAAATCACCCGGACAATCCGCCGGTGGTCCCACGTCTCCTCCCGGACTGTGATTGCGCCCGCGGCCGCCATCACTGCGCCTCCAGAAGCAACGCGGCGCCCTGGCCGCCGCCGACGCACAACGTCGCAAGGCCCCGCACCGCGCCGCGACGCTGCATTTCCTTGAGCAGCGTCAGAATCAGGCGCGCGCCCGACGTGCCGACCGGATGGCCCAGCGCGATGGCGCCGCCGTTCACGTTCAGCCGCGACGGGTCGATCTCGGACAGAAGATCCTCGCCGTCCAGCCCGTATTCCTTCCGCAGGTTCGCCGAGCCAAAAAGTTTCAGGCACGACAGGACTTGGCACGCGAAGGCCTCGTTGATTTCGAAAAGGTCGATCTCTTTCATGGGAACGCTCGCTCGCCGGAGCATCTTTACCGTCGCGAACACCGGCCCGATCCCCATCTGCGCCGGCGGGCAGCCGGCATAGGCGTACGCGCGAAGGTAGCCCAGCGGCCTTTCCGGCAGATCAAAAGATTTCACGTCCTGCTCGAGGCACACAAGGAGCGCCGCAGCGCCGTCCGTCACCGGACACGTATTGCCGGGCGTGACGGTGCCGAATTTCCGGTCGAACACGGCCTTGAGTTTCTCCAGCGCCTCCAGCGACTGGTTCTCCCTCGGGCCGATGTCCTGCGTGACCGCCAGGCGCGGCGTGATCACCGGCATGATCTCCTCCGCAAGACGCGCCCGCGCCGCGACGGCCTTCTGGTGGCTCTTCAGCGCGAAGACGTCCTGCTCGTACCGGCTGATTTTGAATTTTTTCGCCAGCACCTCCGCCGTCTGGCCCATCCCGAGGCCGCAGATCGGGTCGGTCAGGCCGAGGATCAGGCCGATCCTCGGGGAGAAATCCTTCGGCCGGAACGTCGCGAGCGCCGAGAGGCGCGCGCCCAGCTTCCTCGCCCGCTGCAGCGCCACCAGTTTCTCGGAAAAACTTTGGGGATAGAGCAGCGGAATCTGGCTCATGTTCTCCGTGCCGCCCGCCAGCATCAGTTTCCCGTGGCCGGCCAGCAGGCGGTCGTACGCGGTCGTCACCGATTCCATCCCGGACGCGCAGTTGCGATGGACCGTCACCGCCGGCGTGCGGATCGGCAGGCCGGCCAGGAGCGCCGACACGCGCGCCACGTTCGCCGCCTCGGCCGGCTGCGCGACGTTTCCGAAAATGACCTCGTCCACCTGCTCCGGCCGCACGCCGGTCCGGTCGAGCGCCTCGCGCATCGCCAGCCGCGCCAGATCATACGCGGGCACGTCCTTGAACGCGTCCCCCGATTTCACAAACGGCGTCCGAATGCCGCCGAGAATCGCCAGCCGTGGTTGTGTCATCGCGCGTTTTATATCATACTCTCTTCGGAATGACACGAATTCGCTGCGCATCCATGCGGCTGTCGTATAGTGGTAATACCCCAGCCTTCCAAGCTGGAGCCGCGGGTTCGATTCCCGCCAGCCGCTTTTTGGGTGAGCGACGATGAATCAACTGACGTTTGTGCCCATGACCATGGAAGACTTGCCGGAGGTCCTGCGGATCGAACGGGAAAGTTTCCCGAACCCGTGGTCCCGGCCGATGTTCGAGCGGGACATCCTGCACAACAAGCTGGCCCGAATCGTCACGGTCCGCACGGGCGGGACCGTCGTCGGGTATTTCTCCCTCTGGAAAATCGTCGACGAAGGGCACCTCGTGACGCTCGCGGTCGATCCCGCGCGCCGCCGGCAGGGACTCGGCTCGACCATCCTCCGTGAGACCCTCCGGCTCGCCGAATCGATCGGCATCCGGAAACTCACGCTGGAGGTCCGCGAGACCAACCGCGACGCCCTCCGGATGTATGTGCGGTTCGGATTCGTCAAAACGGGGGTGCGGCTGAAATACTACGAGGACGGCGCCGACGCCTGGATCATGGACCTGGACCTCACCCCGCCGCACTCCCTTGGGGCGGTGTCTTGACCCGCCGCGTAACTTGAGTCACAATCCCCTGCTGCCGATAGGTATGAAAAGGATTGACGATGAAATTTCGATGTCGCACGAGAGTCGAAGGGAGGCTGCAAGTTGACGTTCATCTTACCCGCATTTGCCGAAGCGCCTGCTGCGCCCGGAGGCGCGGCGCCGTTGTTCCACACGTTTGTGATGATGTTCCTCATCATCATCATTTTTTATTTTCTTCTCATTCGCCCGCAGAAGAAACGCCAGGAGGAGCATCACCGGATGATCGAGGCGCTCAAAAAGGGAGACGAGATCATCACATCCGCCGGCATCCACGCGCAGATCGCGGACATCCGGGAAGACCACTTCGTCCTCAAAATCGCGGACAACGTCCGCATCAAGGCCACCAAGGCTTCCATTTCACAGAAAATCTCCGGCGAGGCCGGCGGGGAGGCGAAATCCAAATGAAGTTCTCTGCGCTCGTTCTGTCCCTCACGGTCCTGGCCGCAGGCGCGGCCTTCGCCGTCGACAATCCGGAGGACTATTACAAGGAGGGCCACCGGAAATTTTTCGAGTCCAATTTCCGCGCCGCCGCCGTCGAGTTCGCCAAGGCCATCGCCCTCAATCCCAACGTCCCCAAATATCACTTCTTCCTCGGCCGCACCTTCGAGCGGCTCCGCGCGGAGCCCAAGGCCATCGAGTCCTACCGGACCTGCATCAAGCTCGAGCCGAAACACATCCAGGCCATGAGCCGGCTCGGGAACATCTTCCTCGAGCAGGGCGCCTTCCGAAAGGCCATCCAGGAGTTCGAGCCGATCCTGAGGGTCCGCGACAGCGATTTCGAGGCCTACCACCGGATCGGCCAGTGCTACTTCAACCTCAGCGATTACCCCGCGGCCGTCCGGAACCTCCAGAAGGCCATCGAAGTCGACCCGAAAAATCCGTATCCGATGTTTTTCCTCGGCCGCACCTACCTCGAGATGGGCGAGTGGGCCAAGGCGGTCGACATGCTGTCCAAGTCCGTGGAGCTCGACGCGTCCAACGCCGAGTTTTTCTTCTGGCTCGGCAGCGCCTATTACGCGACGGGGGATTTCCGGAACGACAAGGAGGAATTCTGGCATTCGGGACAGAACTTCCGCCGCGCCATCGAAATGGGATACTCCAACCCCACCAGCCTCTTCATGCTCGGCAATTCCCTCCTCCACCGCGGCATCTTCCTCATCACCAACAACCGCGAGCAGGAGGCGACGGAGCATCTCAAGGCGGCCGTTACGCAATATCAGCAGGTCATCAAGGCCCAGCCCGACGCGTCCAACGCATTTCTCAACCTCGGGCTCGGATACTACGCGCTGAAAAAATTCGACGACGCCCTCACCGCGATCCGCAAGGCCATCGAGCTGGAGCCGACCGTCGATTTCTTCCACGACTTTCTCGGAAACACGCTCTACGTCCTCGGTCGATTCGATGACGCCGTCGAGCAGTGGACACTCGTCAAGGAACTCAACGACAAATACGAACCCCAGACCTCGTCGATCTTCGGGATCGAGGGCAAACCCATCAAAGACAAAGTCCTCTCGGCGAGACGGAAACGATAAGTCCGGTGCTTCGGGTTGGTCTTCTTTCCCTCGTCCTGATTCTTCCGTCCCCCGCCCACGCCGTCGAACGCGAAACAGATGGGGAGGCTGAGCCGAAGGCGCAGCAGGCGGCGCCCGCGGCCAAAGTTGGATACGAGGCGGAAAGCGATCTGAAACACGAGCCGGCCAGCAAATCGTATTTCTTCCTGACCAATGACATCCAGTGGCCGGAAAAAATGGAACTGGCGCCGCTGCCCAAACCAGCGCCGCCGACACCGCAAGCGGAACCCGCGCCGATCGAGCAGAAAAGGCCGAGACCGCGGCCGAAACCTGAACCCGAACTCGAACCCGAACCGGCCGGGCCCGACACGGCCATGGCCGAAACGCCCGTCAGGACAACGGTCACGAAACTGCCGATCGCGCAGGCCGATCGCGACAAGCGCAAGAAACCACCGGTGACCAGAAAACCCGCCGTCGCCATGCCCGACATCGAAAAATTGCTCGCGGACGTCCGCCGGTCCGCTCAGCCGAAAATGCCGGCCGACGCCGGCGCTCCACCCTCGGGGTCCGCGCCCAAACCACCCGCGGACCTGACGCCCTATCGGTCGGAGGTCGAAGGCGTGGTCGACATCGATGCGCTGGCGAGAGATCTTGAAAAACTTCAGACCGAAGCCCCCGCCGCCGGCGCGGCTGCGGCAAAGATCTCACCGCCGAAACAGGCCGGCGAGAAACCGGCCGGGTCCGACGGGTGGACCATTTCCGCCGCAGTGACCGCCACCGCCGCCGCGCTCTATTACGCGATCTCCGTCGCCATCCGGCGCCGCCGCAAACACATCCGGCCTCAAAGCCATATCGACGCCGAAACCCGCGCGTTTTTCGACAAGCTCATCGCCGAACAGCGCCGACGCGCCGCCGCACGGGAATCGGCGAAACCTGCGCCGGCGCCGGCGCCCGCGCCCGCACCGCCCGGAGAAACAATCCCGGCGGAAGTTCAAGACGAGGAAACGCTCGTTCCCGAGGTTTTCCTCCTGCCTCCTGAACTCGCGGAGGGCGCCTACAAGGAAGCCGTGAAACTCGCCGCGATGGGCGAGACGCCGCACGACATCTCGGAAAAATTGAACCTCGGCGAAGGCGAAGTCCGGCTGGTGCTGGACATCGCCCGGTTGACCCACCAGCGCATGCAGGCCGCATAAGACGTGAACAGAAAAATCCTGACGCGCGTCATCGTGAATGTCGCCGTCCTCGTCGCCGCCTACGCCGCCCTGTACCCGCTGTCCGAAACGATCAACCTCGGATTGGACCTCAAGGGCGGCGTGCTCCTGTCCATGGAAGTCGAAATCTCCGACATCCCGGCCGACAAGGTCGAGGAGGAAGTCGACAAGGCGATGCAGATCATCCGCAACCGCGTCGACCAGTTCGGCGTCACCTCTCCGACCATCTCACGGCAGGGAAAAGACAAGATCGTGGTGGAACTGCCCGGCGAAAAAGACCCGGAACGCGCAAAGGCCGTGATCGGCAAGACGGCCCGGCTGGAGTTCCGGCTGGTCAACGACGACCTCCTCGCGGCGGCGACCGCCGGGAAAGTTCCGGACGGATACGAACTCCTCTACGAGCACATCCGCGATCCGATCACGCACCTGCGCGTCGATACGCGGCCATGGCTGGTCGAGGCGCGGACTCTCATGACCGGCGAGAATCTCGAAAAAGCATTCATCCAGCCCGACCCGATGACCAACTCGCCCAACGTCGCATTCCAGTTCAATTCCATCGGCGCCCGGCAGTTCGGCGAGCTCACCTCGCGGAACGTCAACCGCAAGCTTGCCATCATCCTCGACGGCGTGGTTCAGTCCGCGCCCGTCATCCGCACGGCCATCACCGGCGGCAACGGCGTCATCGAGGGCCGGTTCACCTTTGACGACGCCAAGGAACTCTCGGTCGTCCTCAACGCGGGCGCGCTCCCGTCCGAGGTCCGCATCATCGAGGAACGCGCCATCGGGCCGTCCCTCGGGCTCGACTCCATCTTCAAGGGACTCCTCGCATCGGCCATCGGATTTGCGCTCACCGTCGCGTTCGTCGTCGCATGGTACAGATTCTCCGGCCTCATCGCCACCGTCGCGCTCCTCGCCAACGTCATTCTCGTCCTCGGCGCCATGGCCCTCATGAAGGGAACCCTCACGCTGCCCGGCATCGCGGGCCTTTTGCTCACCGTCGCGATGGCCGTCGACGCCAATGTCCTCGTCTATGAGCGCATCAAAGAGGAGATGCGGGCCGGACGGACGGTCCGCACGGCCATCGACGCGGGGTTCGCGCGCGCCTTCTGGACCATCTTCGACTCCAACCTCACGACGCTCATCACGGCCGTCGTCCTCTACAAATTCGGCGCCGGGCCCGTCCGCGGATTCGCCGTCACCCTCATCGTCGGCATCCTCGCCAGCATGTTCACGGCGCTGTACGGATGCAAAACGCTCTTCCTCATCATCACCCGCCGGCCGGACGTCGTCAAAATCTCGATATGAGTAAGCCCGGACAGAATCCTCAACCCAAACCGCCCGGCCCCGGCGCAGGCAGCGCGTTCACGTTTTATTTTGATTTCATCGCCAAACGAAATATCGCCTTCGCTGTCTCGGGTGGCATGGTGCTGCTTTTCTGGATCTGGGTCATCGCTTCCGGCGGACTGAAATATGGAATCGATTTCACGGGCGGCATCCGCCACGTTTTCAAATTCAACCGGCCCGCCACCGTCGAGCTTTTGTCCAAGGTTCGCGAAGCCTCCCTGATCGCCGATCCGGGCGCGCAGGTGCAGAACCTCGGCAAACCCGAGGAAGGCGAGGTCATGATCCAGGTCAAGGGGTTCGAGACCGTTGAGAAGGCCGCGCGCGCAGTCGAGCGGGCGCCGGTCATGGGCGTGGAGGATCTCAAGGCGCGCCTCGCCGACTTCGAGATGTTCGACGCCGGCTTTTACGAAAAATTCCGCGCCGATACCGGACTCCTCGATTCGGCCCGGCTCAAAAAAATAATCTCCGACTACGTCAATGAATCCACCGCCCGGCGGCTCCAAGTGGAACTCGGCCGCAAATTCGGCGGCGCAGAAGACCGGATCGATCTCAATGCGTTCCCGGTGGCCGACCGCCTCTTTCAGACCGTCCAGCGGCTCGCGGTCGGCCGGCTGGCGGCCTCGATCCTCGACCGCCTCCCGACGGCCCGCACGACGGAGGACCTCACGCCGCTCCTCAAAGACGCGGACCTCGATCCAAACCCGTTCGAAGAAAAATACATCCTTCGGGCCCCCACGCTGGAGGAAATAAAAACCGACCTCCACGATTTCGCCGGCAGGCCCGAACCGTTGTCCGAGGAACTTCTCAAAATGTACCCGGCCGCATACCGCGAGGCGTTCATGCCGTCCCTTGAGCGCATCGTTGCCGGGAAGGAGACGCGTGGCCTGTACGATTCGGTCGACGCCGCCACCCGCCAGGTCGACGGCCCCCAGGCGGGACGCCTGCGGGTAATCCTCGCGGCCTCCTTCCATACCGGCCCCTTCGTTCTGATCAAGACCGACCAGGTCTCGTCCCGGATCGGCGCCGAGCTTCGACAGAAGGCTCTCGCCGTCATTTCGATCAGCCTCCTCGTCATGCTCCTCTACATCTGGTTCCGGTTCGAATTGCGGTTCGGCGTCGGCGCCATCGTCACGCTCCTCCACGACTCCCTCACCGTCATCCCCCTCATGTCGGCCCTCGGATACGAGTACGACATCAACCTCATCGCCGCGATCCTCACGATCATCGGGTACTCCCTGAACGACACCATCGTCGTCTATGACCGCATCCGCGAGAACATGACGGCCATGCGAGGATCGCCGCTCGACGCCGTCATCAATACCAGCATCGTCCAGACGCTCTCCCGCACGCTCGTCACCGGCGTCACGTCCCTCCTTGCGATTCTCGCCCTCTTCTTCTTCGGCGGGCCCGTCCTCGAAGGCTTTTCGCTCGCGCTCTTCATCGGCATCCTCGTCGGCACCTACTCCTCCATCTTCGTCTCCGCGCCCGTCGTCTATCTTTGGCCGGTCAAAAAATAAGCCAGGACCGAAGGCTCGCGGCGTTCTTCAGGCTCTACCTCGTCCCGTTCCATCCGTACACGCGCGACCTCTTCCAGACCCTGCGCCTGTCGGCGTCCGACATCGGCGCCGTCGCCGACCTGTCCAAACTCCCGTACCTCTCCAAGAAGGACCTTCTGCCGGACCCGCGCGACCCCGACAAGGTCAAGCGGTTCATCCTCGCGCCCACGCCCGAGTCCCTGCGGCAAAGCTGGCCGATCTGGCGGCTCGCCGGCGCGGCGCTGAACCGCAAAAAATTCAAAGAGAGTTTCTTTCCGGTCCTCCTGACCGCCACGACCGGCCGGTCGGCGGATCCGATCTCGTTTATCTACGCCCGGCGCGACCTCGACATTCTGACGGAGGCCGGCCGGCGGCTCATCGAGGTGTTCGGCCTGGCCTACCCGGACCGCGCGCTGTCGGTGTTTCCCTACGCGCCGCACCTCGCCTTCTGGCAGTGCTGCCTGGCCGGATTCGGCGCGAATCTGTTCATGGTGCAGACCGGCGGCGGCAAAGTGATGGGCACGGAGGGAAATTTGAAAATGCTGGACAAACTGAAACCGACGGCCATCGTCGGCGTGCCGAGCTACGCGTACCATCTCCTGCGCGAGGCGCTCGCGGCGAAGATCAGCACGGCGTCCGTGACCAAAGTCATTCTCGGCGCGGAAAAAGCGCCGCCGGGCATGAAACGAAAAATCATCGAACTCCTCGAAGCCGGCGGCGCCAAGCGGCCCGTCGTTTTTTCAACCTACGCGTTCACCGAAGCCAAAAAAGCCTGGGGCGAATGCCCGACGGCCGACCCCGAAGTCTCCAGCGGCTACCATCTCACGCCGGACCTCGACCTCGTTCAGATCGCCGACCCCGTCACCGGCAAAATCCTGCCGCCCGAAACCCCGGGCGAGATCGTTTACACGCCGCTCACCGGCGCCGGCACGCTCGTGTGGCGATACCGCACCGGCGACATCGCGGAGGGAGGCATCACCCACCGCCCCTGCCCCCACTGCGGCCGGCTGACCCCGCGGCTCATCGGCCCCATCTCGCGTGTGTCCAACATCAAGGACCTCCGGCTCACCAAAATCAAGGGCACGCTCGTCAACCTCAACAACATCGCCGGCGTCCTCGACGGATTCGCCCTGATCGAGGAATGGCAAATCGTTATCCGTAAAAAAGACAACGACCCCCACGAAGTCGACGAGATCGTCCTCTACGCCGCCGTCAAATCCGGCGCCCCGGAACAGGAAATCGCCGACCGCATCGGAAAAGAATTGCGCGCCGCTTGCGAAATCGCGCCCAACGAAATAAAAATCCTCCCGCTCCGCGAAATGCTCGACCGCATCAAAATGGAAACCGCCCTCAAGGAGGTCCGCATCCTCGACATCCGGCCCAAGACATAGGCCGGCGGTTGTACCACCCCCAAGTCAACATTTTCATACTCCTGTATCCCTTCCTGTAACTATCACAACCACATTGTGATCCAGATCACACACATTGTGTGAGACCGTAATCCCCTGAAATCACGAGGATTGTGTATTAATGTCCGCCCTTCCACTTTTCTGCACGCTTGTTGCAACCCTCCTATCAGTTCGCATGGCGAACGAATCTGGAACGTGAGATGGAAATTGCAAGGGGGTACAAGAATCATGAAAAGGTCGAGCACCCTATGGATCGTCGGTTTGATCGTAAGCATTTTGTTCGGTTGGGGCTGGACAGGTCTGGCGATTGCGGCCCACGACAAGGACGAATGTCCGCTTCCGAAGTCATTCACCATAGACAAGAAATTCTATGAATGGCGCGAAAAGCGGGCGCCTCTCCATATTAAAAGGAAGCTCGATGAGCTTCGGCGCTGTAACAATCCCCGCGCCGCAAGTCACAAAGGACACGCGCACGCGTCCTATGAAGTCGCATACACGACGGCCTTGGACCGGCAGTTGCGGCATCTCGCAGGCACGCGCGTGCCGTCCAAGTTCAACTTCCAGGCGGCGCTCCGCAAGCAGAAATTGCGGCTGACTTCGACGGCCACCGGCGGCGACACCACGTCGGCCCCGACGTCCGGCACATCCGGCGCGCCTTCGGCGGACCTCGCGGTCTTCAGTTGGGTCGATCTCGGCAAGGTGACGCCGGTGAAGGACCAGGGGTATTGCGGCAGTTGCTGGGACTTCGGCGCGACGAGCGCGCTCGAAGGCAGCTACGCGATCATCAACAATCAACTGATCGACGCGTCCGAGCAGGACGAGCTGAACTACAGCCCGTGGAGCTGCGCGGGCGGCTGGCATGACGACGCGGCCCAGGACATGGTGAACGTCGGCATCACGACCGAACCGATCGAGCCTTACAAGGCGGTCGACATGACATGGAATCCGTCGCACCCGCGGCCCTACAAGGCCGAGTCGACGGGCTGGGTGCCGATCCCGTGGCAGTTTTCCGATTCGCAGACGAAGGTGTTGAAGCAGTACCTCACATCCCATGGCCCGCTGGCGGTGGCGGTGAACGCGGACTACCCGTTCATGGCATACGCCTCAGGCGTGTTTGTCGGCACGTACAATACGACGTACATCAATCACGTCGTGACGATCGTCGGATGGGACGACAGTAAGCAAGCGTGGCTGATCAAGAACTCGTGGGGCACCGGCTGGGGCATGGGCGGCTACATGTGGATCAAGTACGGCACGAACGCCATCGGCCTCTACCCGGTGTGGGTCAAGGCCAAGCCGGCGGTTCAACCCACCGTCGACATGCCGGTCATTCAGCCGGTCTCCGGGACGTACACGACGACCCTGACAAACGTGACGATGACCTGCGCCACGAGCGGGGCGTCGATCCGTTACACGACCGACGGCGCCGCGCCGACGGAGTTTTCGACGCTGTACACGGCGCCGCTCACGGTCATCAAGTCGACCACGATCCGGGCGCGGGCGTTCAAGTCTGACATGAACCCCAGCGCCGAGGCGATGGTGTTGTACACCATCAATCTGCCGACGGTCGCCACGCCGGAGATTTATCCGAAGTCGAAGACGTTCTCGACGTCCTTCGGCGCCAGCGTGTCCTGCAGCACCTGGACGGCGTCGATCCGCTACACGGTCGACGGCGCGCTTCCGACAGAAACCTCGACCCTCTATACGGGTCAGGTGACTGTCAGCAAATCGATGGTGTTCCGGGCGCGCGCGTTTCAGTGGAACATGTTGCCGAGCAAGGACGCGACGGAGACCTATACGCTCCAGGCGCCGGCCGGCGGCTGGACGGCGATGGCGCCCATGCCGACGGCGCGGGCCGAGCTGGCCGCGGCGGCGGCGGGCGATGTCGTGTATGCGGTGGGCGGATACAGTTGGTACAACTCCGCCGCCAACCGCACGGTCGAGGCGTATAACATGCAGACCAATACGTGGACGATCAAGGCGCAGATGCCGACGGGACGCTGGATGCTGGCGGCCGCGACGGTATGGGGCCGCATCTACGCGGTGGGCGGCTGCCCGAGCGGATTCACGCCGACGAACAAGCTGGACGAATACGATCCGTGGACCAACACGTGGAAGGCGCTGGCGCCGATGCCGGTCGCGCGGTACCGGATGGCGGCCGCGGGATTGGACGGAAAAGTCTACGTGGCGGGCGGGATCACTTCGTACGGTGTGACCGGGATGCTCCATGTTTACGATCTGAATCCGCAGGCCTGGTCCACCCTGCCGTCCATGCCGACGGCGCGGTTTGACGCGGGCGCGGCCATCGCCGACGGCAAGCTCTACGTGATCGGCGGCGCGGCCTACGGCGGCGTCAAGCTGAAAACGGTGGAGTGCTACGATCCGGTCGCGAAGACGTGGTCGACGAAAGCCGCGATGCCGACGGCGCGCGCGAGCCTCTCGGTGGTACAGCACGCCGGCAAGCTCTACGCGATCGGCGGGCAGGACGCGAACGGCGCGAAGCTCACGACGGTAGAAGTCTACGATCCGAAGGCCAACACGTGGTCGACCGGCGCGCCGATGCCGACGGCCCGGTACCTGCTGGCGGCCGCGGCGGTCGCCAACAAGGGCATCTCCGTCGTCGGCGGCTACGACGCCTCCGGCGTGATGACGTCCAAAAACGAGGTCTTCACCGGCGGCGACAGCGGAACCCCGTCGCCAACGCCGACGCCCACGCCCGCGCCGGACTCTGGGATGACGTGGGTCTCCAAGAAGGCCATGGTCGTCGCGGCGGCGGAACTGGCCGCCTGCGTCGACAACGGGATCGTGTACCACATTAACGGCTATAACCCGTCCTTCGGCACGTTCACGACCCTCAACTCCTACGACCCCACGACCAACGTCTGGACCATCCGCCCGAATCCGCCGACCTACAAGCGGATGCTGGCGGCGGCGGCCGTCAACGGCATCGTCTACGCCGTCGGCGGCGCCACCCCGGGCGTCTACGCAACGGCCGACCTCATGGCCTTCAACCCAGCGACGAACTCGTGGTCCTACAAGGCGTCCATGCCGACGGCGCGCTACGCGCTGGCGGCGGCCGAACTCAACGGCAAACTCTACGCGGCCGGCGGCGCGGGGCCTTACATTACGAACACGGTGCAAGTGTACACCCCGACGTACAACTCCTGGACCACGCTCCCGTCGATGCCGACGGCGCGGATGAACTGCGGCGCGGCCTCGGCCGACGGCAAACTCTACGTGATCGGCGGCTGGGCCAGCACTTTTGCGGTGAGCGGCGCGGTAGAGTGCTACGATCCGGTGACCAACACGTGGACGACCAAGGCGCCGATGCCGACGCCGCGCTCGGACCTGGCAGTGACGGCCTACAACGGCAAGATCTACGCCTGCGGCGGCAACATCGCGGGCGGCGCGATCGTCTCGACGGTCGAGGTCTACGATCCGAAGACCAACACGTGGACCAAGGAAACCCCGATGCCGGTCGTCAAACGCCAGTTCGCAGCGGTAGGCGTCGCGACCAAGGGCGTCTTCACCCTGGGCGGCTACGGCGAATCCTACGCCACGCTCTCGCGCGTCGACGCGCTAGTCCCGGCCAACGCCACGTCCCTGGCGCTGGCCAAGTGAGGTGATCGCGCCATCATCCAACGCCTCTCGAATTTCGCACCCCCTCTCCCGCCCTTGGCGGGAGAGGGTTGTCATAGGTGCCTCATAGGTGCCGGACATAGACTTATAGACTTATTACCCGGAGAGAAAAATATTGCGTGTGTGGCGTCATGCCCGCGTGGGCGGGCATCCAGTATCCTTCCGCAAAAATACTCTGGATTCCCGCTTTCGCGGGAATGACGAATGCCCCTCGACGCCTTGTATCCCACGCAATATTTTCTGCTCCCCCTAGTAGGGGAGGCCGGCCGCCGGCTACCGTGATAAGTAACCCGTAGCCGGGTATGGACTTGTCAGGACCGTTTGGAGTTAAAGGATTGCAAGCGCCTCCGGATCGCCACCGCGTGAAGATCTGTTTTCCTTTCCAGCGCCATGGCGTGCCGTTTCATTTCCGACGAGCCGGCACCCCGGTGGAGGAACCGACAAAGATCAGCAAATTCTGGCAGGACTACTATGAACTGGCCAATGCCGTCGCGCCCGAGTTGAAAATGAAAATTCCAACGGACAATACCGGCACGACGATTTTTTTCAGGCCTGACGAGTTCCCCGTTTGGATGAAACTCATCCACAAGGCCCACCTGGGGGCGGTTGTCATCCAGATGAACGGGATGGGGCCATTCCTGTCCGAAGTCGGCGAGCGTCTGGGACCCCTCATTGAAGCAAACATGGTCATTGAACGAACCCACAAGTCGGCGGCCGTAAAGATGGAGGTGCCGGTCATTGACATGACCCGGCCATTGAGCGACCAGAAGGTTCCTGTTCTGAATGCGATTCACGTGGCGCAGGAATTGCATCGTTGGGGCGCAAAAAATCTTCATCACCTCGTGGAGCTGCACGACAAATACACGACCGAATGGAAAAAGCCATAGGTGCCGGACATAGACTTATAGACTTATGGGAGGTTGTCTGCCAGCTACCGCGATAAGTCTATAAGTCTATGTCCGGCACCTATCACAGACAGAGGAAGAGTTACATGCATTGTTTACTTTCCCAACATATTGTGGATACTTCTTATCCTTTTGTGGTAATTCTTCTCAGAATACTATAACTTCCTGCCAATTTTGTGATTACCTAACTACTTAATATTATGATAGTTAAATAAAATATCTGCAAGGCTATTTCATTTGCATGATAATTGCAGGATAATAGGCATGGAAGCTTACAAACTTAACAAAACAACCGAACGGGCCAGATTGCTGTTGCTCCTCGGGAGGAAGGAGGGGAGTTACATGTACTCGATGCGCGAACGCGAAACGTTCTACTTGGATGAGCTACGTGCAGGGATGGTGACGGCGGAGCCCGTCTTGGACCGCGGCGGCAACCGGCTTCTGAACTCCGACATCACACTTGACGACAGCAAGATATCGAGGCTGAGGGCTCGAGGGGTAGCGACTGTTCGGGTGAAGCGCGAAGAGGGAAACCTAAAACCGGAGGTACATTAGGAGTTTGCAGATCGACACCAACGTCATACGCGATTATCCAAGCAAGGATGGCAAGGCATGCCCGCGCTGTCGGCGGCCGATCGTGACGCGTTTCACCCCCCTTGGCGCGTCACCGGCTGCGGACGGCGCGCGGCAGGCCGAATGCCGCGGTTCATTCTGAGGATTGCCGCGCCTTTATCGGGCGTTTCATCCGGTCGCGAAGGACCGGAGAAACGCCGGACGGATCGGCGGGCGACCCGGAACGGACGCGGCATTTTTTATTGTGCTACGTTGATCAGGCCGGGAGCAGACTCAACACAATCTCGTGGACGAGTTTTCCGTCGGCGCGGCCTTTCACCTTCGGCATGAGCGCGCCCATCACTTTGTGCATGTCCTTCTTGGACGCTGCGCCGGCCGTGGCGATGGCATCCTGCGCGAGGGCCCGTATCTCAGCCTCGCCCATCTGCGCCGGAAGAAACGCGCTGAGGATGTCGACCTCCCGCTGCTCCTTGTCGACCAGATCCTGTCGGCCGCCGGTTTTGAAGAGTTCGATGGCCTCCCGGCGCTTTTTGATGCCCTTCTGGACGATGGCCAGCATCTCGTCTTCGGCCAGAGGCGCTTTCTTATCGATCTCCGCGTTTTTGAAATCGGATTTCACCATCCGCAGCGCGTCCATCTTCAACTGGTTTCTTTCCTTCATCGCGCTCTTGAGCGCTTCCGTAATCTGCTCCGCCACCGCCATTGCCGGTTCCTCCCCCGTCAGGTTGTCACGCCAAGCGGCCTGTTGATACGCTGGGTTCACATCACAGTCAAGGGGGTGACGACATGTTTACCGTGACCAAAGAAATCCATTTCTGTTACGGGCACCGGCTCATGAACTATGACGGGCAGTGCAAGCACCCGCACGGGCACAACGGCCGGGCGGCGTTTGAGATGTCGGCGGACCGGCTGGACGCGCGCGGGATGGTGACGGATTTTACGGACATCAAAAACTCCATGAAGGCGTGGATCGACCGGGAGATCGACCACAAGATGCTGCTGCGCAAGGACGATCCGGCGGTGGAAGTTCTCCGGAAGATGGGGGAGCCGGTGTTCGTCATGGACCAGAATCCCACCGCGGAATCGATCGCGAAACTTTTTTACGAAAAGGCCAAAGAGATGGGATTCCCGGTCGTGCGCGTGAGCGTCTGGGAGACGGACACCAGCGTCGCCAGCTACGCGGGCCGGTAAAATCCCCGGCGGAGCCGTTCGGCAGTGAAGAGATACTGCTGGGCGTATCCGGCGAAGCGGCCGAACCGGGCGCGGTAGAAATCGCCGATCCGCCGGTATTCCCGCGCCGTCAGATGATCGGCGTCTGTGGCGCGCAGGCCGCGCAAATGCGCGCGATAAAGGCGGAGCGTCGAATTGAAGACATGGACGTCGACCGGCACGGCTTCGAGATGGCCGAGGGCGAACAGGCACACGCAGTCGGAAACTTTGGGCCCCGCGCCCATGCAGGCGGACTGCACGGCGGTCCAGGCTGTTTCGTAAGGGCAGGCAGCCGCGTGATGGGTCTTGAAAAAATCGTAGTCGGCCACCCTCACCCCGACCCTCTCCCGCCTGAGGCGGGAGAGGGGGGATCCATATCCGCTGATACGCCGGAATGTCCGTATCATGTTTCGCGCCTGTGGAAGGCCGTAGCGCAGGCCGCAGGCGGCGAGTCGGGACGCGCGGGCGGCCGCGAGGCGCGGAGGCGCAGGCGGCAGAGAGAAACGCCCCCACGGAGTCTCGACCGGCTCGCCGTAGTGACGCGACACGGCGTTGAGGATGAGCGCGATTTTCGCGATCCGATTTTGCGGCGACGCCAAAAAAGTCAACAGGCACTCCACCGGCTCGACACGGATCAGCCTCAGGCCCGGCAGCCGCCGCACGGCCTCAGCCACATGCGGGTCGACACAGATGCGTTTCTCCACTTCCGCCAGCGGTTCCTCCATTCGGAAATACCAGCGAACGAATTCGTCCGGGGCCATCGGCTGCGGCAGGGCCGGGTGGTCCACTTTGGAGACTGAACATTCGATATCAACACGGTCCGCCGACGGCTGCCTCAGTCTCAGCACACAGCCGTAGGTCGGCGCCGTCCGCCACGCGTCCGCATCGGGATCGCCATAAGCCAGGAGCCGCCCGCGGCGGTACCGGCCCCATCCGAACGCCGCGCCGCTCGCGAGCGTGGCCCTGAGGTCAAACGGTTCCGCGAGCGACAGCGTGGCGCGGGTGGGTGTCACCGGTATGCCAGAGGAGGTAACGGTCGATCAGTTGGCGCAAAGTCCGCTCGTGCGCCGGGTCGACGGCGATGCCGGCCTTGAGGCGCGGCGGCAGGACCAGCGCGGCCAGCGCGCGGGCTTGCAGAGAGGTCAGAACCACCGCCGCCTGAGACGGGGCCGGGCGGCACGTGGGGCAAAACAGGCGGCCTTCGGAAAAGTCAAGCACATAGTCTCCCTCGGCCTCCGGAATTTTCCGGCAGGTCGCGCAGGCGCCGACGTCCATCCGCCATCCGAGCGCGCCGAAGGCCCTGAGAAAAAAAGAGAGCACGAGACTTTCGGCCCGGCCGCCGGCCGACACGGCCGACAGGAGCGCTTCGAACAAATCGCAAATTTCATATTCCGGGACGCCTGGCGGCAGACTCTTCGCGAGAAAAGACGAAACCTCTGTGAGGCGCGTGAACACTTCGAAATCGCGATAGAGCTCGAACCTCGAAACCAGAACCTTCAGATCCTGGACGATCGGCAGTTTCCCGGGCCGGCTCTGGTAGACCGTGAATTCCGAGCGCGTGAACGGTTCGAGCCCGCCGACGAGCCTGCGGCGGCTGCGCATGGCGCCCTTGGCGACAAACGTCTCGAATCCGCGGCTGACGGTGAGGACGTCGATCATCGCGTCGCTCTCGCCGAAAGGCCGCTTGGTGAGGATCGTCCCGAGAATTTTGTAGGAGGGCATGGGCGCCGGAAATCAGAGGGGAAGTTTCGGCAGTTCGACTTTGATTTTCGAGATGTGCTTGTCGTCGGAGGCGACGATGGTGAATTTCAACTGGCTCAGGGTAATCACGCTGCCCTTGGGGGGAATGGACCCCGCCTGTTCGATGAGAAGCCCGCCGAGGCTGTCGGCTTGGCGGCTTTTGAGGGTCATCGAAAACTTCTGGTTGAACTCCGAAATCGGCAGCGCGGCGTCGATCAGGTAGGATCCGTCGGACAGGTGTGCGACCTTGTCGAGTTCGCCCTCGTCGTATTCGTCGCGGATCTCGCCGACGATCTCCTCGACGATGTCCTCGATCGTGATGCATCCGGCCACGCCGCCGTATTCGTCGACCGCGATCGCCATGTGGCTCCGCTGGCGCTTGAAGTCCTGGAGGAGCCGGTTGACCTTCTTGGCCTCGGGGACGAAGAGGGGTTTGCGAAGGTGCTTGCGGAGGTCAATGTCCTTCGCGTCCGACTTCCAGAGCGACAGGAGGTCCTTGACGTAGAGCACACCAAGAATGTTGTCGAGCCGGTCCTCGTAGATGGGGAGCCGGGAATAGCCGGAATCGATGGCGATCTGGAGCATTTCCTGCAGCGTGCTGTTGACTTCCACCGCGACCATGTCGACCCGGGGGATCATGATTTCGCGGACGACGGTGTCGTCGAACTCGAAAATACTGTGCAGCATCTCGAGTTCGTGCTTGTCGATCAGCCCCTCTTGCGAGGAGACGCGCATGAGGCTCTTCAGCTCCAACTCGGTGATCGCCTGCGAATCGCCGGCCTTGCGTCCGCCAACCAGCCGGAGCAGGGGATTGGTGATGCCGGTGAAGAAATGGTGGAAGATCCGGAGCGCGACGGACAGGCGGTAAATAGGACCGATCACGAGGCTCGAGATCGCCTCGGAATGGTGCTTGGCGAATGTCTTGGGCGTGATTTCGCCGAAGAGGAGCAGGATGAAGGTCATGACGCCGGTGGAAATGCCGACCACCACGCTCGCGGATTGCGGCATGTCAAGATTGTCGAGAATGCCGTAGGTGGTGACCGTGGCGACGGAGGACGCCAGAATGTTGACGACGGTGTTTCCGATCAGGATCGTGATCAGGTATCGTTCGGGATGTTCCAGCCACTCCTGGTAGAACTTCTTCCGCTCCGATTTTTCCCGGTCGATGATTTCCTTGAGTTTGAGTTTGCTGAGCGACGTGATGGCGGTTTCGCTGCCGGAGAAAAACGCGCTCAGCACGACGAGGACGCCAAGGAAAAGAATCTGCAGAAGTATCATTTCTTGCGGATCAGGCGCCGGGCCTGCCGGGACATCGCCCGCCGGCCCTTCGCGGTGCGGTCCTCCATGCCGAGCGTGTGGAGGAGTCCGTGGACGGCGAGCAGGCCAAGCTCGTCGGCGGCGCTGTGCCGGTATCGCGCGGCCTGTCGGCGGGCCGCATCCCAGGAAACGATGACATCCCCGAGGAGCCACTCCCCGCCCGGCATCTCATCGCCTTCCATCTGCGAGACGGCGATCACGTCCGTCGGGCCGGCCTTTCCGAAAAACCGCCGGTTCGCGGCGATCATGTCCGCGTCGCCCACCACCGTGAGGGACAGCTCGGCCCTCGCCAGGCCCAGGCGCCGCATCGCCTCCTCCACGGTCCGCCGGAGGCGCCGCCGGGGAAACCCGCCGACCGACGCGCGCATAAGAACGGGCATGTCAGGTTTCACCCCTGTGCTTCTCCTTGTCTTTTCGTTTCAGCTCGTCATCCGTCGGGTACGCGATGCGCGTGTGGTACATGCTGGAGAGCACGCGCGTAAACGCCTCTTCTATTTTTTTCAGGTCTTTCAGCGTCAGCGTGCAGTCGTCCAACTGTCCGTCCGACACCTTCGATTGTATCAACCGGTGGACCTCCTCCTCAATGCGGTGCGGCGTCGGGCTTTCGAGCGACCGGACGGCGGCCTCAACGGTGTCGGCCAGCATGACGACGGCCGTTTCCCTGTATTTGGGTTTGGGGCCCGGATAGATGAAACTCTCGCGTTCGGCGATGTCTTCCTCGGTCGACTGGTTGAGCGCGGCGTCATAGAGAGACTTCATGAGGGATGTGCCGTGGTGCTGCTCGATGAAATCGATGATGATCCTGGGCAGCCGGTGCTCCCGGGCCAGGTCCACACCCATCTTCACGTGCGTTTTCAGGACCGACGCGTAGAGGCTGGGCTTGATGTCCTTGGTCTCCTTGCCGATGACATCCCCTTTTTCGTCAATGATGAGTTTCTGGTTTTCAGTGAAATACTCCGGCTTCTTCGTCTTGCCGACATCATGATAATAGCTGCCGACGCGCGCGAGGAGGGAATTGGCGCCGATCGACTCGCAGGCGGCCTCCGACAAAATCGAGACCGTCTGGCTGTGCTGGTAGCTGCCGGGCGCCGAGAGGAGCATCTGGCGGAGGAGGGGATGGTTGAGGTCGGACAGTTCCAGGATTTTGAAATCGGAAGGAAGACTGAAGAGGATCGGGATGAAATGGATGAGCCCGAAGGTCAGAAACGGGACGAGGAGCAGGCCCGACCCGAACGCGACGGCGGTCGCGATGAGCAGTTCCCGAGTCTGCGTGATGTGGGCGAAGTCGATGAGGACGAAGTGCGAGGCCAGGACCGTGACGGGAGAGACAAATGCAAGGAAGATTCCGGCCTTCACGATGTCCCCCATCGTCCGGGTCTGGCGCACGGCGAAGACCGACACGATCGACGTGACCGTGTGGACGAGCATGAGCTGATAATTGCAGCCGTAGAGGAGCGCGATGGAGACGCCGAGAAACGGCGAGGAGAGCATCGCGACGCGCGGGCGGTAAAAGATCGTGAGGAGCATCGCGTAGGCGGGGACGGGCAGGGCGAAGGCGACGGCCAGGCGGCTGTCGGTGAGCGTCCAGATCAGGCGCGCAAGGCCCAGCATGAACAGAAACATCAGGGCGATGAACCACATCCAGTTCGTGTCGACCAGGCGTTCCGGCTGGTAGACCCGGAGATACTGGAGCATGATGAGGGTGAAAAGGCTGAGGAGCGCGAAGGCGGCGACGCCGGTGACGATGAGGCGCGTCCGGTCGGCCTTCTGCATTTCTCGGATCGCCGCGAGGTGCGATTCGGTGACGATCTGGTTCTCCCGCACGATGACGTTGCCCGGCGCATACATCTGGAAGACCGGCTTGATTTTCACCTGCACACGCTCGACCTCATGGCGGAAGTGGTCGCGATCAAACACCTGGTTCGCCTTGATCGCCTGCTTGAGGACGGCCGAGAGCAGACGGGCCGCGGGAAGGTTCGGATAGATGACGCTCACGGAGCTTTCGAGGTACCCGGCCATGCCCTTCATGTCGATGAGGTCGGGCGGGCGGCGGATGAGGAGGGGCGGGCGGGTATCGCCGTCGGAGTCGAACTGGATTTCATGCATGCGGTGGCGGTGGAGGTCAAACTCGGCGGCGGCGGCGGAGGCGTCGTGCAGGATGCCCTTTTCGGCCATGAACTCGTGGATGAGCGATCTCGCCGCGCGCTCGATGTCGGCCCAGTCCCGGTCGGTCAGCTTCAGCGCTTCCTGCGCGACCGTCTCATCGAGCCAGGACGGAAATTCCGCCGGCCGGCCCGAAGGGTGCGCGGCTCTCTTCAGAGACTCGAAACTCTCCCGGACTTCCGCCATGACCTGATTCTCGACGCCGGGATCGCGAAGGAACCTTGGCGTGATCGAAAGGATCTGCGCGATACGGAGCGCCTCGGCGCTCTCGCGGTCTTCGACCTGAAACTTGAGCCGCGCCACGACTTTCCGCGGCGCGGGCTGGCCCACCGAGAGCTGATATCGCGTCAGATCAAAGAGCGGGGTGACCAGAAGGGTCGAGAGAAAGACAAAGGAGAGGCCCGCGAGACCAAAGAGGATCTGCTTCCGGATCGTCACCCGCCGGCCGGGAAGATCAACCACGGCGCCGCGCCTGCCTTCGGCCGCCGGCCTGGTAGGCGGCGAGAACCCGGGTCACGAGCCGGTGCCGGACAACATCCGAGGGATCGAAATGGACGACCGCGATGCCCGGGACGCTCCGCAACCGCTGCTCGGCATCCACGAGACCCGAGAGGGCGCCGGGCGGCAGATCGACCTGGGTGACGTCGCCGGTGATGACCATGCGGGCGTCGGCGCCCATGCGGGTGAGGAACATGAGCATCTGGGGCGGCGTGGTGTTCTGCGCTTCGTCGAGGATCACAAAGGCGTCGTTGAAGGTTCGGCCGCGCATATAGGCGAGCGGGGCCAGCTCGATGATCTGTTTGTCCATCAGCCCCATGAATTTTTCCGGCGTGAGCTGGTCGAACATCGCGTCGAAGAGCGGGCGAAGATACGGATTGATCTTTTCCTGGTAGCCGCCGGGCAGGTATCCGAGGCGCTCGCCGGCTTCGACGACGGGGCGCGTCAGAATCACGCGCTTGACGCGGCCGTCCCGCAGAAATTCCAGAGCGGTCGCGACCGCCAGATACGTTTTGCCGGTTCCCGCAGGCCCGATGGCGAGCGTGAGATCATTTTTTCGGATGGAATCGACGTAGAATTTCTGGTTTCGCGTTTTCGGCTGGATGAGTTTGCCGGTCACGGTGGTTCCGATCCGGTCCTCGGGCCCGACGCCGCCGACGAGCGCGCGCACCTCCTCGGCCGAGTACGCGCGGCCGCGCTCGGCCTCGCGCATGAGCCGGTCGAGGACGTCACGCGCGCGGGAGGCCTGATCGGGCCGGCCCGAGTGGATCTCAATCCCGTTCTGGACCATCCGGAGCCGCACGCCGAACAGGTCCTCGATCACGGTGAGGTTGCGGCCGAGCGTGCCGCTGACACGCTGGAGGATGGCCGACGAATCGCCGGAGGATGATTCCGGGAGGGTGACCTCGAGGGTCGATCTCAAGTTTTTGGTTTGGCTCTCAGTTGGATCCCGAGGTCGCGCAACTGCCGGTCGTCGACGCCGGACGGCGCGTCGAAACAGAGGTCGACGCCGCGCTGGTTCTTCGGAAACGCGATCGCCTCGCGGATCGAGTCGGCGCCCAGCATCAGCATCAGGATCCGGTCCTGGCCCAGCGCAATTCCGCCGTGCGGCGGCGCGCCGAGGGCGAGCGCTTGAAGCAGGAATCCAAACTTTTGGTCCACTTCCTCTTTTTCGAGTCCCAGCGTCCGGAACAGGTCCTCCTGCCAGTCGACCCGGTGGTTCCGGATGCTTCCGCCGCCGATTTCGCTCCCATTCAACACGATGTCATAGGCCTGGGCCTTGACCTTGAGCGGATCGCTCGCGAGGAGCGCGCGGGTCTCGGCCGTGGCGGCGGTGAAGGGATGGTGGACGGCGACGTGGCGTTTTTCCCCGGCATCGTATTCGAGCAGGGGAAAATCGAGGACCCACACGAACGCGTTTTTCCCGGGCACAATCAGGTTGAGCCGCCGGGCGAGGGAGGCGCGAAGCTGCGAGAGTACGGTGTTGGCGGCGGCGGGCGGTTCGGCGACGAATCCGACGACGTCGCCCTCTTCGGCGCCCATCCGCTCGCGGATTTTGGCGAGAATGCCTTCGGGAAAATATTTGGCGATGTTTGACGCGAGCGCGCCGCCCGTCACTTTGAAATACGCGAACCCGCCGGCGCCGTACCGCTGCGTCTCCGCCACGAGGTCGTCGAGGTCCTTGCGGCTGAACGTTGCTCCCTTCGGGATGCGGATGCCCTTCACGATCCCGCCCGACTCGATCGCGCGGAGGAAAACGCCGAACTTGCTTTCGCGCGCGAGGTCCGTGATCTCGGTCAGCGGGAGGTCATATCGAAGGTCCGGCTTGTCGGACCCGTAGCGCGCCATCGCATCGTCGTAGGAAAGCGTCGGGATCGGAAGCGCGACCTCCACGTCGAGGGCTTTGCGGAACATGTCCCGCAGGAGGCGGCCGGTCAGGTCGATGACATCTCCGCGATCCACGAACGACATTTCGATGTCGATCTGCGTGAACTCGGGCTGCCGGTCGGCCCGCAGGTCCTCGTCGCGGAAACAGCGGGCGACTTGAAAGTAGCGGTCGAAGCCCGCGACCATCAGGATCTGTTTGTAAAGCTGGGGTGACTGGGGCAGCGCGTAAAACTGGCCGGGCATGAGACGCGAGGGCACGAGAAAATCGCGCGCGCCTTCGGGCGTGCTCTTGGTCAGAAAGGGCGTTTCGATTTCATAGAAGTCATTTTCGAGCAGAAAATTCCTGACGATGGCGTTCAAGCGGGACCGAAAAGCCAGGTTGCGCTGCATGGCGGGACGGCGCAGGTCGAGAAAGCGATGTTTGAGCCGGACCTCCTCGTTGAGTTCCCCGTGCGATATCTGAAACGGCAATGGCAGGGATTTGTTCAGGATTTCGAGCGTCCGGACGGCGACTTCGATTTCGCCGGTCGGGAGATTCGGGTTGACCGTTTCCGGCGAGCGCGCCACGATCTCTCCCTCGGCGGCGACGACCCACTCGTCGCGGACCTGGGACGCGAGTGCGTGGACCTCCGGCTGTTTCGAGGGGTCGCACACGAGCTGCAGGATACCGCTGCGGTCACGGAGGTCGATGAAAATCAGCCCGCCGTGGTCGCGGACGCTCTCGACCCAGCCACAGGCGCAGATGCTCCGGCCGAGATCGGAGCGTCGGAAAGTCGCGGCGTACGCGGTGCGGCGCATCAGGCGTCCCTCGGGATGCCCATCCGGTCGAGCGTCGGGATCAGATCGGACTCGGGGACCGTCTGCTGTTCGCCGCGGGAAAGGTCCTTGATGGAAACCGAGTTCGTCTTCGCCTCTTCTTCTCCGAGGATCACGACCACGCGGGCGCCCGATTTGTCCGCGGCCCGGAACTGGCTCTTGAAGCTCTTGCCGTCCGACAACGGGAGCAGGGTGGAAATTTGCGAGGCGCGGAGACGCTCAGCCAGATTGAACGCGCGCCTGCGGGCGGCCCTGTCTTCGGCGCAGACAAAAAACACCGATGCGGAACAGGCGCCGGCCGCGCCCGGCGTGCTGGAGGCCGGCAGTTTCGACATGAGCTCGATCAACCGCTCGATCCCGCCGGCGAAGCCGACCGCCGGGAGGTCCGGGCCGCCGAGCGCCGCGACGAGGCCGTCGTAGCGGCCGCCGGCGATGACGGCGTCCTGCGCGCCGAGGGCGGCCGTGACGAATTCGAAGACTGTGCGCACATAGTAATCGAGTCCGCGGACGAGCCGGTCGCGCGCGGTGAAGGCAAGACCGGCGTCGGCCAGCAGTTCCTTCACCTCTGCGTCATGCCGCCGGCACAACTCGCAGAGACTTTCGGAAATCTTCGGCGACGATTCGTAGGCGTGGACGCAGCCGTCTCGCTTGCAGTCCAGGCACCGGAGCGGATTTCGGTCGATCCGGTCCCGGCATTCCTCGCAGAGATCGGCGGCGCGGTCTTTGAGAAAAACGCCGAGGTGGTCGAGAAAAACCGGCCGGCAGGCCGCGCAGCCGAGGCTGTTGATCAGGAGCGTCGCGTGCCCCGAAAGGCCGAGTTCCTGGAGGAGCGCGTGGCCGACCGAGATCACCTCGGCGTCGGCCGCGGCGGTCGGCGTGCCGAAATACTCGATCCCGAACTGATGAAATTGCCGGTACCGGCCGGCCTGCGGGCGCTCGTAACGGAACATGGGCCCGAGATAAAAAAGTTTGAGCGTGTCGGTCACCTGGATTTTTTCCTCGACCAAAAACCGGACCACCGACGCTGTTCCCTCCGGGCGCAGGCTGAGAAGCCGGCCCTTGCGGTCCGCAAATGTGTACATTTCCTTCGAGACGATGTCGGTGGCTTCGCCGATGGACCGGCTGAACAGCGCCGCCTCCTCAAAGATCGGCGTGCGGACCTGCTGGATGCCGTACCGGCGGAAGACGCGGCCGGTGGCGGATTCGATGCGGCAAAAGAGGCGTTCTTCAGGCCCGAAAAAATCCCGGGTCCCGCGGACTTTTTGTATCAACCTGAAGTCTTATCGACAGAGTCGGGCAAGTGCGGCGGCCTTGTCAGTGCGCTCCCAGGTGAATTCGGGGTTCGTCCGGCCGAAGTGGCCGTAGGCCGCGGTCTTCTTGTAAATCGGCCGGCGCAGGTTCAGCATTTCCATGATGCCGCGCGGCGTCAGGTCGAAGACTTTGCGGATCGCCCGCGAGATCTTGTCGTCCGAGACGGCGCCGGTGCCGAAGGTCTGGACCATGACGCTCACCGGTTCGGCCACGCCGATCGCGTAGGCCACCTGGACCTCGCATTCCTCCGCAAGCTTCGACGCCACCACGTTCTTGGCGATGTACCGCGCTGCGTAACAGGCTGACCGGTCGACCTTGCTGGGATCCTTGCCGGAGAACGCGCCGCCGCCGTGCCGGCCGAGGCCGCCATACGTGTCGACGATGATTTTCCGCCCGGTCACGCCCGCGTCGCCCATGGGGCCGCCGACGACAAACCGGCCGGTGGGGTTGACATAGACTTTGGTGCGGCCGTTCATCAGGCGGGCCGGGATCACTTTTTTGATGACCTTGTTGATGATGTGCGGCCGGATCTGCTGGACGGTCGAATCGGCGCTGTGCTGGGTCGAGATGACCACCGCGCTGACTCGGACAGGGCGGCCGCGGATGTACTCGACCGTTACCTGGGACTTGCCGTCCGGCCGGAGGAAATCGACCTCGCCGCGCTTGCGGACGGCGGCCAGCTTCTCGCAGAGCCGGTGCGCCAACATGATGGGCAGGGGCATGAGGCTCGGCGTTTCGTTGACCGCGTAGCCGAACATCAGGCCCTGGTCGCCGGCGCCGCCGGTGTCGACGCCCATGGCGATGTCGGGCGATTGCTGCTGCATCGCGACGAGGACGGCGCAGGTGTTGCCGTCGAAGCCGTAGTTGGCGTCGTTGTAGCCGATCCCGTTGACGGTCTGGCGGACGAGTTTCTGATAGTCCAGCCGGGCCTTGGTGGTGATCTCCCCGGCCACCACCACCATGCCGGTCTTGAGCAGGGCCTCGCACGCCACGCGCGAATACTTGTCCTGGCGGATGCACTCGTCGAGGACCGAGTCGGCGATCTGGTCGGCCATCTTGTCCGGATGACCCTCGGTCACCGATTCCGAGGTGAACACAAAACTCCGATTAAAATGCGGCATTCCCTTTCTCCTCCTTCAACAGTGAGATGTATCTGAATAGGGAACTTCTATCACAGGGCCCCGGCCAAGTCAAAGCGGGGGCGCGGCCGGCGGCCGCCGGTTGGCCAGATGCCACCGCGCTCGCTCGAGGTTGTTGCGGGCGTCGGCGAAGTCGGGGTTCAGGCGCAGGGCTTCGGTCAGGTAGCGGATGGACTCCTCGAATCGCCCCTGCTGGAGGAGGGCGGCGCCCATGTTGTTGAGGGCGTTCAGGTGGGTGGGCGCGATCTGGAGGGTGCGCGCGAAGTGACGGACCGCGTCGTCGAGTTTGCCCTGCCGGGCGAGCGCGCTGCCGAGGTTGCTGTGGGCGTCGGCATAATTCGGCTCGATCAGGAGGGCCGCCTGATACTGGGCGATCGCCTCGTCGATCCTGCCCTTCTGCACGAGGGCCTTGCCCAGGCCGAGGCGGCCCTTGGTGTGGTTGGGTACGCATCGCACGGTTTCGGAATAATGCCGGATGGCGAGGTCGAGGTTTCCCTCGGTGAGGGACTGATTGCCCAGATTGTAGTGGGCCAGATAATTGTCCGGCTCGACCCGGACGGAATACTCGTACAGCGTGCGGGTGTCCTTCCACTGCGCCACATACTTTTGCGTACCGAAGAGGAGCGCGATCAGGATGGCCGCGGCCGCGGCCGACAGAATCGTCCCGCGGCGCGCCCACGCCCGCGTCGCATCGGACACGCCCCACGCGATCGCCATGTACACGCCGATGAGCGGGACGTACGTGTAGCGGTCCGCCATGGCCTGCCGGCCGACCTGCACGATTCCGATGACCGGGATCAGCGTCACGACATACCAGAGCCAGCCCACCGTCAAGTACGGCCACCGGCGCGCCTCCGTGACCGCCAGCCCCGTGACCAGCGCGAGAACGAGGACCGAGCCGATCACCTGCCAGACCGGCAATGCGTTACCCGGATGAGGGTAGAAAAACGTCAGGCCCTTCGGCCAGAACATGAGGACGATGTATTTGACATAGGACACGAATGCGTTTGCGAGCCGCAAGGACAGCGGGACATGGTCGATGGCGGCGGCCGCGTAGCTTTTCTGAACCATGAGCGTCACTACGCAGGATCCCGCCGCGATCAGCATCAGGGGGATTTTTTCCCTGACGAGCGCTGCGACCGTCGCCGATTCAAACCGCTTGAGCGGCCAATAGTCCAGCATGAGCAGCACGAGAGGAACGCTGACGAGCATCGGTTTGGCCATGAGGCCGAGCGCGAGGGACGCGGCGACGGCCGCGTAGCGGACCGCGCCCGGGCGGTGTGCGTAGGACGCGTAGGCCCCCACCGCGAGAAACCAGAAGAATGTGCTGAGGACGTTTTTGCGCTCGGCCACCCACGCCACCGATTCGACGGTGAGCGGATGCACGGCGAAGAGCGCCGCCACAAAGGCGGCCTGCCAGACCGCGGCGGTCATCCGGTGGAGAACCATGAAGAGCAAAATCGCGTTCGCGATGTGGATCGCCAGGCTCACGAGATGGTGCCCGCCGGCGGCCGCATCGAACATCTGGCAGTCCAACATATGGGACAGCCAGGTGAGCGGATGCCAGTTGCTGGCGTGGCCGGTGGTGAACGCCCATGCGATGCCGGGGGCGGTCAGGCCCGCGCGGACCTGCGGATTGTTCGTGACGTACTGGTTGTCGTCGTAGTCAAAAAAATCGTGATGCCGGATGGGCCAGTAGGCGGCCAGCGTCAGGATGGCCAGACCGACGGCGATGCCGGACAAAAGCCATCGGTTCATCACGGGGGGTGGAAATCGGGCCAGCCTATTTTTTTTCATATTTTTGAATCTGCCCTCGAAATCCACCCATGTCTACGTCCTGATGGAAGTTTAATTCCAGTCCCGCAGTGCGGGCCTCTTTGGCGTTCTGTTCCGGCAGCGGCGAAATCCAGACAAAGCGTCCGCCCGGCGCCAGCGTTTCGGCGGCGTGCTCGATGAACCGTTTCAAGAGAGGCCCAACGCCTCCGGGCCGGGAACGCCGGCCCATCGGCGGATCCGTGAGGATGAGCGTGACACCCGGCACATGCTCCGTCAGCGCATCGCCGACGCGGAGTCGGGCGCCGTGAATGCCGGCGGCCTTCAGGTTCCGTTCCGCCACTTCGATGGCGCGCGGATCGATATCGGTCCCGTGAAGTTCCCGGCAGGATCCGGCGAGCGCGCGTTCGACGAGCTCGGTGCCGGCGCCGGCGAAGGGGTCCCAGACCACATCGTCCGGCCGCGGGCCCGCGACGCGCGCGAGCGCGGCGGCCAGGGTCGGATGCGACGAGGCGTAAACGGAATTCAGCCGGTAGGCAAAGCGAGGATCGGGGAGTTTTTTAGGATGAAGGTCGACCCGGGTCTCATTTTTCGATTGATGGACGACCGCCTCCCACGTGCTGTCCGCAGGATCGTTGATCAGTTCGGGCCGGCGGGCGGCAATCTCTTTCACGCAATTCCAAACCGCCGCGCGCCGGGGACCCGCGCCGGCCCACTCGATGCGGTATCGAATGAGCCCGCACGTCCAGGTTTTGAAAATCTTCATGGCCGCTTCCTGTGTCAGCGCCGCCACCACAGCCCCGGCCCCCGTGCCCTGGACGGGCGGGAGGGCCATTCCGAAATTCAAAAACGTCCGCGCGGAAAAAATACTTTCCAGCGGCCCGCGCAACGTGACGCCGACCGCGCCGCATCCCAGCACCTGCGGCTGCCAGGAAGCGCCGAATTCGGCCGTCAGGATTTTTTCCAATCCGGCGCGGCAATGGGCGACGAGCCGGGTGCTCGAAGAAGGCGCGACGCCGCCGTCGACGGTGGACTCCGTGTTCCGGACCAGATTGCGGGAAATGATGAGCGCCGCCTGGCCGATGATCCTTTTTAATTCGGCGTCTTTTGTCTCGAACGCGCGGAGCGCATCGAGAGATTTTTCCCCACCAATTTTGCCGAGGGACGCCGCGATCGAACGGCGGTGATCGATGCGGTCTTCGCGCGCCCATTTTTGCAGAAGCGCATCTTCCACGCCCGGCAGAGGCATTCGTCCCAGTGCGAGGACGGCATTGCGGCGTGTTTTGAGATCTTCGTCGTAGAGGAGGGCCAGGAGCGCATCGCGGATGTCAGGGGCTGGCGCGACCTGCCCGATTCGGCCGAGAATTTTCACGAGATGCCCGCGCACGGGCCGTGTCGACCCGGGCAGGCGGGCGAGAAGGCAAGCTGCGGCAGGACGGCCGACCCGCAGGATCGCATTTTGAACGGCCTGGACCCGCTCATCGTTCGCTGTTTTCAAAAGTTCGATCAGCGCGTCGACGTCCCGGACAGAGGGCGTGAACGATTTTTCGCGCACGGCGTCAAGGAGCGCGGCGGCATCCCGGCGGTTTTTCATATCAGTTATATGAATTATGGGAATTGCAGAGTCAACCGATGATCTGGTAGGATTATCCAATCGCATGAGCGCGAAGCTGGTAGTGCTGGAGGGTCCGCTGAAAGGGAAAACCATTCCCGTCTACAAATCCCCGATGTCCATCGGCCGGGCCGTCGACGCCGATATTGTCCTCACCGATCTTGGGGTTTCACGAAAGCATGCGCAGATCGTTCAAGACCAGGCGGGCTACAAACTCATCGACACCCAGAGCCGGTGCGGCACCATCCTCAACCAGCGCCCAATCCGGGAATCGCCGTTGAATGACGGGGACGAGATGGTGATCGGCAAGTTCCGGATCCGGTTTTCGGTCGAGGCCGCGGCGTCGGCCGACGAGATGGCCGACGACGAGACCGACAGCGGGCTGGTTTCCGCCATCAAGGTGGAGAACGTCTTGCTCGGCGCTCCGCATCCGGAAACGGAATCGGCCGAACACACCCACAAGACCAATCTGCGGCTGAAGGCCCTCCTCGAGATGGCCACGGCGCTTCAGGACGCCCATGACCTCGACAAGGTGCTGGCCCAGATTTTGGACAGAATGTTCGTCATCCTCAAACCGGACCGGGCCTACATTCTGCTCGTGGATCCGAAATCGGGAGACATCCGGCCGGCGGGCGTCAAGACCAAAGACGGCGCGGCGCCGGCGCTGGACCAGATTCCCATCAGCCACACGATCTGCAAGCGCGTGATCCGTAGCCACGAGGCGCTCATCACGATGGACGCCGCAACCGATCAGCGGCTCAAGGCCGGCGTGAGCATCCACGATTTCTCCATCCGGTCCGCCATGTGCGCGCCGATGATCCACAATGAAAAGGTGGTCGGGCTCATCCATGTGGACACCAAGGGGCTGGTGAAAAGCTTCACGAACGACGACCTGGAGCTTCTCGTGGCCGCCGCGTCCACGGCCGCGACCGCGGTCGCCAACACGATGCTCAGCGTGGAGATTCAGAGGCATGAGGAGGTTCGCCACAACATGTCCCGGTTCTTCTCCCCGGCGATCGTCGAGCAGGTGACGAAGGCGGAGGGAAAAATGAAGCTGGACGGGGAGCGGATCCGGGTCTCGATCCTGTTCACCGATCTACGGGGCTTCACGGCCCTGTCGCAGGATTTGCAGGTCGAGGACGTGGTGTCGCTCCTGAACCGCCATTTTTCGATGGCGGTCACGAACCTCTTCAAGGAGGGCGGGACGCTGGACAAATTTCTGGGGGACGGCCTCATGGCGATTTTCGGCGCGCCGGTCCCTCTCAAAAATCCGGCGGAGGGCGCGGTCAAGGCGGCGACGAACATCATCACGGCGACGGAGATTCTGAACGGCCTGATCGCGGCGGACGGGTTGCCGCCGCTCAAAGTGGGAATCGGGATCGCCACGGGATTCGCCATCGTCGGCACCATCGGATCGCCCGAGCGGCTCGAATACACGGCCATCGGCTCGCCCGTCAATCTCGCGGCACGCCTCACGGCGGTCGCCGAGGCCGGACAGATCCTCATCGACGAGGCTACGGCCGAGGCGCTGTCGCGCAAGGCCCCGCTCAAGGATCTGGGACAAATCGCCGTCAAGGGCTTCAGCGGCCCCATCCGGCATTATCAGGTCACGGTGACGCCGGCCGGGTCAGCCGCTCCGCGGCCCCAAGTGCCGGCGTCTCCGACGCCGGCCGGGTCAGCGCCTCCGGCGCCGGCCGGTCAATAAAGAGGGGAGTGGACGTCCGTTTTCAGCACGTAGGTAGGCTGGCCGCCCACCGTGTCAGTTTGCTGGATGACGTAAAGCTGCTTGTTGTGGCAGACGAGGTCGAATTGGGCGAAGCCGAGATTCTTGTACGCATGGATCCGGAATTCGTTGTCTTTGGCTTTCAAAATATCCTTGACCTCGTCGGGCGGGAAATCTTCATTCAGTTCCTCGCCTTTCATGAGACGCATGATTTTGAGAACATTGTTCGGTGACAGTCCCTCCTGCTGAAGCTCCTTTCGAATCGCATCCGGCGGCGCGCCCCCCGCGAGCTTCTGCTTCATTCGGTCGACGGTCTTCAAGAGGTGCTTTTTCATCATGACGAAGATGGTCGTGCGGTCGCCCGGGCTCAAGGCGCTATTTCACCGTGATGTGGGGTTTGAGTTTTTCGAATTTCTTTTCTCCGATGCCCGGGATGGTCCTCAGATCCTCGACGCTCGCGAATTTCCCGCCGCGCGCCTCCCGCGCCTTCAGAATTTTCTCGGCCATGGACGCGCCCACACCCGGCAGGCGGTCCAAGTCGGCGGCGGTCGCCGTGTTAAGGTTGATCAGCTCGCCCTCGGCCATGGGTGGCGTGGGCGAGGTCGAGTGGCTGCTCGATTTCGGGCGGGGAGCCGAAGCCCTCGAAGCGCCGGCGGGCGCGTCATCCGCAGTGCGTGACCCGCCCGGTCTCAGGACCAGAACAAGCCCCACCGTCAGGACCAGCGCCGCGGCCGCGCCACCCCATATGATCGAGGGTTTGTGGTACCACGGCCGAAGTTCCAGATTCGCGCGGCTGTAAACGCCGGACATCGTGCCTTCCATCAGCTTCAGCGCGTTTTCCAGCTCGACGTACAGCTCACCGATCGACGCCCGGCGCTCGTTTTTGTCCTTCGCGAGGCACCGCATGATGACCTCGTCCAGGTACGGCGGTATTTTGGGATTGATTTCGATCACGCGTTTGGGCATCTCGTTGTTGATGCGTTCGACGACCTGCCAGAGCGTCGCGTCCGGGGACTGCGGCGGGAACGGCACCTGGCCGGTCAGGGATTCGTAGAGGACGACGCCGAAGGAATAGATGTCGGTGCGCTGGTCCAGATTGGCCTCGCCGGCGAGCTGTTCGGGCGACATGTATTCGACCGTGCCGAGGACGGAGCCGGTGGTGGTCATTTCGGATTTTTTCTCCCGCGCGATCCCGAAGTCGAGGAGCTTGGCGGTGTCGCCGTCGCCCACGATGATGTTGTGGGGCTTGATGTCGCGGTGAATGAGGTTCATGTCATGGATGTACCGCAGGGCGCCGGCAATCTGAAGGCCGATCACGAGCCCCCGCCGGGCTTTGAGGGGCCCGCCATCGGTGATGATTTTTTTGAGAGACTGGCCTTTGAGAAGTTCCATCACGAAATAGTGCTGCTCGATTTCCGTCGCGTAAATCTGAACGATGTTGGGATGCTTGAGCTTGCCGAGGGCCTTGGCGTCGTTGAAAAACCGGCTCACCGATTTTTCGTCGGTCCAGAGGTGCTCGTGCAGGATCTTGATGGCCACCTCCATGTCGATGGTTGTATCGATGGCGCGGTAGACGGTCCCCATGCCGCCGATGCCGATTTCCTCGTGAACCTTGTATTTTCCCAGTTTCTCGGGGGGCACTAGAGTACTCCTTTTTTGAGGTACGTGCAGGTTCGGCCCGAATGACAGGTCGTAAACGCCGCCACTGGAGCGGCTGACGGCTCGGCGGAAACGCGCGCCAGCACGACGGTCACGTTGTCCCGCCCGCCGGCTTGCAGGGCGGCTTTGATCAGCGCGGCGGCCTGGTCGGTCGCCGTTCCACGCTCCAGAAGGATTTTTTCAATCGCAGTGTCGTCGATCATATCTGTGAGACCATCTGTGCAAAGCAGTATAAGATCATCCGGCGACAAACTCAAGGTCGAATATTCGGGATCGAGGACGGGTTCCTTGCCGATCACCTTCGTCACCATGTGCCGCATGGGATGCACCCTCGCGTCTTCGCGCGTGATCCGGTTCAGACGGATCAGTTCCGACATCAGCGAATGATCGCGCGTGACCTGCTTGAGCCGACCCCCGCCGAGTACATAGGCACGGCTGTCGCCGGCGTGCGCGAGGTGGAGCGTCGTGCCCTGGAGGACGGCGGCCACGGCCGTGGTCGCCATGCGGTCAAAAATTCCGCGCCGGCCGCCCTCGCTGCGAACGAGATCGTGCGAGACGGAGAGGCTGTTCGCAACATGCTCGGCAGCCGGCGCCGATCCCAGAGCGAGGACCGTGCGGATCATGTCGGCCGCGACGGTTTTGACGGTGAGATTGGAAGCGACCTCGCCCAGCTCCTCGCCGCCCACACCATCCGCGATCAACAGCACCGTCACCGGCTGCGATGCGGGGCCCCGCGAGAACCGCAGGGCCGCGTGCGCATCCTCGTTGTTCGTCCGCACGTTTCCCATGTCCGTCTGGGCGGTGAGGTCCGGCAGCGGGTCCGTGGAGATGGTCCACTCCTTCCAGCCGTGCTGGACAAGGATGGGGTTCAAGAGCCCCCACAGTTTGACGATATCGAGAAGATCTTCGTCTTTTTTCACGGCGTCCATTCCGCCCGCCTACGCCTGCGCCACAGTCTGCCGCGCGACCAGCCGAAGCCGGCCCTTGGAGGGAAATTCGGCGACGATGTAATCCAACCCTTCCGGCGTCTGTCCCAGGTCAACGATGAGACCGCGCTCGCCGAAAACGGCATGGTCCACGAATGTGGAGAGCGGAAACCGGCCGTCAAACGCGTACGGCGCCGTCCGCGGCTCGTGCGGCGCGCCGGCCAGCGCGTCCAAAAATTCCCGGGCGGTCTGGAACCGCTTCGCCGGATCTTTCTGCATCGCCACTTGAACGATGTTCGCCGTCGTCTCGGAGACGTCCGGCCGCAGGGACCGGATCGGGGCGAATGTGAATTTCGGATCGTTCCATTTCCGGAGAATCGACAGGGACGTGTCGTCTTTGAAGGGCGCGGACCCCGACAGCGCGCTGTAGAGCGTGAGCCCGACGGCCCACAGGTCCGCGCGATGATCGACGGTTTTGGCGTCGACAAACTGTTCCGGCGCCATGTAGGCGGGCGAACCGAAATGGGAGCCGGTCACGGTGAGCGTCGCGTCCACGACCATCTTCGACAGACCGTAGTCGATCAGTTTGGCCGCCCCAGAAGCCAGATAAATGTTTTCCGGTTTGATGTCCCGGTGGATCGCGCCGCCGTCGGGCAGCGTGTGGGCGTAATCGAGGGCGGACAGGACCTGCCGCGCGATGTCGACCGCCTCGGTTTCCGGAACGGCCGACCGGTACATCCGCTCAAGGAGCGTCTCGCCCTCCAGAAGCTCCATCGCATAGTAGTGGACGTCCTTTTCGACGCCGGCGCCGAGCAGGCGGATGATGTTGGGATGATCGAGCCGCCGGAGGATGGAGGCCTCGCGATCGAACCGCGCGCGGAAATGCTCGTCCCGCGACAGAAACGCCGGCAGAACCTTGAGCGCCGCCCACTGGCCGGTTTCGACATGCCGGGCCTTGTAGACCACGCCCATGCCGCCGTGCCCGAGGCTCGTAACCGCCTCGAACGGTCCGAAACGCTCGTTCACGGTTTGGACACCGAAAATTCCTTCAAGGTATAGACAAACCCATCGCCGGCCGGTTTGACCATCTGCGCCTGAAAGTCCCTGGCCCTGAACCGGACAATGTCGTGGATGTCGACGCCAAGGTCGCGCCGGACCGTCACGCGCACGGTGTTGCTTTTGATTTCCTGAGTGTCCACGATGTCGGCGGGAGCAATTTCATCTTCGAGCGGCTCGCCCATCGTATCCTTCACGATGCGCCGCGCGTTGTGGGGCGAGAATCCCTTGGCGCGCATGATCTTTTCAATTTCCGCGCGCGCCGTGTTTTTTTCTCTGAGTTTTTTTCCGTCCTGAACCGCCTGCTGAACAAGCTTCAGAACGGTGCCGGCCAACAGCGTCTGATCGCCGTACGCCATCGAGAATGCCTCCTTTGGTCCGTCAAAGCCCGGCGCACACTATAAATGACGCCGGGACGTTGTCAACCTCGGAATTTAAACTTGCGCAACCCTCCGGCCTATGTTCCAATTTTATCTGTGATACCCGCGTACGTCGGCAAATACAGGATCCTTGAAGAAATCGGCCGGGGTGGAATGGGCGAGGTCTATCTTGCCGAGGACGCCATCCACAAGAACCGGGTCGCGCTGAAACTCCTGCCGGAATTTCTGTCCAAAAACGAATCCTTTCAGGAACGGTTCGCGCGCGAGTGCAGGGCGCTTCGAGGCCTCGATCATCCCGGAATCCCGAAGCACTTGGAGGATGGCGAGGTCGACGGCCGCCGCTATTTCACGATGGAATACGTGGAAGGCCGCATGCTGTCGACCCTCCTGGAATCTCATCCGGACAGGGTGAATGAAAAGTTGATTCAGGACGTGCTGTACACGGTGGCGAAGGCGCTGGCCTACGCGCACGGCCGCGGCATTCTCCACCGGGACGTGTCTCCGAGAAACATCCTCGTCGCCAAGTCAGGCGAGGTCAAATTGATTGATTTCGGCATCTCGAAACTGGCGGACGAGATAACGTTGACCGCGACCGGCCAGCATCTCGGCACACCGGCCTTCATGGCGCCAGAACAATTCTCGGCCCCCGGCGCGGGGGATGTGGACGGGAGAGCCGACGTCTGGTCGCTGGGGGTCGTGGGATTTCAGATGCTGACCGGCCGGTTGCCGTTTCCCGGCGAAACCCAGATTACCTTGATGCGGAAGATTCTGGACCCGGCGGTGCCGGTGCCCGCCGTTCTGGAGGTCCATCCCTCCGCGCCGGCTTCTCCTGCGCGAATCGTGGACCGCGCCCTTCAAAAAAACCGCGCCCATCGGTACGAATCGGCCGAAGCGATGGCCCGCGCCCTCGAACAGCCGAACGAGCTTCCGGACGAAACATTCAGCCCGTCCCAGCGATATTGGCCGAATCAAATCGTCTACCTGCTTCACGCGAAGCGCTGGGCGCTGGTCGAGGAGGAAGGCGCCTTCGGCGAGTGGACCTATTTTGGGTTCGCCCGTCAGGGAGGGGATGTGAGCCGCAGGGTTTGTGGGTCCGGGTCCGCCGTTCAGTTGGCGCCCGAAGCGAAGTGCACCGAATGCAGGGGCCGAATGACGACCGCCCGGTTTTGTTCGGCCTGCGGGCTGATTGCGAAAGATGCCGTCTCGCTGTGCTTGCCTGTGATCGCGCGGGGCCGGGCAGCGCAAACTTCCGGACCCGGCCGGTCGAACAAGAAGAGGATACTGGCCGCGGCGGGCGCCATTGCCGCAGTGGGGGTGGGCCTGTTCTTTTGGCTGAGGCAGCGTCCGACCGCCAAAGATCCGACGGTGTATGCCGGCACGACGGGCCGAACGCCGGTCCAGTCAAGCATCATAGTTCCGGTCGACCCTTCCAAAATCAACATCAACGCCGCGCCGCTGAAGGAGCTGGGGCGCATCCCCGGACTTGGGAAGAAGGACGCCCAGCAGATCATCCTCCTGCGGGAGATCGCCGGGCCCTTTCAATCCCTCGATGATCTCTTCATGATGCCGGGAATCTCAGGAAAAGATATGCAGGCACTCAAGCCGCTCGCCTACGCAGGCGCGGCGGCCGAAAAACTGCCGATGCGACCCAAAGTGAATTTGAATACCGCAACGCTCGACGAATTGAAGAAAATTTTCCCCAAACTGGACGTGCATGATTCGCTGGAACCTCTTCTTGAATACCGTAATACACGCAAACATTTCCGCGCGCTGGAGGAGATCGCCAACGTGCCCGGATTCGAGACGTTCGAGAAGCGCTACTGGCTGGTCAGCCGGCTGGCCACCGTGACCCCATGACGCAAGCGGAACGGTATTTCGGGAAATACAAGCTCATCGAGCCGCTCGAACTTGGAGGCATGGGGGAGACGTATCTGGCCGAAGACGTCGTCCAGGGAGCGCGACTGGTCGTGAAAATCATGCCGGCGCCATTGTCAAAAAATGCGGCCTTTCGGGACCGGTTCATGCGCGAGTGCAAGGTGCTGCGAAAAATGGATCATCCCGGGATTCCCCGGCACCTTGAGGAAGGAGAAATCGACGGTCGACGCTATCTCGCGATGGAATTCATCCGGGGCCAGTCCCTGGCAAGAATCATGGGGCAAGCGCCGGCCCGGATCAACGAGAAACTGACCGAGACCGTTTTGCGTGGGGTGGCGCGGATTTTGGCGTATGCGCACAGCCTGGGCATCCTTCACAGGGATGTCTCTCCCCAGAACATCCTGATCACCGAAGGCGGGGAGGTCAAGCTGATCGATTTCGGCATCTCGAAACTGGCGGACGAGATCACGCTCAGCATGACCGGCGAGTACCTCGGAACGCCGGCGTACATGGCGCCGGAGCAAATCATGGCGTTTGGGACGAAGGCGCCGGACGCGAGGTCCGATGTCTGGTCCCTGGGCGCGGTCGGGTTCCGGCTGTTGACCGGCCGGCGCCTCTATGATGAAGATTCGCCCGTCGAAGTGGTGCGGCGCATCACCGATCTCGTGGTCCCGGCGCCGTCTGTTCTGGATGTCAAGCCCGATGCGTCACCGCGTCTGGCTCGGATCGTCGATCGGGCGCTGCAAAAAATTCCGAAATACCGTTATGAATCGGCCGAGGCCATCGCACGCGAGCTGGAACGATCTGACCGGGCCACGCCGGATTTCTTCAGTCCGGCGCGAAGATATTGGCTGGATCAAATGGTCTATCTTCCTTTTGCGAAACGCTGGGCGGTGGTGGACGAAGAAGGCCGTTTCGGAAACCGGTTCTACTTCGGACTCGTGCGCCAGGATGGTTCCCGGAGCCGGCGGGTCAGCGGCTCCGCCGCCCCAAGTGCCGGCGTCTCCGACGCCGGCCGCAGCAGCGGCTGTTTCGCCGATGACGTACGGTCCCGTGCGGATTCCGAGGGAGGCCATGGGTCAAAGGCCTGCACCGAATGCGGCGGTGGCCTGCATCCCGATGAGTTCTGCCCGGCCTGCGGGCTGATCGCCGCAGGCGCGGCCTCGTCCTGTACCGTCGTTGCCCGCCACGCCGATATCACGCCGCCCGGGCCGTCCCGACCCGGCCGGATCAAAAAATGGGCGTTCGGAGCCGCGGGCGTCGTTGCGGCGGCCTTGGGCGTGTTTCTCTGGATGAAACTCACCCCGGACCGGCCCGCGGCCGTCGGTCAACCGAAGGCGGTTCAGCCGGCGGAGGCGCCGGGTGGAGAAGTTCCGGTCGACCCTTCCAAAATCAATATCAACGCGGCGTCCCTTGCCGAGCTCGCGCAAATCAAGGGAATCGGTCTCCAGACCGCTTCGCAGATTGTCATCCTTCGCGAAATCGCCGGACCCTTCAAGCACATCAACGAGGTCGGCATGATCCCCGGCGTCACGGAGGAGACGATGGAGGAACTGAAACCCCTGGCCTACGCCGGTCCCGCCGCTGAAAAATTGCCGAGCCGGCCCAAAGTCAATATCAATACCGCGTCACCGGAGGAACTGAAAAAAACATTACCCCGCATGAAGAATAAAATCGTCCGGCAGGAACCATGGGCCGCGCTCAATCATCTCATCGAATACCGGCAAGAAAACGGCCCCTTCAAAAATATGGAGGAGATTCGCGAAGTCCCCGGATACGGCCGCAGCGGGGTCGGCAAGAATTACTGGCTGGTGTCCAAATTGTGCACGGTGCAATGACGCGGGCGACGGGGCCCTTCCGGGCGCGCGCGATCATTCCACCGTCGCCAGTTTGGAGACCAGCCAGTACCGCTTTCCGGTTGTTGGAAATCCCCGGACGTTGGCGACGTCTTCGATGGTCTTGAAGGGACCGTTCTTCTGCCGGTGGTCGAGCAGCTCGGCCAGTTCCTTCCACGGATTGTTCGTAGCGTGAACATTGTATAGTTGAACAAAGACGGCCTTGAGTTCCGCTTCCGTGGCCGTGTTGATGTTGATCTTCTTTCTCTTCGGCAGCGCCTCCTTGGGCGGCCCGGCGCGGGCGATGGATCTTAGGGCCTCCAGATTCTCGGGTCTCATGCCCGGCATCATGAAGAGTTCGTCGACGCGGGCGAAGGGGCCGGCCATTTCACGGAGGATGACGATCTGCCGGGCAGTATAGGGATTGAGAGGCTCAAGGTCCGCCAGGGCTTTTTCGGAGGCCTCGTTGATGTTCACAAGCGAGGTGTCGCCTGACTCGATCCATCGGGGCTCAACGGGGCCGGCCGGCGTTGGGTCGGCGTCGGAGACGCCGACACTTGGGGCGCCGGAGGCGCTGATCCGTGACGCCGGCACTTGGGGCCTCGGAGAGGCTGATCCAGAGACGCCGGCATCACGCGCCGATACGAGCCGCCATCCACCCCACACCAGGGCCGCAAGGACGACGACGACGGCCAATCCGGCCGCCATGACAGGGATGCCGCGCGGGGTGAGCGCGCGCGCGGGCGACGGCGTCTGCGAGACGGCCACGGGTTGGCCCGGTGGTCCCGCACTATCCTCCAGGATTTCCGCGACCTGCCGGTACCTGGCGCCGATCCGCCGCTGGAGACATTTGCGGATGATGCTCACCGACCGCGGGGACAGGCTGGGATTCAGGGCGCCGACATCGGGCGGATCGAACCGCGGGTCCAGGATTTTCCGGATGACGGCGGGATTCGTTTCTCCCTCAAACGGAAGTTGTCCTGACGCCAGTTGATACCCGAGAACGCCGAGCGACCAGATGTCGGCGGATTCGGTCACGTTCTTGGACGAGTCGATCTGTTCCGGCGCCGAATAATGGGGCGTGCCGAGAATCTGGCCGGTCAGGGTAAAGTGCGCCTCCTGAACCATTTTCGAAAGGCCGAAATCCGTGATGCGGATTTGACCGTCGGCCAGCACGATGATGTTTCCCGCCGTCAGGTCCCGGTGCAGGACACCCTGTCGATGCGCGGCGGCGACGCCCTCGCATATCTTCGCGAACAGGCCCCGCCACTCGTCGTCGCCGGGCAGGCCGGCCCGACGGGCCAGCCAAGTCCGCATATCCGCGCCTTCGATCCATTCCATCGCGAGAAAATACCGGCCGGCGTCCATGCCGAAATGGTAGGCGCGCGGGATCATCTCATGCGAAAGGGTCAGATAGACGCGCGCCTCGCGCCGGAATCGCTCGACAAATTCCTGCCGGTCGCTGAACGACTCCGGAAGAACCTTCACAGCCACCACCTTGCCGTCCTCCGGGTCCTCCGCGCGGTAGACCGTGCCCATGCCGCCGCTGGCGACGACCGACTGAATCTTGAACCGGCCGATCCATTTGGGGGTGCCGGCGGTCATTTCGAGAACACCTGGATCTGCCGCTCGAATTCCTCGCCGGACATGCGGGGGATGCCCATCTCCATGGCTTTTTGCAATCGCGGAGATCCATCGTCCACGCCGGCGCCGACAACAACCAATTTCACATTTTTTGAAATAGCCCCGCCGCCGCCCTTTGAGTATAAAGCGCCGAGGGCCTTCAATCGCTCGCCGGCCTGCTCCTGAGTCAGCCTTGGGAGCTGTCCCACAATCACGACGCGCTTCTCCTTGAACGGATTCTCGCCCTTGAGCGCCTGAACGATGAATTTCGCAGTCGCCTCGAATTCGTCGTCCGAAAGGACCGGCGCGGCGCCCATCAGCGGGATCTCCTCGTCCAGGCGGATCCAGTTCGGACGATGGCGCTTCTTTGCGGGAATTTCCACCACTTTGGGCAACCGAAAGACGCGGAGAACGATCGCGTGGAGAGGATTACTCACTTCTTTGGCGTGCTTCAACGCGTAATCGAGATCGTGCGCCATCCAAGGATCCATCCGCCGGATTTCGGCCTCGCCGATCTTGACGTTGAGGACGGAAAGCGCAACGTATTGGATGGGTACGATGTCTTTGCCGTAGGCCGCCACCGGCGGGACTTTTCCGGGTTTGAGTTCGAATCCCTCAATCGGCGACACTGCCGGATACAGGAACAAAACTTTCCCGGGCTTCACGCCTCCCGTCATGCCGCGGAGCGCGAGGACCGTTCGGCCGGCCCCCAGCGCCGCGGCATGGCGCGGGTCGAAGAGAAGGGCGCTCGATGAGGAGGCGGGGAGTTTGTAGGATCGGAAATCTGACGGGGGAGCCCATACCGGATTGTCCGTGGCCGAAGTGACTCCGTCCTCGGCGGCAGGCGCGTCTTCAAGGTCGACGGCGGGGCCTCGGCCCTGCCACCACCAGCCGAGACCGGCAAGGATCACCAAGCCGGTGGCCGCCGCAATGATCCGCGAAACCAGCCGGCGCCGCCCGGCCGCGGAGGCGCGCCGGGCCACCGGCTCGGAGGGGTCGCCCTTCAAATCCTCCGCGATCTCCCAAGCCTGCGCGTATCGCCGGTCCGGATCGCGTTCGAGACATTTTCGAATGACGCTTTCCGCCAGGACCGACAGTTTCGGATTCAGGCTCCGGGGCGGCGGCGCCTGACAGGCCGGATCCAGAATTTTCTTGATCACCTCGGCGCTCGTGGCGCCGTCGAAGGGCCGGCGGAGCGTCGCCATCTGGTATCCGAGCACGCCGAGAGACCAGAGGTCCGCCTGCGCGGTCACGTCTTTCGTCGATTCGATCTGTTCCGGCGCCATATAGTGCGGCGTGCCGAGAATCTCGCCGGTCACCGTGAAATGCTCCTCACGGACCATGGTCGAGAGACCAAAATCGGTGATCCGGACGTTGCCGTCCGGCATCAGGATCACGTTGCCGTCCGTCAGGTCGCGGTGCAAAATCCCCTGGGCGTGCGCCGCCGCCAGGCCGTGGGCGATCTTTGCGAAAATCGAAAGCCACGGCCCGTTGTCCGGAAGGTCGGTCTGCTGGGGCAGCCAGGCGCGCAGACTCTTGCCGTCGATCCATTCCATCGCCATGTAATACCGGCTGCCTTCCATCCCAAAGTCATATATTTTCGGGATCGCCTCGTGCGACAGGCTCATCCCGATCCGCGCCTCACGCTTGAACCGCTCCACAAACGACTCCTGCCGCCCGAAGGCCTCCGGTAAAACCTTGATCGCCACCACTGTCCCGTCCTCCGGATCCTCCCCGCGGTAGACCGTCGCCATCCCACCGGTCGCGGCGACGGACAGCACGCGGAACTTGCCGATCTTTTCAGGCGATGGCGCGGTCATTGGAGGAGGTGAAAGGCGTTTTTATAGGGCGTGATGTCCAACGACCAGTCGCTGGTGCGCAGGAACACGCGGGTTCCATCCGGTCTGAAGGCTGCAGCCCGTGTGGAACCTGTGCCGGATCCCTTTGGCAAGCCTTCGATGACCTCCGGCGACAAGATTTTTCCTGGAACCACGAACAGGTCGCCGGACTCTTCATGGTCGATGACTACAAAGTAGGGTCCGAAGGCCGCGAGCGCATGAGAGATGCCCGTACTTAAACTGACAAAGTTTCGATTCTTCGCCCGGACCGTCGTACGATAGACATAACATTTACCATCCCCGACCTCATACGTTCTTGCATTTCCGCCGATTCGCCCTTCCACAAGAATCCGGTCAATCCTGACATCGAATTTTGCCGCGAAACGCAGATCGTCGTCGGACATCTCTTTCCTGCGGTACGTCGGCTTCTCCGACGGATGCGCGACCGGCGCGTCATCGCCGGACCCCCCTTCATCCCCCCTTGTAAAGGGGGGAACGAGGGGGGTTGACCCATTTTCCTGCACCGGGTTTCCGCCTCCTCCGGCGTCAGGACGCGCGGCCCAGCCGATGACGGCGCCGGCCGCGAAAAAGCCAGCGAGGAGCGCCGCCGCCGTAGATGCCCGGATTTTTCGCCGCCGAACTCCAATCTGGACGCTGCTGCTGATTCCCTCCCACACGGCGCCCGCCAGTTCCGCCGCGCTCCACGCGCCGCAGGCGGGACACGCGTGGCCGGGTTGGACATCGCCGTGACCGCAGGTGTTGCAGGATGAACTCATGGGATTAAACCAACGGCATCTGGACCCCCGCTTTCGCGGGGGTGACGGGCTTTGCATATGTAAAGAAGCGTTGGATACACTGGACACCTCATTCCCCTTCACCGCCCGGTTCCTCTCTCACCTCAGGCGGCAGCCGGCTTTCATCCGTCGTCTGCACAGGCCCAACCGCCTGGAGATTTGAAACGGGGTGCGCAATCCAACCACTGCCAACTCCTGCGGCGAGGGCGGCCGCCCACGCCATCATCCATTTCGCCGGGACCCGCCGCCGCCCGGCCGCCGGATACGGCGATTTCTCATCCGCCGAGCAGGAAAGGCTGAGATTTCGCCCGTCGATCTCGGCCTCCATCACGCCGGATCGGCCCAGCCGGCCGCGCCGTACGACCCGGCCCATCTTGCCTCCGAGATGTTCGTGCACAAAGACTTCGCCCCGAACATACTCTCGATTCGGATCGTAGACGAACGAGCGGGGGATTGGATCGGGCGAATCGAAATCGGCCACGAGTTCATCGCACGACGAATACCGGCCCGCCGGATCTCTGCAGAGACACCGGAGGACCAGCAGATTCCATTTCAGATGCGGGCCGGCACCGCCCTCCAGCGGGGCTTTGAGGGCGTGCCGGGGATTGAGGATCGACGAAACGATCGTGGCGATGTTTTTGGAGGGAAACGGCAATGTTCCCGTCAGCGTTTCGTACAGGACGGCGCCCAAAGACCAGATGTCCGTCCGCGCGTCGATCGGGCTGCCCGTTTCGAACTGCTCGGGCGCCATGTAGGCCGGCGTGCCGAAATGCTGGCCGGTCATGGCGAGGGTCATTTCGTCGACCAGCCGGGATATCCCGAAGTCGATGACTTTCACGTGGCCCGCGTCTGTCACGATGATGTTTTTCGACGAGATGTCCCTGTGAATGATCCCGAGGCCGTGCGCATGTCCGAGCACCCCCGCGACGCCCCGCAGAACCTTTTCCGCAAGTTCCACGCCAAGGCTCGATGTGCCGTTGGCCAGGACCCATTCGAGCGGGCGGCCTTCAAAATACTCCATCGTCACGTATCGCTTGCCGTCGATCTCGCCGTCTCCGTAAATCGTCGGCACGCCCTCGTGCGACAGCCGGCCAAGCGACGCGCATTCGCGCTTGAACCGCTCCCGCCACTGCTTGTTCCTGGAGATGTGCTCCGGCAGGATTTTCAGCGCGACTTGCCGGCCGCCGCGCGACGGGTCCTCCGCCAGATAGACCTTGCCCGTCCCCCCGTGCCCGATCTCGCGAATGAGCTTGAACGTGCCGAAGAATTCGGTGCTCAACATGGATGGGTCCTACACCCGCGCGAATTCCTTGAGGAGGACGACGAAATTTTCGCCGACCTTGGACATTTTCTGCACCTGGTAGTCTTTCGCCCGGTACCGCACGATGTCGTAGAGATCGACGCCGGCGTCCTTGCGGAGGGTGAGTCGGACGGTGTTGGTTTTGAGGTCCTCGATTTTGACGGTGTCGGCCGTGGAAATCTCATCTGTGAGCGGCTGGCCCATGATTTCCCTCCGGATGCGCTTGGCAACGTGCGCGCTGAATCCGCGGTCCCTCATTATTTTTTCAATGTCTTCGGGAGGCGTCTGTTTCTCGCGCAGCGCCTTGCCGTCCGCCACGGCCTTCTGCATCAACTTCAGAATGGCACCCGCCATCATCGTTTCGTCACCGTACGGCATGCATCCGACAATAGATGTGCGGCGCCGGTTTTGCAATGGATTTTTTCGTGGCGCAAAGATATATAGGAGCGGTGGCCACAGGACAGGTGAAGCAAGAGACGTCGAGTTCGGCCGGACCGGTCGTGATGTTCGACGCCGAGTTCCGGCTCGGTCTTCAGCGCCTCCTGGCTCTGCTTGGCGACCGGGAGTCTTTTTCCATCGTCCAGGCGGATCTGGGGGACGAGGACCCTCAGATCCGGGCCGGCGCGATCCGGCTGATCGGCGAGCTGGGGCTGTCGGAGTACCTGCCCAACATCCTCGACCGGCTTCAGAAAATCTACGGAAAACAGCAAAGCCAGAAAGAGCTGCCGTTCACCGTCGCGGTCTTCAGCGCCCTTAAAAAGATCGGCACCACGGAAATCGCGGAGGAGTTGTCACGCCGGTTCGAGCAGTTGCCGGAGTATTTGAGATTGCCGGCGCTCTACGTGATCGCCGCGCACGGCGCCGGCAGCGAGCCGATCGACCGATTTTTTCAGGGACTCCTTCGGCCGGACACGCCGCATCCCGATCTTCGACCCGACGCCATCGAGCTGTACGGCGCGCTGGTCGCCAGAGAGCCTGGCCCGGCCCTCGCGATGTTCCGTTCGGCGCTGACGGAAGGGAATCCCGATGTGTCGCGCGCGGCCGCAGCCGCCCTCGCCGGCCTCTTGGCCGAACGCGTTTTCGAAATTTCCGACTGGCCGCGACTTCCGTCCGGCCTCCAGGCGCAGATCCTTCGGATCGCGCCCTCCGTGCCGGCGGCGGCGCTGGGGGAGGCGATGAAGTCCGAACACATAGAGGTGAAGCAGGAGGCGGTGACCCGGATCCTGAGCGCGGCGGAACCGCCCCACGCCATCCTCGACGTCATCCGCATCTTCAGCGCCGAATCCGAGTGGGACACGGTCGGCGCGGACGCCCTGGCCTCGACGCTCGCGCGATGGTACTCGACGGGCCAGGGACGGCTGGCGCTGGTTCAGATGTTTTCCTACATCCTGCGGCGCCAGACGGGCGTATTGGAGAAATTCCTGCCGACCCCCGGCGCCATCCTGGCCGACATCGACCGCCTCATCGCACGCCTGCGGCGCGCCCTTTTGCGCACCGGATCGCCCCGGATGGCGAACGCCCTCGCGGATGCGCTGATCGGGAAAGCGGCGCCGGCCGGCGTCATCGACCTCGTGGACGGCTTGCTGTCGCTGTATCCCAGGGAAAAAGAGCTTCGCGCGACGGTCGAAGAGCTTCTCGGCATCCCGGACGAGCGGACACGAAAACGAATTGCGTCGGAAGTGAGGCAGATTCCGGCCGGGGCGTTCATCCCGCTCAAGAAGATTTTGAAAATCCTCCCGCCCCTCAAGGAACCGTCGCTGAATCCCACGCTGAAAATCATCCGCGACCTGTCCCGCGCCCACTCCGACGCCGAACTCGAATGGCTGGCCGTCACGCACCTCGCGGGCTGTGGCGATCCGTCCGCGGCCGGCGCCGTCTGCGACGCGGCGCTCAGGGGCGTCGCCGAATCCGGCGACGGCGAGTCGCACCGCGGCCTTGACGTTTCGGTGTGGCTCCGGACCCTGTCGATGGATACGGCGCCCGCACGGATTCGAGAGACGTTGCTGGCCATCATCCGCCGGACATCCCAGCCGGATACGTTTCGGGCCGCGGTGGAACTCTTGAGCGTCAAAAACGATCCGCAGGTGTCCAGCGCCCTCATGGAACGTCTGCCGGACTTGGTGGGCACGCTGCGATTCACGGCCATCCAAGCCATCGGCCGCATGGGCGACCGGGTCCATCTGCCTGTCTTTTTGGCGGAACTTTCGGCGGACCGGCAGGAGCGGCAACTGGCAGGCCTGTTGGGGCTGGAGAAACTTCTTGACGCCAATCCCGATCTTCCGCCGAACACCGTGAGCACGCCGCTCTATGAGTTGAATCGTTGCCCCGATCTGACCATCCGGACAGCGGCGGTGGGACTCCTGGTCCGCCTGAACGATCCCAATCGCATGGACCTCGTGGCCGACATCGTGGCGGCGCCTCAGCCCGTCCCTGCGAGCGCCTACCGGCTCGTCTCCGCGCTCGCGCAAGAGAATATTTCGGAGGAGGACCGCACAAAATTATTCCGCGCCCTCCTCAGCCGGATCGGAAGAATGTCGGACGAGGATTCGGAGCCGATCGCCGACGCCTTCCGGGCCGTTCTGGCCGGCCGGCCCTTCGCGTCCCTCCTGCAGACGGAGCGGCAACGCGCGGACGAGGTGCAGGATTTGAGCGACCTGCTCCGGCGCCGGTCGGGCGCCCAAGCGGCGACCGATTTCAAAATATCCAAGTCCATCCAGCGCCGGTCAATCGCCTTCATCGACATCACCGGGTTTACGCCGCGCGCGTCCCGGCTCACGGCGATCGAGCTCGGCGTGTTCCTCGTTCAGGTCGAAGACGAGATTCTCCCCTACATCAAGAAACACGAAGGCGCGCTGATCAAACGCCTGGGCGACGGATTCCTCGTTTCCTACCCGGGTTCGGTCCGGGCCCTGACCTCCGGCCTCGAGATGCTGCAGTTTCTTGCCAGGAAAAATCAGCTCCTTCAGGAGGAGGACCGCGTCCGGCTGCGGATCGGCATCCACACCGGGGACGTGCTGGTCGCGCGGGACGACGTTTTCGGCGACACCGTCAACGTGGCCGCGCGGGTGGAGGCGCTGGGCAAGCCCATGTGCGTCACGTTTACGGAGGACGTGTTCAGGGATCTGCCCGGCCGCAACCGTGTGATCGAGCCGCTGGGACCGACGAAGCTGAAAGGGAGGGACGAGCCGATCGAGATTTACCGGATCCGGCTCGACGTCATCTACGAGGCCCAGACCGACGCGATCCGCAAGGTCATGGCCATGCCGGACTGGATGCCGAAAATCAAAAAATTCAAGACCGACCTGGAGGAACGGTACCGGCGGCTGTCCGAAAAAATCGAGGAGGCCGAGCACATGGCCGAGCGCGGCGACTTCGCCCACGCCGAATCCCTCGTCATCGAGATCGAAAAGCAGATGCTGTAGAGCGTTCCATGCAGGACATCGGCCGGTATCACATTCTTTCCCTGATCGGCGCCGGCGGGATGGGGACCATCTACAAGGCGCAGGACACCCGGGACGGGCGGATCGTGGCGTTGAAGACCCTGCACAAGATGTTTCTCGAGAAGGAGGACATCGTGCGGCGGTTTCAGACCGAGGCCCGGGCCTGCCTGAAACTCGTTCATCCGAACATCCTCCGGGTCCTCGATTGCGACCGCACGCCCGATACGTTCTATCTGGCCATGGAGTACGTCGAGGGGAAAAGCCTGAAGGAGTATATCAAGGCTCTCGACGCGGATTTACCGGAGCAGGTCCTGCTCAGGATTTTTTCGCAGATCTGCGACGCCATGGGCTTCGCGCATCAGCAGGGCGTGCTTCACCGCGACCTGTCCGCGTCCAACGTCGTCGTGCGGGACACGCTCGACGTGACCATCATCGATTTCGGCCTGTCGAAACTCGCCACCGAGATGACGATGACCCTCACCGGCACCATCGTCGGCACGCCCGAATACATGGCGCCGGAACAGTTCACGTCCCTGAAGGAGGTGGACGAACGCGCCGACATCTGGTCCATGGGGATCCTCCTGTACGAACTGATCGCGCGGCGGTCGCCGTATGGGGAGACGATCCAGCCCGTGCATCTGACCCGCAAGATCGTCGACGCGCAGTTCGTTCCGCCGCCGCCGGTCCAATTCAACAGAAACCTCCCGGCCAAATACGACTGGATCGTCCAGAGGGCCCTTGAGCGGGACCTCGACGGCCGGTATCGGCGCGTGGAAGACATGCTCCGGGATATGAAAGCCCATCCCGATGATGTGAAACCGCCCGGAAAAATCGCGCCCGAGCGGCGCGTTGTCTCCCGACTGCGGTATGCGGCAGCGATCGCGATTGGGGTCTGTGCGATCGTCCTTTTGACATTCTTTATCCTTCATCGGCGTAAGGCGGAACCGCCGCTGGATCGTGCGACATCAACAGCAGCGACGGCCGCGGAGACCGCAGTGTCCGTCGCTCTCAAGGAAATGGCGCCGAACGCGGAGGCCCTGGCCCGGGGGATGACCATCTTCGGATATCGGAAGCAGGTGTTCAAACCCGGAAAACGGTTTGTTCTTTATCCGACGTACAGAAATGTCCGGCCGGAAAAATTCAAGGAAAAGTATCGGCCGCTGGTCGAAGAATCACTGGCCGCCAAAAAATCCGGCGTATCCATCAAAGCCTATGCGATCCTTGAAGACTCCGTCAAAGTCACCGGCGCGGACATGGAGCGGCTGGATCCCTATTATGTCTGGACCCAAGCCGACATGCTGGACTATTGTGGAAACGCGCAAAACGTTTATGTGGTGTTCATGCGGGTCTATCGGCTTCCGCAGGAAATCGAGATCCCTTCGCTTCCAAGCGGCGCCGTCATCTTCGCCAATCTGGACACGCCGGTGTCCGTGTCCGGCAGCACGCCCGTTCTGGACGACGACGCCTATGGGTCGAGAAAGAGGGAGATTCTGACGGCGCTGGGCCGCGGCCTCCCGGAAGGACCGTAGTATCTTATCAGAAACCAATAAGACCCGACCGCCCCTCAGAACGTGTGAATGTTGTCCGGGGGCCGCCCTCCAGTTATGATCGCGTGGATGCCTGCAGACGCGCGATTCGGCGACTACCAATTGATCCGGGAAATCGGACATGGCGGGATGGGGGCGGTCCATCTGGCCGCGCGGCCGGGCGATCCACGGCCCGTGGCGTTGAAAATCGTGCCGGACTATCTCTCCAGAAATCAGACGTTCCGCGACCGGTTCGCCCGCGAGTGCCAGTCGCTCCGGCGGCTCGAGCATCCCGGGATCCCGCGCATTTATGAGGACGGCGAAATCGACGGCCGCCGGTACCTGGCCATGGAATACGCGGAGGGCCAAACGATCGAGTCGCTCCTCGAATCGCCGGACAGTCGGGTTTCGGGGGAATTTGTCCGAACCCTCCTGACTGGCGCGGCCCGCATTCTCGACTACGCCCACGGACGCGGCGTGATCCATCGCGACATCTCCGCGCGCAATATCATCGTCACGCCGTCGGCCGGCATCAAGCTGATCGATTTCGGCATCTCCAAACTGGCGGACGAAGTCACGCTGACGATGACCGGCCAGCACCTCGGCACGCCCCTCTACATGGCGCCGGAGCAATTTGCCTCGGGCGGCGCCAAATCCATCGACGCGAGGGCCGATTTGTGGTCCCTCGGGATTGTGGGATTCTGCCTGCTCACCGGGAAAGCGCCTTATGTGTACGACAATCATCTTACGCTGATGCGGCAGATCATCGACCCCGAGATGGTCCTTCCGCCGGCGCTCGATGCGAAGCCGGACGCCGACACCGGCGTCGCCGCCGTGGTGGATCGCCTCCTGCAGCGGAACCCCGAGCACCGGTTTCAGACGGCGGCGGCGCTTCTCGAGGCGCTCCTGCATCCCGATCAGCCGCTGCAGGAAACCTTCACGTCCGGCCGCAAGTACGCCCTCAACGAGATCGTGTATCTTCCGCACGTCAAGCGATGGGCGGTGGTGAACGAGCGGGGACGGCTGGGGCGCGCTCCTTACGTGGGGCTGATCCATCACGGCGGGACCGCGAGCGGCCGGGTATGCGGGATCAAAAAGTCCGTCGCGGAAACAGCCGCGGAACCCTGTCCGGAATGCGGCGGAAAAACAGCAAAGGCGGCCCCTCAACAGACGGATGTCGGTGGGTTCTGCCTGTCGTGCGGGTTGATTTCCGATTCGTTGATGCCGCTGGGCCGGAAAACCGAAACGAGGGCGTCGGCCGCGCGCCGGCGGATACTCAAACGCCGTCTGTCCCGCGCCGGGATATGGACAGCCGGTCTCGTATCCGCGGCCGTTCTGATCCATGCAGGGTGGGACCGGTTCCGCCCGGCGCCTCCGGAGGATAGGGCGGCGGTCGGTTTGATCGAAAGGGAATTTTCCGAAGTCTCCACCAAGTACAACAAGGATGAAGGACTGGTCATGGACGTCAATACCGCAGGATTCGAGGATCTGGTGAAGATCAAATTCATGAGCGACAACCGCGCGCTGTTTCTCATCGCCTACCGCCACAATCACGGCGCGTTCAAAAATATGGCAGACGTCCAAAGCGCCTTGAGCCTGACGGGGCAATACCAGACGGTCCTGGCCCAGTTGAAGGTTGCCTCGCAGTCAGCCGCGCCGCCCGACCCCGAATTTCTTCGGAGGTACAGACGCGTCAATATCAACAGCGCCGCTCATGACGAGCTGGTGACGATACCGTTCGTTTCCGAGAAAACGGCCGAGGGAATCCACGCGTACCGCAAATCCCATGGCAACATGCGGACCATCGACGACGTGCTCAATTCCGGCAAGAGCGAATACGCCTCGCAAATCAAACGCCACCGCATGGCATGGTTTGATTTTGTGTCGCTGGGCGACGCCTCTCTCGATCGGACATTTCAGCAGGCCGTGGACGTCTATTATGCCGGCCTTCGGGCGGCGTCCCAAAAAATTCCGGAATTCACGCGGATTGATCTGAACCACGCGACCGTTCTGGAAATGTCCAAGACCCTGAGAAGCAGTTGGGACGCGCTGGCCATCATGATGCACCGACACAAGTACGGCGCCTACCGGAGCGTGGAGGAGTATGTGAAGACCACGAGAATGGAGCGGGCGTTCACCAAGAACGAACGGATGCGCGACATGAGCCGTCTGACCCTGGAAGCCGCATACGTCACCCCCGGCGACCGGACGGTCACCCTCGACCCGGAGTTCTTGCGCGACTGGGGCGCGCCGTTGAATCTGAACACGGCGCCGGACGAGCGAATCGTCCGGATGCCGTTGTTGCTGAAGAAAGAGAAAGAGACGCTTTTGGCGGCCCGGCACGCGCGGAGGCTCCGGTCGGTGGACGAGCTCTGGCCATTGATGGAGCAAGACGGCCGCGCCCAAAAACGGTTCGATCTCTTGAGGGACTTCGTGACGGTGAAATAAGATGGAGTTCGGTAATTTCAAGCTGATCCGTGAGCTGGGGCATGGCGGGATGGGCGCGGTATACCTGGCGGAACGGCCGGGCGGCGGAAACGCGGTTGCTTTGAAAATCCTGCCGGAACACTTCACCAAAAACGAAACTTTTATCATGCGGTTCCGGCGCGAGTGCGACCTCATGCGCCGGCTGGACCACCCGGGAATCCCCCGCCTGTGTGACGAAGGCGAAGCCGGCGGCCGGCGATATCTGGCGATGGAATATGTGCCCGGCCTTTCACTCGAACAGTATCTGGCGGACGCGCAAGGCCGCGTCAGCCCTGAAAAGGCGCTGGAGGTGCTTGGCGGCGTCGCGCGAATTCTGTCTTACGCCCACCGGCAGGGCGTGATCCACCGCGACGTTTCGGCCAAAAATATTCTGCTCGGAGACGGCGGCGAGATGAAACTGATCGATTTCGGGATCGCCAAACTTGCCGATGACATCACCCTCACGGTGACGGGACAGCATCTGGGCACGCCGTCGTATATGGCGCCGGAACAATTCTCAGGCGCCGGAACAAAAGCGGTCGGGGCGCAGGCGGACCTCTGGTCGCTCGGCGTGATAGGGTTTCAACTGCTCACCGGCAGGCTCCCGTTTGAAGGCGAGACGCCCATGACCGTCATCCGCCACATCATCGATCCGGCCGTATGGACGCCACCCGTGCTGGACGTCAATCCTTCGGCCCCGCCGGCGCTGGCGGCGGTGGTCGACCGGCTGCTGCAAAAAGATCCGTTGCACCGGTATCCGACCGCGGACGACCTCGTGCAGGCGCTCGCGCTGAGCGCGTCGGAACAGCAGCCTCGCGAGACTTACGATCCCAAGCGGCGTTATGGGCTGGACGATATCGTGTATCTGCCGCGCCTCCAGCGATGGGCTGTCGTGGACGAGGAGGGCACGTTGAAGAAATCGACCTATGTGGGTCTGATACACCACGGGGGCCAAAGGAGCCGCCGGGCGTGCAGAATTAAAAAATATGAAAAAAGCGATTCGCCATGCGCGGAATGCGGCGGCAGCGCTGCGACGGAGGGGTTCTGCCCGGCCTGCGGTCTGATTGCGCCTCAAAACGAGTCCCTCTGCCGGCCGGGAATGACCCGTCATCTGCGCGGCCGCCGCCGAACCCGGATTCGAACGCTCTCCATGGCTGTCGCTTCGGCAAGCGTTCTTCTGCTGGCCGGATGGTCCGTCTTGTCGTGGAGCCGGCGCCAGACTTCGACGGAGGACCCAGCGACTGGGTTATTTAAAAAAGCGGATTCAGGCCGATTCGGGAAAGTGGACGGGCTCGTGCTGGACGTGAACGCGGCGACGTTCGAAGATCTCGTCAAAATAAAAAATATGGGAGCAGACCGGGCGCTCTTCCTTCTGGCGTATCGGCATCGGCACGGCGCTTACAAAGACCTCACGGACGTCGAATGGGCCCTCAAGCTTTCGAGGGATTATGGCAGAGAGGAAACAATTTCTCATCTCACCGTCCAGTCTCCAACCAGCGCCCCACCCGACTCGGAATTTCTCAAACGATACAAGCGGGTGAACATCAACCAGGCGGGCATGGACGAACTTATGTCCATTCCGTTTGTCGGGGATAAACTGGCGCAAAAGTTCCTGGAAAGACGCGGCACATCCGGCCCGTTTCGAAGCCTCGAAGATGTTCTCGGATCGAGAACGGCCCTCGTCCGGAATGCCAAGCTCACCGCGTGGCTGGATTTCATCTCGCTCGGAGACCCTGCGCTGGACCGCGCATTAGAGCAGGAGGTCGACGAATATTACGCGGGTACGTGGCAGACCGGCCGGCAGACCTCCAATCGGGACATAAGGGACGTTCGGGGTCAACTGGATCTGAACCACGCCCCGCTGCAGGACCTGAAGAGACAGATCGACAGCTCCTGGTGGGCGATGTATGTCCTGATGAGCCGTCACAAGCGCGGTTCGTTCCAATCGGTCGATTCGCTCATGGACCGGATGAACAAGTATTATGTTTCATCGGGGAGTAAAACCTGGGAAAAAATGGCCGTCAAATACCGCCGTGTCCTGTATGTCACTCCGGGTGATCGGACGGTAACCGTCGACTCCGGATTCTTGAAGGATTGGGGGCAGCCGCTGAACCTCAAATCGGCCGCAGAGGAACGAATTCAGGCCATCCCGTTTTTGAAGAAGCCGGAAAAGGAGGCCGTTCTCGCAGCGCGAAAAATTGGCTCTTTGCGATCGCCTGACGACCTTCGAAAGTTGATGACGCAGGAGAACAGCGCCGAAATGCGATTTCAAATATTGAGAGACTTCGTGACGGTGAAATAGGATGTCGTTCTGGAGCCGATCCGCCTGCCCCGCCTGCGGCGCCCGGCGCGGTCCGGCGGCGTTCTGCCGGACCTGTGGCGTTCTCGCCGACGCGCCGGCGCCTCGAACAGCCCCGGCACGACGGAGAATCGCAGCGGCCGTCGGCGGAGCGCTCCTGGTTCTCGCATCGTCGGTGGGATTGGGTCTTTGGCTTCGGAAGCCCGATCAGGCGCCGGTCGAGGTCATCAAGCGCGCGAGATCAGCCCCGAAAAAATCCGCCGGCCGGCTGGCGACCGGAGAAAAAGTCAATATCAATCTGGCAGGTCTGGCGGAGCTTCAGCGCCTGCATGGCGTTGGCCCGATGCTGGCGGACTGCATGATGGCGTTCCGCCTGACGTATGGCGCCTTCCAGTCCGAATCCGACTTCCGGTTTCTGCTCGGATCCACGCGGTCGACGATGGACGAGCGCCGCGAGCAGATTGAATATGGAGACGGCCGCACAGGCCCGATCGATCCGGAATTCTTGAGTAAATACCCGACCCGGTACGACATGAACGCGATGTCGGAATCGGACATGATCCGGATTCCCTATTTGAAGGAAGCCATCGCGCATTACATCGTGGACTATCGCGGCGCCCATGGCGGATACCGGTCGATGACGGAACTCATGGACGCCTTCAAAGACCTGAACATTCGCGGCGGATTTGAGGGGGAAGTGCGCAAGCGGTACACGCTGACATTCGCGATGTTTTTTTACGTCGACGATAAGGAAATGAACTGGACGCGCCGGAACCGCGACGAGTGGATGCGGCTGGTGTCCGGGCCGAAGGCGCCGCCGGCGCCGGCCGGGTCCGCGCCGCAGGCGCCGGCCGAGCCCGCGCGCGATCCGGCCGAGGGATATTAGGCTAGACTTTGATCCGGTACGTGATCGCGCGGCCGAACTGGCAGATCGTGAAAGCCGCCTCATCGGAAGGCGGGGGTGGAACGGACGGGCGGCAGACCGCTCTGGCCAGCGCGATGGTGGTGTTGTCCCGGCCGCCGGCCTGAAGCGTTTCTTGGATCAGTTCGCGGACCTGGTCGGACACGAGCGGCGTTTTTCGCAGCACTTGCTCGATGGCCCGGTCGTCGAGCATGTCGGTCAGGCCGTCCGTGCACAGCATGACGACATCGCTCGGCGAGACCTTCGCCGTTGATGACTCTGGCTCGACGCCGTCCGATTTGCCCACCGTTCGCGTGATGACATGGCGCAGGCGGTGACGGCGCGCCTCCTCCGGCGTGATCTTCTTCTGCCGCATCAGGTCCATGACGACCGAGTGGTCCAGCGTCACCGGCCGCAGGCCCTCCTTTCCGAAAACATACCCACGGCTGTCACCGGCGTGCGCAACGTGCAGGGTCTGGCCCGACAGGACGGCCACCACCACCGTGGTGGCGATGCCGTCCGGCATGCCGCGCCGCCCGGCCTCCCGCAGGATGCGATCATGGCCGGTCAGGATGCTCTCCGTGAGATCGCGAGCCGAAATCGCCGGGGCGTAGTCGACCACGAGGTCGTCGGTGTTCATCGTGGCCGCGCGAAATCCTATATCGTCCGAAGCCGTCGCGACGGCGACGCGCCGAAAGGCCCGGCAGAACAGGTCGACCGCGATAGATTTCACCAGCATGTTCGACGCGACTTCTCCCGACTCCTCGCCGCCGACGCCATCCGCGACGATCAGGACGGTCACGGGCTGCGCCCCGCGGGGCGGTCGGAAACGCCACGCGACATGGGCATCCTCGTTGTTGGACCGGGAATTGCCGACGTCGCTCCCGCCGGCCATATCGTCCGTCCGGGATTCCATGCCGGACCATTCCCGGAACGACCGGGCTGCCTCCTGGTCACAGATGGTGTTCCACAGTTCGCTGATGTCGATAGGACCGGTGTAGGAGTCCAAGTCTCTCTTCCGTTCGGTTGTCATCGCTCGTCCCAACGTAGCAAAGCCGTCTGCATTCGGAAAGCCTTATTGTGTTTTTGTCCATATTGCCCGGCCCGGCGGACAGAGGTAGACTGCGAGGCGCGCGAATGAAAAAGGTCATCTGTGTCTGCGGGCAACGGATTTCTCCGAGAATCGCATACTGTCCGTCGTGCGGCGTCCTGACACAGGACCTCGCCCGACAAAGCGTCGCACGGACGCGATGGTGGATGTGGCTTTCGCTGGCATTCATCGGCGCTGCCGTCCCCGCCGCGATCTTCATCCGGACCGGCAGGTCCAACACGAACGCGGTACCCGCCGGGCCGTCGGGGGAATTGTTGTTCAAGAAAAACATTCGACTGCAGCCGGGCGAAATGCTCAATATCAATACGGCCACCCTGGATGAACTGAAGCGGGTGCCGCATGTCAACCGGCAGATGGCCGTCATCATCATGGCCCACCGGGCCGGGCGGGGAGCGTTTGTGGAAAAGGAAGACCTGAAAAAACTCAGCGGGATCACCAACACCGCCTACGACGCGATGGAACCCTTCATCGAAGCCGGCAACGGACGGTCCGTCACGGTGGACGGTGAATTTTTCCGGATGTTCCCCCGCAGGATCAACCTGAACACCGCAGTGGAGTCGGACTTGACCCGCGTTCCCTATGTCCAGAAATATTTCGCCGGTCTTATTCTGGAGTATCGCCAGTCCCACGAATCATTCCGCTCGACCGGCGAACTCGTCGAGGCCTTCAAGAAAATGAGGGAACTCGGCAACTATAATCAAATGCAGTATTCATCGCCGAAAGAACGTGCCTTCACCATCGAACCTTTCTTCTGCGTGCAGGTCGACGACTGCGGGTGGAAATAGATGATCAAGGCCTACTCGTGCCGCGTCTGCGAATCGGCCTGGCCCTACGGCGGCGCCTATTGCCGGCGCTGCGGCGTCCTCGGGCCGCCGCTCGGCCGCACGCAACCCTGGCGCGTCGCGCTCCTCTCGGTTTTGGCACTCGGGTTGATCGTGGCGGCCGCGATCGGAGTTTGGCGATGGTGGCCGAAATCCGCGCCGGGCGGCGTTGCGCTGGAAACGATGAGTTTCGTCGTGACGCCCCAGGGCAAAGTCCACCGGTTCAATTGCTGGCTGGTCCGGAGAACCGCGGCCGAAAAGCTGTCGAACTTTCCGACGATCCATTCGGTGCGAGCCGCCGGGCATCAAAATGACTGCGGGTTCTGCCGCCCCGGCACGCCGCTCCCAACGGCGCTCGAAGGCTTCACGTTCGGCGCCGTCCCCTCGACCGGGAACGTCCATACCGTCCTGTGCTACTGGATCTATCGGTCGAGCGAAGCGCCGAAAGGCTATACCTCGCTGGACGCCGCCGTCCGGGACGGATTCCGGCCCTGCACGCTCTGCATGCCGGGCGGGGTAGCGCCTACGGCGCCCGGCGACGGCGCAGACGATTCTCAGAAATGGGCCGAGATCATCGGCCCCACGTGGGACTCCGAACTCTGGTACGCCTACGTCTTGAAGGAGGTCGAATTCCCAAACACGCCCGTGGACGAATTTTTCAAATCGCTCGGCGTTGAAGGATGGAATCCCCGCTGGACGCCGATCCTCCGCGACAAGGACGGCCGGCCCCGGGCGCTCATCCTCTCGCTGCCGCGCACGAAAATCGACCGGGCGATCCAGAGCAGGTTTTATGCCGGCGTCATCAAGAAGAAATATACAGACGAAAATTTGCGGCCCGGCATGTGGGTCTACCTCATCGAGATCAAACGCGACGTGCCCGGCAAGCCCGACGTGACAGACCCGCGGGTCCGCGTCAAAGGGAAACTGCTCCGCGTGGCCGAATTCGACGCCGGCCGGATCAGCGCCTCCGGCGCCCCAAGTGCCGGCGTCTCCGACGCCGGCCAATTCCGGACCCGGTGGCCCGAATCGGAAGCAGGGCGGACGTTGAGCTTGGAACAACTTTATAATGAGTGAAAGGACTGATAAACTTGCGGTCTATGCCGAATAAGAGAACCAAGAAACATCGGGATCATTCTGAAAAACACAATCACCCGCACGCGCACGGCGCAACGCACGACGAGTTCGTGCCGGTGCGCGTCGCGGTCCTCGCGGTGAGCGACACGCGCGATTTCGATTCGGACAAGTCCGGCGCGCTGATTTGCGAGCGACTGACGGCGGCAGGACACACGGTGGCGGACCGCAAGATATGCAAGGACGAGCAGGCGGCCATCCGGCGGATCGTCCGAGGATGGGCGAGTGACCCGCGCGTGGATTTTGCGATCGTGACCGGCGGCACCGGCGTGACCGGCCGGGACGTGACGCCGGACGCCGTCCGGCCGCTCTTCACGAAGCACATCCCGGGATTCGGCGAATTGTTCCGCTTCCTCTCCTACAGCGAAATCGGCTCGTCCACGATCCAGTCCCGGGCGGACGCCGGGCTTGTGCGCGACACGCTCGTCTTCATCCTCCCCGGCTCCACCGGCGCCTGCCGGCTCGCGATGGACAAAATCATCCTCGACCAACTTGACATCCGCCACCGGCCCTGCAACTTCGCGGAACTCTTGCCCCGCATCAAACACGATCCGGCGCCCGGTTCCTGAAATTTCACGCACTTCTCAGGTATCCCCTTCTCCCGCCTATGGCGGGAAAGGGTCAGGGTGAGGGTGGCCCCTCCCGGCCAGCGCCCGCCACGCACGGTCCTGAAGGTCCGGCTCTTTGCAGACGAGCAGGATCGAGCACCCGGCGTCGCGGGCGCGCGTCACCGCCTCCTCGATTCCGTACGCTTCCTGAATCGCGCCCATTTCGAGATCGTCGGAGAGAATTTCACGGTCAAATCCCATCTCGGCCTTCAACAAATCCGTGATGATTTTTTTTGACAGCGTCGCCGGCCCCGACGGGTCCAGGTTCGTGTACACGATGTGCGAGATCATCACCGTGTCGACGCCGGCCGAAATCGCGCGGCGAAACGGCAGCAGGAATTTCTCCTGCTCCTGACGCGTCACTGTGACTTTCGGTCCGGTTTCGTGCGGATCAAGCTCCGCCGGGCCGACGCCCGGAAAATGTTTGGCGCACGTCTGGATGCCGCCTTCGCGCATTCCCCGAATGAACGCCTCGGCCATCTCGGATACCAGGTCCGGGTCCGGGCCGAAACAGCGGTCCACCATGCGCGGGTGGCTCGTCGGCGTCAGCACGTCCACCACGGGCGCGAGATTCAGATCAAAGCCCCAGTCTTTCAGAGCGCACGCCGCCGTCTTCGCAGCCTGCCGCATTTTCTCCGGGTCGCGCGCTTCGCCGAAAAGGCGCGGCGCCGGAAACGGCGGTAGCGCGTCCGGAAACCGCACGACCCGGCCACCCTCATGGTCGATCGCCAGCCGGCACTGCGGCCCGGCGATTTCCTTCGTGCGGCGGATGAGCGATTTGATCTGCGCGACCGATCTGAAATTTCTTGTAAAGAGAATGACCGACGCCGGACGGATCCGGTCCAGTCGCGCCTCATCGTCACGAGTAAGCTCCGGCCCCGGCAGCCCGATCATGAGAGGAGTCGTCACGGGTTGGAAATCCTTTCCGATATTTTGAGCACCGTGTCCACATACAGCGGGCTGTGATTGTACCGCCAGATCACACGGCGCTGGGCGCGCGCCGCACGCCCCGGCCTCCAGCCGTTCTCCCGCAGATATCGGCAGACGCTTGCGACCGAGTCCGTGTCGCTCGACAGATCCACCCGGCCGTCCCCGTCGCCGTCCGCGCCATAGGCGGCCAGCGCGGTCGGCATGAATTGCGGCAGGCCCAGCGCGCCCGCCCAGGATCCGCGGATCGCGAAGGCATCCTGCGCGGGCTGTCGAAGAATCCATTCGAGAAACGCCTTGAGTTCCTTGTAGGCCCACCGCCCGCGCGACTGCGCCCGGCGCCGGACCTCCGACGGCGTCAAATCCGGATACTGAGGTCGCAACGCCTCATAGCTTTTTTCAACCGCCGCATCATCCGCGCAGCTCGCGATCGTCGACAGCACATTCAGCACCGGCGCCTTGTCGCGCTCGCGGCCGCACTTGGTTTCCACGAGAAGAATCGCCACTACGATCTCCGCCGGAACCCCTGTGCGCGCCTCAAACCGCCGGAGCATCCCCCGGTGGAGTGCGAAATACGCTTGCGCGATCGCTAGGTTCTTCTCTGCGAGAAACGACCGGTACGCCGCCGTGTCCTCCACGTGCTTCAGATTGATCTGCGCGATCGCCGGCAGAAACTCACAGCGGGGATCGGAATACAGCGCGCCGACTTTTGCGCCGTCCAATCCGTCCGCCACCAGCCGCGCCGCGAGATCCCCAAACGGCGACTCGGCAGCGGTCGGGCTTCCGCACAAGAGACATACGACAGACGCCATCACCGCCGTCCGGCAACCGATCACAATCATGGGCGTGGAATGTAGCATAATTTTCTTGACCGCGCGCGGCGGCCAACGTACAAGCCCTTCATGAAACGGGTGGCTTGGATTTACATTCCGACGCTCTATTTCGCCGAGAGCCTCCCATACCAGATGGTCAACTTCGTCTCGACCGTCGTGTACAAGAGCATGGGCGTGGACAACGTCACGATCGGATACACGTCCTACCTCTACCTGCCATGGGTCATCAAAATGTTCTGGGGGCCGGCGGTCGACCTCTATGCGACCAAACGCAACTGGATCCTCTCGATGCAGGGCCTCATGGCGGCGGCCTTCGCGGTCGCGGCGGTCGGAATTTTCTCGCCCGAGTATCTGACGATTACCCTGGTCGTCTTCACGATCGCGGCCTTCCTCTCGGCCACCAACGACATTGCGACCGACGGGTTTTACATGCTCGCGCTGTCGGCGGCGGACCAGGCGTTCTACGTCGGGATCCGGTCGCTCTTCTACCGCATCGGTGCGATCTTCGCGACCGGGGCGCTCGTGGTCTGGGGCGGGAACCTGGAAAAATCAGCCGGAAACGTCCCGCAGGCCTGGTCGGTCATTTTCTGGACGGTCGCCGGAATCTTCCTCCTCCTGGCGATCGTTCATTTCCTGTATCTGCCCCGGCCCGTCACCGATGTGCGCGGCCGGCGAGAGGAAAGCCGCACGCCGCCGTTTCTCGACGTGTTCAAAAGTTACTTCCAGCGGCCGAGGATCGTCGCGATCGTGATGTTTATCCTCCTCTACCGCCTCGCCGAGGCCATGGTGGTGAAAATGCTCGTGCCGTTCATGAAGGACCCTCGGACCGCCGGCGGGCTCGGCCTCGAAACCGCAACCGTCGGGTACGCCTATGGGACCGTCGGCATCCTGAGCCTGGTCCTCGGCGGGCTGCTCGGCGGCTGGCTGATTTCCAGGTTCGGGCTTCGACGCTGCATCTGGCCCATGGCACTCGCACTCAACGCGCCGGACGTTGGATACATCTATCTGGCCAAAGCCGCCGAGCCGACGCTCACGGCGGTCTATTCGGTCGTCGCGATCGAACAATTCGGATATGGGCTTGGATTCACGGCATTCATGGTCTTTCTCATGTACACGAGCCGCGGCGCATACCAGACGGCGCACTACGCGATTTCAACGGGTCTCATGGCCCTCGGCATGATGGGGCCGGGCATCATCAGCGGCAAGCTTCAGCAGGCGCTGGGCTATGAACAGTTCTTCGTGATGATCCTGATCGTATCCATCCCCGGAATGCTCGTCATTCCCTTTCTGCCGCTGGAGGACCGTCCGCAGGAGGTTCCAAAGGACATCGATCTGAATTAGAGGCTTGGTTTGTTCCGGCTCACCGGACCGCACGTCATGCACACGCCTTCGAATTCCAGCTTGTGGTCCGCCACGACGAATTTGTACTTTCGCCGAAAGAGCTTCTCGAGCTTCGACAGCTCCGATTCGAGAAGATCGAATTCGTCGAAGTTGATCACCTTCCCGCAATGCTTGCAGATCAGGTGGTGGTGGTGCACCATGAATCGCTCGGACAGTTCATACTGCGCGGGACCGTTGTCCACCACAATTTTTCGGCAGATCCGCAGCTTGCAAAAAAGGTTCAGGACACGGTACACCGTCGACGCGTCGATTCGCACCTTGCCCAAGAGCTGATGGATCTCATCGGCGTCAAGATGTGTGGGCGTCTCCGCCAGCGCCTTCGCGACATCGTAGCGGGGACCGGTCAGAAAATAGCCTTTCGCCTTGATGAAGCCCCGGATGTTTTTCAGCATTTCCTCGACGGGTTGCATGCGGTATAATGTAAATAAGGGCGTAATCCATGTAAAGAGAGGATGGGAATGAAAAAAAGGATATCGATCGGACAATATCTCATCCACCGGCTGGTCCAGCATGACGTCGGGCACATGTTCGGCATTCCGGGCGACTACATTCTCAAGTTCTATGACCTGCTCGAACACAGCCCGATCCGGACGGTCGTCACGACCCGCGAGGATTCCGCCGGCTTCGCCGCCGATGCCTACGCGCGCGTCCGCGGCATCGGCGCGGTCTGCGTCACCTACTGCGTCGGCGGATTCAACGTGTCCAACCCCGTGGCCGGCGCATTTGCGGAAAAATCGCCGGTCATTGTGGTCTCGGGGTCGCCCGGCATGAAAGAGCGCGTCCACAATCCCCTCCTCCATCACAAGGTCCGCGATTTCAACACCCAGAAGGAGGTTTTTGACAAACTCACGATCGACTCGGCCGTGCTCGACGATCCCCGCACGGCCGGCGCTGAGATCGACCGCGTTCTGGACTCGGCCACACGGCATAAACGCCCGGTCTACATCGAAATTCCTCGGGACATGATCGATGTGCCCATCCCGGCGCCCGGCCGGCTCGAGATCCGGCGGGAACGGAGCGATCCCGATTCATTGAAAGAGGCGGTCTCGGAGGCGGTCCGCATGATCAACGGCGCCAAACGGCCCGTAATCCTCGCCGATGTCGAGCTCCACCGGTTCGGCCTCCAGCCCCTCCTCGTCCGGCTGGCCGACAAGACCCGCATCCCCGTCGCGGCCACGCTGCTCGGGAAATCGGTCATCAGCGAAAAAAATCCCAACTACATCGGCATCTACGAAGGCGCCATGGGCCGCGAGGAGGTCCGGCTCTTCGTCGAATCCTCCGACTGCGTCATCATGCTCGGGACGGTCCTCACCGACATCAACCTCGGGATCTTCACCGCCAAACTCGACCGCGGCGTCTGCATCGAGGCGACATCGGAGAAAATCGCGATCCGCCACCACGCATTCGAGAATGTGCAGTTCCGCGAATTCCTCCTCGCGCTCCTCCGCGCGCCGCTCCACCGCCGCCCGCAGCACGGCCACCCGAATCCTACCGAAGGCATGAACGAGTATCGAATCCGGCCCGAGGCGCCCATCACGGTCAACCGCTGTTTTCAGCGGCTGAACGCCTTCCTGAAGGACGACATGGTCGTGATCGCCGACATCGGAGACGCGCTCTTCGGCGCGTCGGACCTCGTGATCCACCGCCGCACCGAGTTTTTGTCGCCGGCCTATTACACGTCCATGGGATTCGCCGTGCCGGCCGCGCTCGGCGCGCAGCTTGCCAATCCGCATCTTCGGCCGCTCGTCCTCGTCGGAGACGGCGCGTTTCAGATGACCGGCATGGAACTCTCCACCATCCAGCGGCTCGGCCTTTCGCCGATCGTCATCGTCCTGAACAACCACGGATACGCGACCGAACGCCAGATTCACGACGGACCGTACAACGACATCACCGAATGGGCCTACCACCGCCTGCCGGAGATCATTCCGGGAGGGAGAGGCTTCAAAGTCAAAACGGAGGGCGCGTTCGATCACGCCCTCAAAGCGGCGCTGGCCAACCGCCGGTCCTTCACGCTCATCAACGTCATCCTCGATAAATTCGACCGCTCCATCGCGATGGAACGTATCGCCAAACGGCTCGCAAAAAAAGTGTGACACGGGCGGCCTACGAAAATGCGCTCGATGATTTACAGGAGTCGCCCGGCCTTCGTTGACAACACGATTTCGTTCAGGATAAAACGCTCTCATGGCCAAGGAAACCACCGGGGAACTGCCGGCAGTTCTCCTTTCTCCGAAAAACCTCTCCATCACCATCGTCCGCCTGTCCGCCGAGGACCTGACCTTCGAGTCGCCGGAACCGTTCGCGCCTCGTAGCCGCGTCCGCGTGCAGGTCCGGCTGGGCGAGGACCGCACGCTGATGGAATTTGACGCGGAAATTGTATCGAGCGAGGACACGGAAGGCGCGGTCTTTTGCGATGCGCGCCTCTCCGACCCGCCGCCCGCAGTCCGGCGCAGGCTCGTCACGTTTATCGACGACATCGTCCGCGAGGAATACTTGAAGGAAGTCCAGGCCGGCGACGAGATTTTTAAGGAGGGCGAAACGTCCACTCACATTTATTATATCGCCCTCGGACGGTTTGTCGTGGACAAGGGCGGCGAAAAAATCGCGGAGATTTCCGAGGAAGACCAGTTCGTCGGCGAAATGTCGTTCCTCCTCGGCTTGCCGCGCACCGCCACCGTGACGGCGCTCACCGATTCGCTCATCATGGCGGTCCCGGCGGACGTCTTTCAGAAAAGCCTCTCCGAAAATCCAAGGATGGGAATCGAACTTGCCAAACTCCTCGCCAAACGGCTCGCCAGCACCAGCCAGCACCTCGCCCAGTCGTTGCACCACACTTAAAAGCGTCGCGCATCCTTCCGAATGACGCCCGCCGACCATCTCATCCTGTTTGTGACGGGCCTCACCGCCGCATCTTTCAGCACGCTGATCGGCGGCGGAACACTGCTCACGGTCCCGGTCCTGATCCTCCTCCAGGTCCCGGCCCACACGGCCGTGGCGACGAACCGGATCGGCGTGTTCGGGCTCGCCATTACCGGCTGGGTCGCCTTCCAGCAACAGGGCCTCATCCGCCATTCCCTCTCGTGGGCCCTCGGTCTGGCCTGCGGAGTCGGCGCGATCTTCGGCACGATGATCCTCCTGTCGATCTCCGAGGCGGCGCTGAAAGGCTTCATCGCGGCGGTCAGCGTGCTTCTTCTGATCTTTACGGCCTTGCAAAAAGAAATCGGCGTCGCGGCCCCGCCGAAGCGCGGGGCGGTCCGCTGGGCCGTGGGCCTGCCGCTCGCCGTCGTGCTGGGCGCGTACGGCAGCGTGTACGGCGCGGGGCTTGGGACGTTTCTCACGTATCTGCTCGTCATTCTGTTCGGCCAGACGTTTCTGCAAAGCGCCGGCACCCGCAAAGTCGCCATCGGTATGCAGGCCATCGTCTCCTCCATATTATATTATCGCGCCAACCTCATTCACTGGCCGTCCGCAGCCAACCTCTTTGTCAGCATGGGGATCGGCTCCTATCTGGGCGCTCGCTACGGCACGAGACTCGGCAACGTCTGGATTCGGCGCGCCTTCATGACGCTCGCCGCCGTCCTCAGTCTGAAAATCCTGCTGTGAGCGCCGCCCGCATCCGCCTCAACGGAAAGGACCATACGGTCGCAGACGGCGCCACCATCGCCGAGTTGCTCGATGAATTGAAATTGCCGCCGGAAGGTGTCGCGGTCGCGGTCAACGAAACAGTCGTCGCCCGCGCCGATCATGCGCGCGCCCGGATCAGGGAGGGCGACACCGTCGAAATCATACACGCCGTCGGCGGTGGCGCCCCAGCGCCCGAAATGGTATTGTCCCGCATCATGGAAGAGGAACCGTTGAAAATCGGGGAGAGGACCTTCAAGTCACGGCTGATCCTCGGAACAGGCAAGTATCCCTCCAATGAGGTCATGGTTCAGGCGCTCGAGGCCGCAGGGACCGAGATCGTCACGGTCGCCATACGGCGCGTCGACCTCAAGGACACGTCCGGCAAATCTTTTCTGAACCACATCGACCGCCGCCGATACGCGATCCTTCCGAACACCGCCGGTTGTTTCACCGCCAAGGACGCGATCCTCACCTGCCAGTTGGCGCGCGAGGCCCTCAATACTTCGATGGTCAAACTCGAAGTCATCGGGGACGAGAAAACGCTGTTCCCGAATAATGAGGCCACGCTCGAAGCGGCCCGGGTCTTGGTCAAGGAAGGATTCACCGTCCTCCCCTACTCCATCGACGACCCGGTCGTGTGCCGGAAACTCCAGGACATCGGGTGCGCCGCCGTGATGCCGCTCGCCGCGCCCATCGGATCAGGGCTCGGGATCAGAAATCCTTTTAACCTGCAGATTATCCTCGAACAGGCCGCCGTCCCGGTCATCGTCGACGCCGGCGTCGGCACCGCATCCGACGCCGCCGTCGCCATGGAACTCGGGTGCGACGGCGTCCTCATGAACACCGCCATCGCCGGCGCCAAAGATCCGGTCGCCATGGCCGCCGCCATGCGAATGGCAATCGAAGCCGGCCGACTCGCCCACCGGGCCGGCCGCATCCCGCGAAAATTGTATGCGTCCGCGTCCAGCCCCATCGAGGGCGTCGTCCACGCGAATTAATTCAACCCCTCCCCCCTTGTGGGGGAGGCTGGGTGGGGGGTCATTTTTTCCAGCAGTTCGCCTGGCATTGCTCACCGTCTTGTCCTTCGTCTTTCTGGCGCCTTCGGCCTTCGCCGGCCATCCCTTCGACGCGCGCCGGTACGCGCACGAGATTTTCGCCGAAGACGAAATCGCGCTCTCTAAATATGCGGCGGACATCGATGAGGAAACGGTTCTCCGCCTCCTCGAAAAATCATGGGCCGATCTCGACCGCGCCGCGGACCGCGCCGCCGGCCTGCCGCCCGATCAGGCGCGCGCGGCCCTTCAAGCGGCGGTCCGGGGCGAGGGCGGCATCTCCGAGTCCTTCGACCGGCGACTCCGCGATGAGGCGAAAACAGCGGCGCAGCCCGTCACGGCCGCCGCGCGGATCGCGCGGGCCGCGCGCCATCCGATGATCTGGGCCCTCGCAGGTGGTTTTCTGATTCTGATGGTTTGGGTGAATTTCAGAGAAAGGCAGAAGCCATCTCAAAAATCCCCTCCCGCCTGAAGGACGGGCGGGTGGCGACGTGTCGACGCCCGAACCGCCCCGCAGCCCGAAGGGCGAGGAGCGGAAGCGGACGGCGACACGTCGACAGGACCCGCGTGTCAGGGATTATTGAGATGGCTTCGATGCAGTTGAGGAGGCCGGTCTACCCGTCCTTCATCCCCTTGAGCGCGCAGTACAGGAGAATCTCGCGTTTCGCGAACTGGATGTCAATGTTGATCTTCACCTCGTTCGACCAGTAGGACCTCGGAATCGACAAGACCACGGGTCGGGTCTGGTTGTGCCGCAGCAGGAATTCCTCCCCGAGCTGCGCGCCCGTGATGAACGCGCCGGGCATCTCCCTCAGATTTTCGCCCGAACACGAAACGTGTTTGATCCGGACCTTGGACGCGTCCGTGAGAAACCCCACCGCGCGGGCCTCGATGAACAGTATCACGCGGGTCGGCGTGAAGAGGATGCGCTTTAAACTGCAATTCAGCGTGTGCTCTTCGTCGACTCCCTTGCTCCCTCGATCATAAAAACGCTCGTCCAGCGAAAAACTCTTCGGACGGTCCCCCCCGCCCGCCGCGCCGACGTATGCATCTTCGAAAATCTTGTGAACGGCCGCAATCTCCGTCCGCGCGCCGATCCCGAACGCGTCATACGGGATTTCCGCCAGCGTCGCCGACACCGCCGCATCCTGCGCAACCTCCAGATTGAATCCGTACGCCTCTCGGTGCGACCGGGATAGGCTCACGATCCGGTCATGCTGGCCGCGGCGCTTCGCCATCGCGATCCGCATCCGGACCGCCTCCTCCATCAGGTTCGCGGGCCCTTTCTTCTCAAAATAATTCAGCATCCGCTCAGCCGCATCCAGGTCCTCCGCCTGAACGTACAGCTTCGCGGCTTCGAACGCCACGGTCGGCGCCTGCGGCGCATCCGGATGCTGCTCCAGGAACCGCTCGTACCCGCCCAGCGCGTCCGCAGTCTGGCCCAGCTTGATCTTGCAAAGCTGCGCCGCATAGTAGCTCTCCTGCGCCCACCGGGACTGCGGATACTGCCTGACGACGCGTGTGTAGCCCGACAGCGCCTCTTCGTATCGTTGCCCAAGGTAGTCGCAGTCCGCGGTGCGCGTCGCCGCTTCGACGACGGCGTCCGATCCCGGCGGATCCTGCACGCCCGCAAGATACGCGTGCGCCTCCGGAAACCGGCCGGACCGAAAATGCCACAGGCCCAGCGCATGCTTCGCGCGCGAATGGATCGCACGGCCCCGGATGCGGCCCGACAGCCGGCGATAGTCCGACTCCAGCGTCGAATACTGCTGCAGCCGGTTCAGCGTCGAAATCAGCGCATCGGCGGCGCTGTCCCGCAGATCCGCCGGCGACTCGGGATGCTCGATCACGCTGCGCAAGTGCGGCAATCCCTCCTGCGTCTTTCCGGCCGCCACGTTCGCCCGGCCCAGATCATACAGGCGCGCAGGTTCGGTTTTCGGGCCTCTGGCATCGCTCAAGGTTCCCATAAGATCCGCTTCCTTCGGCCGGCGCGCCTCCGTGTGAAGCAAGCCGAGCTGATGCAAAGCGCGATTCGAGTAAGCCCCGGATGGATGACGACTCAGATAGGTTTCGTAAGCTGACCGGGCGGTTGCGGTATCTCCCGAGGCCGCTGCCACCACAGCCCACAGATACTCGAGTTCTTCGTCCATGTTCGCAGGCAGTCGGCCCCCCGAAGCCGTCCACTCATCCAGTCGCTTCAGCGCGCGGGCGCTGCCCGCATGGTTCCCCGTCTGCTCGTGCGATTTCAATTCATAAAAAACTGCGCGGCCGTAAATCTCGTCATCCTTCGAAACTCGACGCACAACGTCCTTCGCGTACCGCGGCAGAACGCCATACTGACCCTTCGCATACAGGCGATCCATCGTGAACAGGTACAGCCGCGGGTGGGGATACTGCGACAGGCGCTCGTCAAGCTGCCGGCCCAGCGCTTCCTCTTCGCCCGGCGCCGCAAAATCGATCGCCCGATCCAGTTGCATCGCCGCCTCGAGAAATGCGGCCGGGTCAGCGTCATCCGCCCCTGGTACGCCGCCCACCGACTCCAGTTGCGTCATCAGTTTCTCCGCCCACGAAAAGTTCCGCTCTTTGAAGTCCGATAAAACGCTCCAGTATCTGTACTCTTTCGCCTGCTGCGCGTCGGACGACGCCTTCGACATGTCCGAAAAGGACCGCGCCGCGTCGCCAAAACGGCCCAGCTCATACTGGCACCGCGCGCGCATCGGCAGAATCCGCGACACCATCGCATCCGACGGGCGCTGGATACGATCTAGATGCGTCAGCGTTTCGGAATATCGCTTCGCTTCAAAATAATGCCGGGCGAGTTCATAAAAACTTTCGTTTCGCGCCTCTTCGGTCGGCGCCTGGTTCGCGGCCTGCTCGAGCAGCCGCGTGCCCTCCTCCGTCTGGCCCGATCCCAGCAGGCTGCGGCCTTGAAGCAGGTTCACGCGATAACTCGATTCATCCATCTTCGCCAGTCGCCTCGCCGCCTCTTCGTACCGGTTGCCTTGGTACGCCGATTCCGCTCGGAAAAACTGGAGATCCTCCTTGAGGCGCGGAAGACTCGCGCCCTCGGCAAGTCGCTCACCGGCCGACGCAAGCGCCTCCGCGTCGCCGGTACGGCCCTGAACACGGTACAGATACGCGAGCTGCAGCGCCGCGCCGCCCCGAGCGTCCGGCAGTGCGTCCCGCTCGTCGTAAACCTGCCGGAGAAGCGGCAACGCCCGGTCCGCGTCGCCCAGCGCCATGGAGGACCGCGCGCTGTTGTACATCGCCTGCGCGCGAAATTCCGGCGGGACGCTGCTTCGGCGGCGATGGACCTGATCATACGACGCGCGGCTCTCCCCGTATCGGCCCTCCGCAAACGCCGCATCTCCTCGACGCATCGATTCCTCCGCCTGCACAAGGTCCGGATTCTTGGACATGCGCGCCAGCATCGTCTGCGCCTCGGACGGACGGCCGGCGCGGATCAGCAGTTGCCGAAGACGGAACTCCGCAACCTGCCGACGCTCCCCGCCAAGGCCCGGCTGTGCGAGTAGCGCCCGCAACAACGTTTCCGCCCGCCGGTCGTCTCCGCTCTTCAGAAATGTCTCGCACAGGCGCACTCGGCTGTTCAGCACGGTCTTGGGTTCCGCGGACGGATCGTCGATGACTTTGGAAAAATATCCGGCTGCGTCGTCGTACGCAAACAGATGCGATGACGTGACGCCGGCCGCGTACAACGCATCGTGTCGGTAGGTCGATGCCGGAAATTCGGCCGGCACCCGCTTGTAAAAATCGAGGGCTTTCGAAAACTCACCCGTCTGATCGTGCGACTGCCCGGCCCAGTACAGGGCGGCGTCGAGTTGCGGGTCTCGCGGGTAGAGCGCCACGATCTTTGCAAACGTCTGCGCCGCCAGCTCATATTCGGCGCGCTTGTAAAAAAAAACGCCGTTGTTGTACTCGTGCGCGAAATCGGCGCGGGCCGCGGCAAGAGGCCAGACGGCGGTCATGAGAACGGCCAGAACATAAATTCCAGACAGCTTCGATGCCATTATCTCGCTCCCTCCGATGCGACACCTCGGCGTTCTTTCTCTCTCTGCCTCAATTCCTCCACCACCGCGCGGCTCCGGACCACGACGGCCGATTCGGTCGACGCGGCCAGCGCGGCCAGCGTCCAGTTCTGGCTGCCAACGATCAGCGTCTCCTCGTCTATGACCACCGCCTTTGTGTGGTTGGTCACTTCCTCGGACTCCCAACGCACATCCTCAATCCCGCTCGACCGCAGCCGCTCCGCCGCCTTCTCGTTGTCTGACGCGAAATGCCGGTCCAACAGTACCTCGACCCGCACTCCGCGCTTCCGGGCGGCGGTCAGCGCCGCCAAAATCTTGGTCACCGGATGGCCTTCAGACGGGCCGGGCCGGATCAAATACATCTCGACCCGGATGCTCGACCGCGCGTCCCCGATCGACTCCAACAGCACCGGCAGATACTCTTCGTTCGAAAGAAACACAACGTCCGTCACATCCTGCGCACACAGTCCGCTGGACGCGATCGCCAAACCGCAAACTAGGAGCGCCACATGTCTTCTCACCCGCTCACCGATCCCATCCGCGCTTTCTGCAGGCTCCGGTCAAACCGCTCGAAGTATCTCCGCATCGTGCTCACCGGAATGGGCGCCGAGATCCGAAGACTGATCTCCTTGTTCGTCTCGAGCGCCGACTCCGACCAGTTGTGATTGCCGACGTAGAGGATCCGGTCATCGATCAGGACGACCTTCGCGTGCGTCTCAACGTCCGGAAGGTCGAACTCCGCGAAAATGTCGTTGGCCTTCAGCGCGTCCGCGGTCTTCCGGTTCGACCGCGTCAGGGCCTTGTCCAGATTCGATTGCTCCATCCTCACCCGCACCGACACGCCCCGGCGCCGCGCGTCGATCAGGCCCGCCACCAGCCGGTTCGCGGGATTGTCCGCCAGTTTCCCCATCTTGATCTCGAACATCAGTACCTCGATGCTCCGACGGGCTTGCGCCAGATCCTCCTGCAATCGGACGGCATACTCGCCGTCGACCAGCGGCGTCACTTCAAACCCGGCCGCCGGTCCCGCTTGGCCGGACTGCTGCTCCTCCTTCAATTCCTTCAGAAGGCGCGTCCGCCCCATCTCCTTCTCCGGCTCGCCCGACGTCAGCCAGTAGATCGCACCGGTCAGCGCAAAAAGAAAAACGGCAACCAGGAAAAGGTTCACAAGAACCCTCCGCAAAATCAGCGGCCTTCCCGCAGTTCTTTTACTTGACATTATCAAGTACAAATATATATTAATTGCTTGATATGAACAAACGTTTCTTCTTCCTCACCGCTTGGCTCTTCCTCTTGGCCTCTCCCGCAATCTGCCCCGCGGTCTACCAGGGAGGCTACGCGGTGGTCATCGAAGGACCCACCACGGTCGACCTCAACTCGACGGAACAGTTTGTCGCGCGCGCCTATGACCCGCAGGGCAACCCCGTCAGCGAAGTGACGTTTACACGCACATTCTCCTCGCTGGGACTGACAACGGTCAACCGGCAGATGACCGTTTATGCGCCCGATGGCACGAAACACGTCCTCAACGGGTCGCTCGACGTCGCCGTGCAGAATCCCGAGGCCGCAGGCGGTGACACGGAGGCCGCGCCGCCGCCCGAAGGCGTGTTTTTCACCGACCCGGCCAAATCCTCTTCCGGCGTCACCAACGCCACGGTCGACGTGATCCGATCGGCCAAGTCCGAAATCCTGATCGCGGCTTACACGATCGAATCGCAGGACGTCGTCGATGCGCTGGTCGAGGCCGCCAATCGGCTCGGCGCCGGAAATGTCAAGGTCGTCATCGAGGAAAAGTATTTTTCGGACCCCGACAACCAGGCGGTCCTCGATGCGCTGACAGCCGCCGGCGTGCAGATCGTCTCCGATGGGACACGCAGCGGGTCGCTCATGCACAACAAATTCGTCGTCGTTGACGATAAAACGGTTCTCACGGGGTCCACCAATTTTACGACGACTCAGCTCACGAGCGACGCCAACAACACGGTCATCTTTCGTGACCCCGATATGGCGGCGGCTTACGCCACCGAATTCAACGAAATGTTCTCCGGTAACTTCGATGGAGGCAAACAGGACAACACGCAACACGAGTTTACGGTCGAGATGGGCGGCGGTGGGGGCCTGAACATCAATACGGCGTCGGCGCAGGAACTCGCCGGACTCCCCGGCATCGGGTCATCCATGGCGCAGAAAATCGTCTCGTTTCGTGAAACCAACGGGCCCTTTCAGTCCGTCCAGGACTTGGACCGCGTCCCGGGCATCGGGTCGTCGACCGTCGCCAAAGTTTCGCCCTACGTGACCACCGAGGGCGGCGAGGCGAGGCAGGTGCAGGTCGAAGTCTATTTCACGCCAAGCGACCAGACGAAGGACCAGCTCATCAAGGCCATCGACGGCGCGCGGCAATCGATCGATTTCTCGATCTTTACCTTCACCGACCCCGACGTCGCCGATGCGCTCCAGGCGGCAAAAGAGCGCGGCGTCCAGGTCCGCGGTGTCTTTGACGCGTGGCAGGCCAACGGCGCCGCCAGCCAGTTCGATGACCTGCAGTCCGCCGGACTCGAGGTCAAAAAAGACGGATTCTCCGCGCTCAATCACTCCAAATACCTCGTCGCCGACGGATCGGTCGTCGTCACCGGGTCTTACAACTGGACGGGTGCGGCCAACGGCGAAAACGACGAAAACCTCCTCATCATCCGCGACGCGCAAATCGCTTCTCAATACCTCGCCAATTTCAGTTCCGCTTTCGCCGCCGGCAAGTAACCCGCGCTTGAAACTGGGGTTTCGCCTCCTCTGCGTCACCGATCGGCGCGCCACGAAGGGCCGCGAACTTGTTGAAGTGATGTCCGAACTGATCACCGCCGGACTGCGCGCGGTCCAGATACGCGATAAGGGCCTCGCCGCTCCTCACTTCCAAAAACTTGCGGCGGATTTCCGACAACTCTCCCAACAGATGCCCGTGCGCATATTCGTCAATTCCCGTATCGACGCCGCCAAAGAATTCGGCTGGAACCTCCATCTGCCCGAAGGCTCCGACATCGCGGCGGCGCGGCGCGAGCTGGGCGACGCGGCCGTCATCAGCGCATCCTGCCATTCGCTCGACAGCGCGCTCGCCGCGCACGACGCGGGAGCCAATTGCATCGTGTTCGGCCCGATTTTCTCCACGCTCTCCAAGACGTTGGAACGCCCGCCGCTCGGTCTCAAGGCCCTCACCGAAGTTTGCGCCGCCTGCGCCACGCCCGTCGTCGCAATCGGCGGCATCACCCCACAGAACGCCCGCTCCTGCCTCGACGCCGGCGCCCAGGCGGTCGCCTCCATCGGCGCGCTCTTGGGCGCCGACGCCCCAGACCGCGCCCTCCTCGACTTCATGCGCTCCCTCGGACGCCTGTAGACGACTCTTCCTTTCTGAGTTCCTCCTCCCCCCTTGTGGGGGAGGCTGGGTGGGGGGTCCATTCTCGACCGGCCTTCACGGGTTGACCTTGTTTTCACCGTTCGAATTTGTCACTCTATTACCGCCATGCCATGCCCCGATCAGACGGCGTTACTGAAAATCAAAATCTCCGACGACGACCGCATCCTCGACTGCACCTTCGCCAAATATTCCTGCGGTAAACCGGTCGGCATCGGATCGGAACTGAAACGCCTCATCGTCGGTATGCCCGCCCGGCAGGTCCTCGATCTCTCTCTGCCCGATGCCGCCGGAAGGCTCGGACTCCATTCCGAGGACGACCGATTCCTGCTCCTGGTTGAACTCGAAGCGCTGACGGCCGGCATCGCGCTTTTCTTGGGCGTCGAATCCGGCGCAACGCCAAGATACTCCCTCAACGGCCTTCGCCGGGAAGACGGCTATTTCGAGATACTCCTCGACGCCGCCCCCGTCCCCACCGCGCCTGCCGTCCCTCTGCCCTGTTCGTCCTATGTCGAGGACCGGCCAACTTCCTAGTGTAGTGTTTCAGAAGTCTCTTTACATTCGTCATTCCCGCGAAAGCGGGAATCCATGCAGTAGCCGAGTCGGATACTATCTCTTGCTGCTCATCCTCCTCGCCCTCCCCGCTTGCGCCTCCGACGACCTCACCGACACCGAACGCTTCGCACGGCAACGCCGCTCGCTGGTCGCGGAACTCCGCGCCGAGGGAATCCGCAACGAGGCGGTCCTCCGGGTCGTCGCCGAAACGCCGCGCCATCTGTTTGTCCCCGAAGGCCTCTCGTCCGTGGCTTACGGCAACCACCCCCTGCCGATCGGTCAGGGGCAGACCATCAGCCAGCCCTATATCGTCGCCATCATGACCGAACTGGCCATCGGCCCGCGGAAAGCAGCCAGACTCCGGACCCTCGAGATCGGCACCGGGTCCGGCTATCAGGCTGCGGTTCTCGCGAAACTTGTGAAGGAGGTCTATACGATTGAAATTATTCCGGAACTCGCAGACTCCGCGCGGCAACGGCTGAAAAAAATGGGTTGCCGAAATGTCTTTGTCCGCACCGGCGACGGATACAAGGGATGGCCCGACAAGGCGCCCTTCGACGCCATCGTCGTCACTGCGGCGCCGCCTTACATCCCTCAGGATCTTGTCCGTCAGCTCGCACGCGGCGGGCGCATGATCGTCCCGCTGGGCGAATCGCCTGACGATCAGAACCTGACGCTCGTCGCAAAATCCGATACGGGCGCGGTCTCAGTCCTCCCGCTTCTCCCCGTTCGATTCGTCCCCATGGTCCACGGCGATACTGAGTAGATCGTTCGCTTCCTTGTAATCCGACACGTGCACCCGCACGTCGATCTGCCCGAGATGGCCGACGGTCAGAGGAATCGCGCGGCCCTTCTCGCCCGTCAGCACGCACGGAATGTCGGCGGCAACCAGACGGCTTTGGATCATCTCGGCCTCCCAGTCCAAATGCGTGCTCTTCACGATCGGCCAGTCCGTGCCGCTTGCCACGGACACCTTGATGTCGTCTGGCAGGCAATGAATGCACAGTTGCGCCTCTTTGATCATCGTCTTCCCGCACACCCCGCACGCGGCCTGCGTCCGCCGCAGATCCGCGTGACACCGCGGGCACGCAAGATCAATGAGAAAACACGAACCGCCGCACCGCGGGCACGTATCCGTGTCCTTCACGATCTGATGCGCCCGCCACCGCTGCGCCTCGCGCAACGCCTCCGCCGCCAGCGGTCCCGATGGGTCGTCCATGTAACACGCCATCCACTCGTCTATGGCGTCGCACAGATACCCGAGCCGCTGCAGACTGTGCGCAAGAAAATAATGACATTCGGGATTCTTCGCCCCATGATCCATTTGTAAAACTTGCTCAAAACACTTGGCGGCCCGCCCATACTCCAGCCGGTCATAATACCGCCGCCCCAACTCCAGCGCCACGCGGCGCGCCATCGGATGTTCGGTATGACGCTTGAGAAAACTCGAAAGCGCAAACGTCGACTGCGACAGCAGCTCCTCATCAGGAAGGCCCGGCAGCTTCTCCGCCCACTGCGCTCCCATACGGCGCCGATACAAGACCCAGAACAGCAATATCGCGACGATCGACAAAACCAGCCAAGTAGCCACAGTCGTATTCACCTCCGCAACCCGCGCCTCATATACCCCCCCTCTCCCGCCATAGGCGGGAGAGGGTCGGGGTGAGGGTGGCCACGACGCCGTTGTCCCCCTAACCTCAATCCACACGCCCCTCGCCGCGGCGCTCGTTGTCACCCGCACATATACCGTGTCGGTCATGCGCATCTGGTCGCTCAGAACTACGCCGCTCGTCTCGCTGCTCTCCGTCAACACCAGCGTCTCCGTGTCCAGCCAGAACGTGTCGCCCTTCGCCGTATCGGCCGCCAACGCTCTCACCCCCGCCTCCGATAATCCCCCAACACCCGCCGGTGCGTCGCCAGCCCCAGCCGCGGCATCCTATCGAGCGGAAAATACGCGACGTCCTCTGCGTCATCCCCGGCCTTGACCCCCTGCGTCATCGGCGTGATTCGAAACGCGGCCACCACCAGCGTGTCGTACCGGTGACTCGCCTCATAATAAACGCCGTGCACGCCCACCACGCGCCCTCGTACGCCCGTCTCCTCGTACAACTCTCTCAGCGCTGCCGCGCTCGGCGTCTCCCCAAGCTCCATGAATCCGCATGGCAGACTCCACGCGCCTTTCGCCGGCTCCACGCCGCGCTTTACCAAAAGGATCCGGTCACGCCGGTCAATCACCAGACACGCAGCCACCGGAACGGGATTCCGATAATAAACATACTCGCACCCCCCGCATACTTTCCGCCGCCGCCCATCCACCGCCGCCATGCTCAGCTTCCCGCGGCACAACGTGCAATATCGCAACGGATCGCTCGGATACCGATACGGATCGTAACTGTATCTTCCCTTCACTCCTCCTCTGCCTCCTCAATGCTCTTCACCAAACTCGCGATCTCCGGTTGCTCCGGCCGCAGCCTCAGACTCTCCCGAAATGCCGTCAACGATTCCTTCGCCCAGCCGGCCTCATAATAAATCAGCCCGAGCAGCTTGTATCCCTCCGGACTGTTCGGCTGCACTCCGATGGCCTTCCGCGCATGGTCGACCGCTGAAAGAAAATCTTTTTGCGCGCGGTACAGGAGTGCCAAATTCAAAAACGCGGCCGGCCGCCCCGGATCCAGCCGCGACGCCTCCTTGAACAGCCGCTCGGCCGAACTGCGGTCGCCCTGATCCGAAAACGCCAGGCCCATCGCGTTCATCACCTCATACCGCAGATCCGCATCGTCCGTACCCGCAAGCGCGTCTTTGAACATCTGCACGCTCTTCGGGTATTCCCCATTCCGCCGCGCCATCTCCCCCAGCCGGAACAATACGTTCGGCGGCGACCCCGACCGGGCGGCCGCCAATTCCAGCACCGCTCGCGCCCTCGCCACGTCGCCGTGCGACGCCAGGATCTCCGACAAGAGCACCGACGCCTCCGCGCCGGCCTCCGCCGGGTCCAGCTCCTGCGTCGTCAACAGCTCCTTCAGCGCCGCTTCGCCGAATCCCAGCTTGTGAAGCGCGATCGCGTTCCGAAGATGCGCCTGCGCGTTCTTCGGATCCACCGACAGCGCCTGCCGGTACTGCTCCAGCGCCACGTTGTATTTGCCGTGCTGCAAAAACAAATCGCCCATCCGAACATGCGCCATCGACCGGTTCTTCGAGTGCAACAGCACCTGCTTGAAGGACTCGTACGCGTTCGTCACGTCGCCCTGCCGCTGATACGCCAGACCCATCAGCGTGTGCGCCTCCGGAAGCGTCGGATCCAGCGCCAGCGCCTTTCGCGCGTAATCGATCGCCGCCACCGGACGCATCGCCCGAAGCTCCACCTCGGCCAGGCCCAGAATCGGGCGCGCATCCGACGGAGACAACGCGGCAGCCCGCGAAAAACTTTCTACCGCCGCGCCCGCGCGACCCTCCAGCAGTTTCGCTCGGCCCATCAGTAAAAATGCCGCCGGGTCCCGGTCGTTCAGCGCCAGCAGTCGCTCCGCCGTACGCGTTGCCTCAACCACGTTCCCTCGCTGCGCCGCCTGCGCGCCCAGCCTGCGCAGGAGCGCCGAAAGATCCGCGCGGTCTTTCTCTGTCCCGCCCGCGCGCAGAAGACCAAGGATGATCTCCTCCGCATCCACCACGTTGCCCTGGCCCTGCTCGAGTTCCGCCTGTCGCCGGAGATGTCCTGCTTGCGCCGCGCCCATGCGGCGCAGCAGCCGGTATTGGTCCAGCGCGCTCCGGTAGTTGCCCGATTCGTACAGCGCGTCCGCATGCCGCCCGATGTATTTGGGATGGCCCGTCCGGGTCGCCAGCGACTCCCACAGCGGCGCAGCCTCCGCCGGACGGCCGCTCGCGGCGTACGCCGTCCCCAGCGCGTCCATCACGCCCGTGTCCGGCGGCGACGCACGGCGCAGCGCCTCCAGCGCGCGGATCGCCTCCGCTCGGTCACCCTGCTCCGCCGCGCGCCGCGCAAGTTGCAAATTCGCGTCCCGGTCATACGGCGAGTCCTTCAGGATCACTCGATACAGCCCCGCCGCCTTGTCCGCATCGCCCATCTTCGACAGAAGCCGGGCGTACGAACGCAGAAAACTCGCGCCGCTGTTGCCAAGCGCGTGCGACTGGTCGTACATCTCCCGCGCCAGACTGAGCTGGCCGTCTTCCAGATACCACTGGCCCAGCGTCTCCGTCAGTTGCTGGCGTTTCCGGCCTTCCTTCGTCAGCCGAAGCTCCCGCTGAAACGCATCGTACGATTGGCTCCTCGTCCGCGCGTCGCGAATCAGGAGCTTGCCGAAAACTTCATACAGATCTTTGTGCTTCTCCTCTGATCCAAGAAGCTCCGTCACCTCGCCGTAGAGCGTGCCCGCGTTCGGCAGCGCCCCGCCGCTCGCAACGGCGGATAGCGCCTGGTCGTAGATATGCTGCACCAGCCACTTCCTCGACGACTCGTCTCGCCGGAGCTTCAACAGCGCACGCGTCGTCGCCGCCGCCTGCTCGGCCTGGCCCTGACGAAGATAAATCTCCGCCTGCAGCGCCAGCCCGTCCGGATCGTCACGGCGGCCCGCCAGATAATCCCGAACGATCACTTGGGCGCCTCCGAAGTTCCGGTCTTCCAAAAACTGCCGCGCGCGGATCAGTTGGATCGGGTCCGTCGGCGACCGGATGCCGGACAGACGCGCCAATATCGTTTGCGCTGACGGCGTCCCCTTCCGCAGGTTCCATGCGATCGTCAGAAGCTGCGGATCGTTTGGATATCGCTCGAACAGCACCGTCAAAAGCTCGTTCGCCTCCGTCTTCCGGCCCATCTGAAGTTTCACGTCCAGCAGTCGCCGCTGAAACTTCGCTCGTTGGTCCGCGTCCTGTTCTTGTGCGGTCAGAAGTTCCAGACTCCGCACGAGCAAACCGGAATCCGTCGCGAAATCGAAAACGTCGCTCGCCACCTCCAGGATCCGTTTCGACGTCGGATACGTCGCCACCAGCGTCCTCGCCTGGCCCAGCGCCTTCGCGCGCTGGCCGGACTTGAGATACGCCTCCAGAAGCTCCGCCGACAGGCGCTCCTCCGGGCCGCCGGACAGACGGCGCTCGTACCACCGCACGGCGTCCGCTAGTTGGCCCGACACCATCGCCGACCGCGCCAGAAGTTCCTGCACGTCGGGCGAAATGTCGTTCGAGCGCGCCTCCGCGTACTCCTTCAGAAGCGGATACGCCATCGCCGGGTTCTGTTCTTGGATGTGAATTCGCGCCAAGAAAAGTGGAAGGTCCCCCTCCGCATGCCGGCCCGCATAGGCCGCTTGAAGATGGCTCTTCGACTCCGGCCAGCGCGCATGATGATACAAAATCTTTCCCATGAGAAAATGCCCCTCGGCGTCGGACGGCGCCAGCTTCAACGCGGTCGACAGAGATGCCAGCGCGCTCGACGTGTCCCCTTCCTGCAGGCTGATGCGCGCCAGAAGTTTCTGGCCCTTCGCATCCGGCCACAAGCGGTCCGCGCGCTGCGCCGACGACTTGGCTTGGACCGCCTCCCCGCTCGACAAATGCCGCGTCGCCTCCACCCACAAAATCTCGGCCAAACGCCGGCGGGTCACCGCGCTTAGCGCGCCGGACGGCGCCGGCTCGCCCACGCGCAGCGCTTCCGACGGCTCGCCCGCCGACAACGCCAGCGTCACGTAGGTCTCGATCTGCCGCTCCGGTATCTCTCGCGGGTGACGCGACCGCAGCGCACTCAGCGCGGCGCGGGCGTTGCCCAGCGCGCTCTGCAAATCCGCCAGACGATCCAAAAACGCCGGGTCGCCCAGCGTCTTCGCCTCCTCCAGAAATTTTAGCTCCGCGGGGGTGTCCGGCGCGTCGCGGAAAAATTGCGACATCGCGCGCGCGACCGTCAGTCGACCGCGCAAATCCGGCACGCCCCCGCGCCATAACTTCTCCGCAACCTGTCGCGCGGGCGGCGACCGGCCCAGGGCCGCTAGAAGCGTCAGGAGTTCCTGCGGATCCGCGCCGCCCGTATAGTAGTACTTCATCCGCTGCGCCAGTGCTTCCGGAGCGTCCTCTAGTCGGTCCGCAATCTTGGCGCGCACCAGATGGGCCGCGCCCGGATAGTTCTTCAGAACCTCCTTCGCGCCCGCGGCGTCCCCCGCCGCCAGAAACGTCAGCGCCACTGTCTCCGCCAAGTGCGTCGGCAGCGGCGCAAAGGACGCCGCCCGCCGCAGCGCGGTCATCGCCTCCACCGATTTCGTCGGCTCGCGCTGCGCCTCCCTTAGACACAAATCTCGCAAATATTCCTGATCCGGTCGATCCGCCGGCGCGGCCAACTGCGCCGTCAGACGGTACGCCTTCTCGGACTCGTTGCGCTGCGCATGATATTTCACCAGCCACAGCCGCAACCGGTCGTCGACGCCACCCTGCTCGAAAAATTTTGACGCATGTCCCGACGCCGTCGCGGGATTCGTCGCCTGTTGAAGTTCCGCCAGCTTCCGAAGATACTCCGTCTCCTGCGTCACTTTCTGCAGCCGCTCGTAATACTGGATCGCCTTCGGGATCTGCCCCAGATGTTCCGCGGCCAGCGCGGCGGCCAGAAGCGCGTCGCGATCCCCCGGAGAAATTTTTAATATCATCTCCGCCCCTTCGATCGCCTGCACGAGCGACTCCTGCAATCGCCCCCGCGTCTCCGCCGGCCCTCCGCCCCCGGCCTCCCTCGCCTTCTCCGGCGCCGCCTTCCCGCATCCGGCCACGGCGGTCATGACCAGAATTATTCGTCCTATGAGTCCTATCCGTCCTATCTGCCCCGGTCTACTCACGCCGCCCTCCCGCCGGCGCGCCCAGCGCCGATTCGATCTCGCGCGCCAGCCGCAAAAATTGCCGCTCCCACCCATGCGCCTGCGTTCTCAAAAAGCGGCCCATGAGCGCCTCTCCCGCAGGCGACGCAAAACGCTCGGAACGGATACGCTCCGCCTCCACGCGCGTCGCGGCCGCAAGTCGCCGCAGGTCGGCCAGAAGTTGCGTCTCGTTCTCGGCCAGCACATGCTGCCGCTCCTCGATCTGCGCCCGCATCGTTTCGTCCGCCATATGCGCCGCATCCGGCGCCGGCTTCATTCGCCCAAGTTCCTGCTCCGTCCGGCGGAACGAATGCAGCAGCATCGCCTGGTCTCGCTGAAATTTCGTCAGCCGCTCATGATACGCCTCGGACTGCGGGTGCATCCGGTACAATCCCGGGAAACCGAACATCAACGCCCACACACACGCCGCCACTACCCCCGCAACCAATCCCCCCCACGTCGCCGCCGATTGAAATAAAACCCATACGCCTCGATCCGAAATCAGTGGCGCCGCCAGTCCCGCGCGCACCAGGAGCTCACCCGTTCGCGTCCGCACAAAATTCAGCTTCGTCGGCGCGCTCGCCTGCGACGGATCGGCCAACAACACGTGGTTCCCGCGGGTTGGATACAGCACGGCACGGCCCCCCGGCAAAAGACAAAATCGGTACGGCTCCGCAAGGTCCGGCCAGCGCGAGATCCGGCGTAGCGGCTGGCCCACGCTCAATTGATATAATTGCGCGCTCGAATTCATCACGTGAATCCCGCCGCCCTCCGACGAATAATCCGTCCACCCCTCTGGAAATCCTCGCTCCGAATGCGCCGCATCCGGATCGGGCGCCGCCAAAGCAGGCGGAAAACGACGGTCGAGCGGGGACAATATGTACACGCCCGTCCGGCGGAACACCGCGACCAGCGAGCGGCCCACGTACGCCGCCCCGAGCGCAACGTCCGCGCGCGCTTCGGCCGGAAGCGGAATATCGGCAAGGCGGGTCGCGTACGGACTCGAAAGCGAAACTCGATGAAGCGACCAGAATCCGATCACCGCCGCTTCTCCGCCTTCAACACCGGGACGCCCGAATAGGCCGGTCGTGTCGCTCAACAGATTCGTCACCTGGTCCGATTTCAATAACCATAAATCGTTCCCCGTCGTCGCCAGAACGCCGCCCTCGTACGGTTCGCACTGCATCCCCGATTCGTCGGCGCTGCCCGCGGCCGGGCGATCATATCCGGCGGGATAAAACCACCCTAGATCTTCACGCCAGATACCTCGCGGGCCCACCGCCACTCGCCGGCCGCTGGACGCGTCCCACGCCGCCGACATCACGGGCTCCCGCGCCAATACCGTGGCCGCCTTTGAGACGATGTCCAGTTGAATCAGGCCCTCGCTGGTCGACAATAGAACCTCGCCGCCACCGGTCGTCCCGGTGGCCGAATAGATCCTCATCTCCAGCGCACGCCGGTCCAGCGTCTTCAGAATGTCCGTCTCGCTCAGCGACCACGGCTCCGCCGAGGCGGTCGCGAGTGAAAAAAAATAAATTAACACCAGTTGGCTGCTCAGAACGGACTGCTCTCTACTCGGATTTTGTATTTCGTCACGCCCTGCGGCGGATGAAGAAAACTTACTTTGAAGGCTTTTCGTTGCCCCACTTCAAGATGCGGCGGGTCAGGATGAACGTAGGAAAAATTCTGGTCGACGACGGACCCGCTCCGGTCCATCAGAACGACCGTGATCTTTACGTACCGCGCCGGCGTCCTCAACCGGTTCTCCACTTCGCCCACGATCTGGAAGATGCCGCTGTTCAGAAGCGCCTCATAACTCACGATCGCCAGCGCTTCGCGCGCGGTCGTGTCGGCGCTGTCGATCGCGCCGCTCTCGGACGCGATCGCCCGGAGAGCGGCGGTCGCGGTCTGCACCATCCCCGTTACACCGCCGCCCCCGGACGCGCCCTTCCCCGGTCGCGCCCCCCTGGAACGCGGCGCCACCACGGTCGTTTCGTGCGGCCCCGCAAACGGTTGAAATACGATCTTCAGGATTTCTTCCGGCTTCAGGATGTACGTCCGGCGGCCGTCCTTCACCCAGAACGCGCCGTCGCTGTACCGCTCCACTTCTGTGCGTAGCACCTCGCCGGTCTTTAAATAGATCGTGTCGCCAAACGCGGGGGGAAGAATCGTCAGGCAAAATAACAGAACGGCAGGAAACCTCATCCGCCTACTTCAGAATCAGCGACTGGATTCGCACGTTCTCTCGTTCGTCATAACATCGCACGTCAACGACGGTCACGGCGCGGCCCTTGAGGTCGATCCGGCCGGTCTCCTCCATCGAGTCGAACAATCGGTCGTCCGGATCCGCCGTCTCCCACGCGCCGCCGTCGACTCGATACTCCGCGCGCGACACGCGCGAGTGCGCGTCCGTCGCGCGCCACTGCACACGGTCGCCCTCCGGTTTTACGTCCACCGACGGCGGCGTCCGGTCCAGCAGAATCAGCGGAAACTCCTGCTCGTGCGCCAACGCGTCGCCGGCGCCGTTCGAGGGCTTGTCGCTCACTTCCAGCTTGAACCGGTACGTGCCGTCCGGATAGGGTTCCGACGGAACATTCACGCTCTTGACGTTTTTCGGTTGCGTCGAGGGATCGTAGATCGGAATGAACTTCTTCGAGCCGGGGGGCTGGTAGGAGAGCTGGTATTGGAGCTGATCGTTGTCAAGGTTCGTCACGTCCCATTGAAAACGGATGTCTCGGCCGTCCGGCGCGCCGTCCTGTGAACGCACAACCTCCGCGCTCAGATTGATCAGCTTCGGATACAAATTCTGTACCCGGTACGGCAGCCGCAGCCGCCGGATCGCGCCGTCCGGCGATTTCAGCCGGAGTTTCGCTTGGAAAAATCGGCCCGTCGTCGTTGGCGCGCCGCTCAGCAACTCAAAGTCTGTCCAGCCCGAGTCGATCTCCGACGTCGCGCCCGACCGGATCCACACCTCTGTCTGATCCCGGCCCGCGCCATACGCCTCCGGCTGGCCGAGGCGCGCGGGAAATCCGGCGTCGAACGCCTTCGTCGTGTATTCTCCGCGGCGCGATGGCTCCAGCTCCAGCACCGCGGCTGGGTTCGAGGCGGCGGCAATCAGCTTCTTGCCCGATGGGCAGATGACCGAAAGATCCTTCGACGCGCTCTCATAATAAAGTCGCTCCGATCCTTGCGCCGTGATCCGGTATAAACGACCCGGGTTCGACGTCGCTACCCACACGCCGCTCCCTTCCGGCCACAGCGACAGCGCAATCGACGACTGCGAATACCACAGCTTGTGAACCCGCGATCCGTCCAGGGACATCCAGAACAGATTCCCCTCGCCCTTCCCGAACGGGTCCTGGTACGGGGGCAACGTGCTCGGCGGCTGCGCGGCCGGAGATTCCGGTTTCGCCGGCGCAGGAGGCGGCGGCGCAGGGGACTTCAGCTTCTCGCCCACAGTCTCCGCCATCGCCTCGATCGCTTTCTTTAAATCGGCGCCCAGGCCCATCTCGCCCTCTTCGCCGCCGCCTTCGCCCGGCGGGCGCGGCTCCTCCTTCGGGCCGCCCGGCGCCATCGGCGGGGGAGGAACAAAACGCCGGTTGTTCACCGCTACGGCCAGTCCCCCGTTGAACATCGCCAGCGCCTTGATCTCCGCGTCCGAAAACGAATACAACACCGTCGCGCGCGCGCCCGCGCCGCCCGCGGTCGCCTGACGGTACACCCGGCCGAGGTCGTCGCCAAAGTAGATCGCGTCGTCGCCTACCAGGAGCGCCGTTATGTTTTTCGCCTTGCCGTCCGCCTTGTGCAGCAGCTCCTTCTTCGCGGTCTTTAGATCAATCTTATAGACGGATGGAAAATGGCCGCCCAGCGCGGCATACAGTTGATTCTTGTGCGCTGCCAGGGACCATACGTAGTTCGGCGTCACGGCGCCGGTCGAAAAATCAATGAATACCGACGTCTCTCCGCGCTCTGTCACCTTGTAGATCGTCGCGGACGGCAGCGTCGCCGCATACAGGGACCGGCCGTCCGACGCCAGCGCGCTCACCGCAAAATCGCTCCCAAACCGGCTCGACATCCGCTTCGCCGCCTGCCCGTCATACACGATCAGCGCCGCCGGATACCCGGCGCCAAAATATAGTTGCTCCCGATGCGTCGCGTAGCACATCATGTACGCGGCGTCCTCCACAGCGCTTGTCCGCGTCGCTTCGTGCCCGGTCACCAGCTCCCCCAGATCGTTCAGGCCGGACCCGGAAAATTTTCCCTCCAAAAACGACGCGCTCCCCTCTACGCGCATGTCCTGCGTCGACGACCCCCACGCCACACCCGCACACAACACTATTTGTCCTATGAGTCCTATCCGTCCTATCTGTCCTGTCCTCGCCTCACTCATCGCGCCTTCCCCTCCGATTCGATCTCCACTTGCAGCCGCTGCGCGCCGTAGACGATCCACTCCGTCCCGAACGTCTCATACGCGGGCTGCATCACCATCGGCGACATGCCCTGCACGCCGCCCTGCGTCAGCCGCTGGAAAAAATTCGGCAGGTTCGGCAGCGCCTCGCCATCCTGCGTCTGGGACGGCGGCGTCTGCAGAAGCCGGATCACCAGATCGTTCCCCTTCGGACGCCGCTCCAGAATTCGCACCACTTGGTCCAGCGTCCGCGGCGGCGCCTCCGGCTGCTGAAATCCGAATCCGCCACGGATCTCAAAGTCCGCCACGCGGCCCTGAAGGCTCGGTGGAAGCGTAAACCCCGCCGTCAGGCGGCGCTCTTCTCCCTGCTGCGTCCGCAGCCGCACCGTCACCGGCACGCGCGCGCCGGGTTGAAATTTCTTCGATGTCGTCCGCACCGATGTGATCCACGCGATTCGCGATGCGTTCGCCACCTTCACGCTGAAATCAAAACTCCGAGGCACCGCTTCCTCGATCCGGTTGTCCAGCAGCATCAGGATCTCAAATAACGTCTTGTACGGGCTCGGCGTCAGATCCTCCAGCGTCACCGCCTTCTCTCGGCCCGCCACACGCATCTCGCTCCGCACCGTAAACGCCCGGTCCCCCGGCGGGCCCGCCTCCGCCGCATCCAGCGCCTCCATGAGGCCTATGAACGCAAGTAGTGGCGTCAACCGCTGCTCGCGGATCACTTCATACCGGTACGTCTCCTCGCGGCCCGTCACTTCGTTCGATACCTCCACCCTCACCGGAACCATCTGCGCGGTGCGGTTCGAATCGATCAGAATCGCTGGCTGGCGGTCCTGCACCATGCTCCCCAGCGTGCGGATCGGCGACGCCAGCTTGTACGAGATGTACGTGCTCGGCACAAACATGTGTACGTGCGCGGTCGTCGCCGGCATCGCTGTCTGCCCGATATTAAAAAATGGATGCCCGAACGCCAGCACCCGGCCGCCCGGCGATACATGCGTGACCGTCCCGATCGCCGTCATCGACAGATCCCCGCTCATGAGCTGAACCCCGATCGCACCGCCCGGAACGTACGCGCTCGGGCCGGCGCCCCGGCTTGGATCGGCGCCGCCCGAGGCCACCGGAATCAGACCGTACGGCGAAAACCACTCCTCCAGCAGATTCAATCGCCCCGGCGAAAACCCCGACACCGAAAGAATCGACGACACCGGCTTCACACCGCTCGCACCCGGACCTGCGCGACTCGGAACGCCCGACGACTCGTCCATGCCGCGCCCCGCCGCGTCCCTGCCCATGAAATCCCTCAGTGCGGAAACTCGCTGCCACGTCCGCTCCGGCTCCGCCGGCCGGTCGAGTTCCTTCAGCATGTTCTCGATCGGCGTCACGTACGCGATCGGCTTCTTGGAAAAAACCGGCCCGTACGCCAGCGCGCCCAGGAGCCGCCCGCCGAAATAAATCGGACTCCCGCTCATCCCCGCCACGATGTTCGACTCCAGCAGCTTCGGGTCCTCCATCAGGATGACCACCAGATCCTGCTTCGGAAGCCGGTTCTTCAATACCCCGACCGCCTCCACCACAAACGTCTCCGGCTCCGTCCCGCGAAACACCGTCAACCCATACCCCTGCATCCCCGCCTCGATCTCGCCCGGCGATATAAATTCGCCGGCGTGCGAGACGATCAGAAACGCCGTCAGCACCAGACAGACAGCCAGACCCATTTTTTCCACAACCCTTGAAAATTGAGAATTGAACATTGAATATTGTATATTGAATGTCCTGTTATCCACGCAACGCACCTTCCAGCTTCCCGAGCTTCTCCTGCAACTGGTCCGCTGTCTTCGCCTCCACGTTCAACCGCAACACGGGCTCGGTGTTCGAGGGGCGCGCGTTGAACCACCAGTCGTCAAATTCGATCGACAGCCCGTCCAGCTTCTCCACCTTCTTCGCGCCCGTCGAAAACTCCGTCTCCAGTCGCGTCAGCGATGCATTCGAATTCGCTACTCGGAAGTTCCGCTCGCCCGACCTCGAATATTTCAGGTACGGGCTTGCCAGCTTCGATAACGGATTCCCGGTCCGCTCCATGATGTTCATCACCAGTATCGTCGTGATGATGGCGCTGTCGGTGTAAAAATTGTCTCGGTAGTAATAATGGCCCGATAGTTCCCCCGCAAAAATCGCGCTCAGCTCGCGCATCCGCGCCTTGATGTAGGAATGGCCCACCCGGTGGATCACCGGCACGCCGCCCGCCGTTTGCACCGCCTCTCGCACCGCCCACGACGACCGCAGGTCAATCACGACCTTCCCGCCCTTCTCCTTGCGCAAAAATTCCGTCGCCAGGAGCGCCGTCACGGCGTCCGCCGCAACGGGCCGGCACTCCTCGTCCACAAACGCCACGCGGTCCGCGTCTCCGTCAAACGCCACCCCTAGGTCCGCCTTCTGCTCCTTCATCTTCCCGATCAGCGCCTGCAGGTTCTCCGCTTTCATCGGGTCCGCCGTATGGTTCGGAAACTTCGCGTCGGGCTCAAAATATAGTTTCGTCACCTCATGCCGCATCCGGTCCCACACGGGGCCGCTGTCCACGCCGCCCATCCCGTTGCCGGCGTCCACCACGATCTTCAGCTTCCGGCCCGGGGCCTTCGGCTCCTCTTTCCACGAATAGACGTAGTCGTGGTACTCCTTCGTGATGTTCCGCCGGTGCCGCTCCCCGGTCTCGTCCGACGTCGGTAGCTCCCCGCGCGCGATCATCGCCTCGATCTGCCCGAGCCCGGTGTCGTAACTGATGGGCTTGGCGTCCTCCTGCGATATCTTCAATCCATTATACTCCGATGTATTGTGAGACGCGGTCACCTGCACGCCGGCGTCGTAACCGTAATTCGCAATCCCAAAATAATTCATGGGCGTCGAACATAACCCGATCTCGATCGTGTCGCACCCGCCCTTCCGCAATCCCTCCCCGACGGCCGCCGCCAGCGCCACGCTCCCCTCGCGCATGTCTCGGCCCACCACGCACGTCGTCGGTGACAGAAAATTCGCCAGCGCCAGCCCGACCCGCTCCGCAATCTCCGGCGTGATCTCCTTCGGATAGATCCCTCGTATGTCATAAGCATGAAATATCCCAGCCACGCTCTATTACCTCCTCTTATTTCTCCCTTGCCCTCCCTCACCCCTCCCCCCTTGTGGGGGAGGCTGGGTGGGGGGTTTCTCTTTTCTCTACTTCCTTTCTCTATCTCCCCTCCGTCGTCCCGAACAGTTCCGGCGCCTTCTCAGGCGTCTCTCGACCCAGATACCGGTACGCCGTCGCGGTCGCCACGCGCCCTCGTTGCGTGCGCTCCAGTAGTCCGCTCTGGATCAAAAACGGCTCGTACACGTCGCTCAACGTGTCCGATTCCTCTCCCACCGCCACGGACAACGTATCCAATCCCACCGGACCGCCGTGAAATTTGTCCACCAGGGCTTGCAGAATGTTCCGGTCCATCGGATCAAGTCCCAGCCCGTCCACCTCAAGCGCCGTCAGCGCCAGCTCCGACATCGCCTTCGTGATCCGGCCGTCGCCCTTCACTTGCGCAAAATCACGCACCCGCCGAAGCAGCCGGTTCGCCACGCGCGGCGTGCCGCGCGCTCGACGCCCGATCTCGTCCGCTCCAGCGTCGTCGATCACTACGCCCAACAGCTTCGCCGATCGCTTCACGATCTGCACCATTTCAGATACTTGATAATAATTTAAGTGCGCGTCCACGCCAAACCGCGACCGCAGCGGCGCCGTGATCAGGCCGGTCCGCGTCGTTGCGCCGATCAGGGTGAATCGAGGCAGCGTCAGCTTCAGCGTCTGCGCCCCGGCCCCCTGGCCGATCACAATGTCCAGCTTGTAATCCTCCATCGCCGGATACAGGATCTCTTCCACCACCGGCGGCATCCGGTGAATTTCGTCGATGAACAACACGTCACGGTCCGCAAGCTGCGTCAGAATCGCAGCCAGATCCCCGGGGCGCTCCATCACCGGGCCCGACGTCGTTCGAATCGTCACCCCTAGCTCCCCGGCTAGAATGTACGCCAGCGTCGTCTTGCCCAGACCGGGCGGCCCGTACAACAACACGTGATCCAGCGCATCGCCGCGACGCCGCGACGCCTCCACAAAAATCTTCAGGTTCGACTTCAACTTCTCCTGCCCCACAAACTCCTCAAACCGCACCGGACGCAGCGCACGGTCCTCCGTCACATCCTCCTCACGCCCGGGCGACAACACGCTCGACGCACGCACATCCCTCTTCGACGTGTTCATCTTCAAAAATAGTACAACCGCTTCGTCAACTGCGTGATCTCGTCGTCCGCCGACCGAAGACGCCTTGCGAGAGATTGCGAGATGCCCAGAAATATCTTCGCGGCGATCTTCGGATGCGTCGCCACCAGCGCGTCCACCTGCTGGCGGCCCATCACCGCCAGCTCCGTGTCCACATACGCCGTCGCCGTCGCCGTGCGCGGGCTTTTGTCCAGGACAGAGATCTCCCCCATCAGCTCCCCACGGCCCAGGCGCGCCAGTCGGGTGGCGTTCGCTTCGTCCACGCCCTTCTCGATCTGCACCACGCCCCTTAATACAAAATAGACTTTGTTCCCGGGATCTCCCTCTCTGAAGATGACCTTACCCGCTGGATAGCTCTCCACCTTGAATTGCGGCGCCAACGCCCCGCGCTCCTCGGGCGTCAACCCACGCAATACCTCAAATAATTCTAGCTGCTCTGCGGTGATCTGCGCCGCCACGTCTCACCTCCCGACCCCTTCTACCAATTCCCTCACCGGCGTGCAAGCTCTCCAACCTGCCGCTCATCCCTTCCGTTCCGCCGCCACCACTCGCACGACACCCCCGCCAATCTCCAACGCCTCGATTCGGCCCCCACGCCGGCTCATCGATTCCAGAAGCTCCTTGATCTTCACCGCCGCGGTACGCTCCGGCCACTTGATCCGGCGACGCTGATAGGTCGGCGCCATGAATCGCCGATGTTCCTTGTGACCGCGCGCGAATATTCTTCGCAACCTCTCTATCTCACCTCGACGCAAATAATCTAGGGCCTTCGTCAGATCCCCCACGTACGCCTCCAGCGCCGTCGCCACGCACGCGGCGTTCATCTCGCATATCCGCGCCCACGAATCCGGCGACGCCCCCGAAACTCGCACCAGGTCCCGGAACGATCCCGCCGCCAGATCCTCCAATACCGCACGGCCCGCGCGCGCCGACGTCCCGGCCGTCAGCGTGTAGGACAATACATGCGGAAGATGGCTGATCATCGATACCGCCGCGTCATGCGATTCCGCGCTCAGCGGGGCCACGCGCATCTCCAGGCGCGACAGGAGCTCCATCAAACGTAAATACGCCTCCCCGGGCATGTCCTCCGTCACCGTCATCACCCACGGCGTGCCTCGAAAGAGGTCCGCCCGCGACGACGCAAATCCCGATCGCTCCGACCCCGCCATCGGATGGCCACCGATGAAATGCGCTCGGCTCCCGAGATGCCGTCGCGCCGATTCCAGAATCGGCCCCTTCACCGAACTCACATCCGTCACGATCGGCCGCCGCTCGAGGTGCGCCGACAGATCTCGAAACACACCTTCGCATCTCTCAATCGGAACCGCCACCACTACCAGTTCGCACGCGCCCATCCCCGAAATCGGAACGCATCGGATACCCGCCGCACTCGCCATCCTCTCGGCACGCGCATCTCTATCGTACCCCACCACCTCTATCCCATCCAGCCCCTTCAACGCCCGCGCCATCGACCCCCCAATCAATCCCAGCCCGATGACCCCCACGCTTCGGATCGCCCGGATCCGCCGGCGCCCAACTCCGCCCTTCCCACGCACGACCGCCCCCGCGCTCACATCCGCATACGACCCCAAAAACTTCACCTCAACCTCTTTCCTCGACAGCGCGCGCACCGCCTCCCCCAGCGTCGCGTCCTTGATGTGCCCGCTCGCGTCGATGAAAAAACAGTACCGCCCCAGCCGCGTCTTCAACGGCCGGCTCTCGATTCGGCTCAGATTGATCCCTCGCGACGAAAACTCCTGCAATAACTCCACCAAACTCCCGGGTAGGTCACGCTTCGGCGTCAATACCAGGCTCGTCTTGTCCGCGCCCGTCGGCGCTCCCTCCAATGCCTGTCTCGGCGCGCGCGCCAAATAAACAAACCGCGTCACCGCGTCCTTCACGTCTTCTATCCCGCGCGCCACCGCAACGAGACCGTACAGATCGCCCGCCTTCCTCGACGCGATCGCGCCCACGCCGGCCTGCGGACTCGACCGCAACCGCTCGCACGCCTCGGCCGTCGACAACGTCACCCGCGTCCCCAATCGGCGCCGCCCAATGAATCGCCGGCACTGCGCCAGCGCGTGCGGATGGCTCATCACCTCCTTCAACCGCGATCCGCTCAAACTCGCGGGCATGAAAACGTCAAAATGGATCGGCAACAAAACTTCCGCCGCAATCCGGATCCCTCGCCGCCCGAACGCCAGCCCGTCCAGTGTCGCGGTCACCGCACCCTCAATGGAATTCTCGATGGGAACTACCCCGGCCTCCACTTCCCCCGTCTCCAGCCCATGAAACACGTCCGCCACAGACGAATAGGCCTTCGCCTCCATCCCCCGGACCGCCGCCAGCCGGTCCACCGCCTCATGCGTAAACGTCCCCGCAGGCCCCAGATACCCGACGCGCCCCCTCACGACTGCCTCCCGACTGCCCATGCCCCCGACCTTACTTTGAACTTTATCTCCTTTCAATTTTCATGCTGTAAATCTTTCCTCTGTCTTTTTTCCATACTCATGGTATACTCCCCCCATGGCTGTCTTCGTACTCACAGACAACGGTACCGACACCATTAAAGTCTCCTTCCCGTTCGACAAGGCGCTTCTGCCTCTCATCAAAAGTATCCCCGGCAGAATGTGGGACTCCGATGACAAATTCTGGTCCATCCCTAAAACTTCTGACGTCCTCCGGCAGTTCCTCCAAACCTTCTCCGGACATCAAATCCGTATCTCTCCTGCGCTCGATCACCTCCTTCAGCCCGAACGGCCTCCTGCGCTCGCCGTCGCCACGGCCGTCGCAGAACCGACCGACCGGCGCCAGGGCCTCAAGGACCGCCGCATGTCTTCTGTGCGCTCTCCTTCAACCGACAGACGCCTCGCCGACCTCGCTGAACACGTCTCTCGTCAGCTCCGCATCCGTAAGTACAGCCCTCACACGGTCAAACTCTACAAAAACATCATCGCTGACTTCTCTCGCGCCTTCTCTCGCCCCATCCGGGAATTGTCCAACGACGACCTGACTCAATATATCCTCCATCTCATCGAACAAAGACACGTCTCCACTTCCAGAGTCTCCCAGGTCGTCAGCGCACTCAAATTCCTCTACGATAAAATATTCGACCGCAAAGATCTCGTGTTCAAACTCGACCATCCTCGCAAAGATAAAAAACTTCCCTCGGTCCTCGATCGCGACGACGTCATCGCCATCCTCGCCGCTACTCGCTCACCCAAACACCGCCTCCTCCTCGAAATCATGTACTCTTCGGGCCTCCGCGTCTCCGAAGTCGCACGCATCAAAATCATGGACATTAACCTCTCCGACCTCTCCCTCACGGTCAGAGCCGGCAAAGGCCGAAAAGACCGCCAGACGATGTTGTCTGATAAATCATTGAACCTCTTAAATGTCTTCATGGAGGGCAAAAACGCAGATGACTTCCTGTTCGATGGCCTCCACCCGCACCACCCCATCTCCCCTAGAACCATCCAACACATCTTTAACCAGGCTCTCATCCGTTCTGGTATCAAAAAGAAAGCTTCTTGCCACACCTTCCGCCACAGCTTCGCCTCACACCTGAACATGGGCGGCACCGCCATCAACTACCTAAAAGACCTCTTGGGTCACAAAGACATCAAAACCACCGAAATCTACACCCATCTCAACATCTCCACAAAAAAACAAATCAAAAGCCCCTTCTAATGCCCCACCCCCTTGCGGGAAAACCGCCCCAACCCAGACCCCTCCCGCAACCAAGCCCAAATCCCCACCCTTTCCCCAAACATATATGCCCTCCCTCCCCATCAACCCCCGGCCATAACCAACAGACTTTCCCGCCACCTCTTGCTGGAGTGAAGAAGTTATCCGCCATGTGCCGCCCCGAGAAGTTTCAAGAATCCAGTATTCTGATTCGGGAAATGAAAACGTTAGACGACATGCCAGACCTAATGGACGGCCGACATCGTGTCGGCCGTGAAACGCTATGAACAAAAAAGAGAAATTTGCCAAGTACGATAAAGATTCGATAATTATCCATAAATCATTCGTTGATACAGATGGGGTACAAAAATATGAAATCAGCCATCGGATGAATTACCAAATAATCACACAAGAAGAAATGAACTTACTAAAGACCTATCCACTCGACGATTATTCAAGCGAAGAATTAAAGATGATCTTTGAGGTCGTTTCTAGAACACACAGAAATAGAGGATTTGACCTCGCAGGCTACCATTTTAAAAACGCTAAGGATTTTGGTTCGTATTTCGATAATCTAGTTCCTATTTCAAATGAAAAATATGGAGATATTATATTTGATTCACTCGATATGGAAAGTTTTTTTAGAAATCCCCTAAAGAATGAAAATGTTTTGCAAGATATCAAACTGATGAATCAAAAGGCCAACTATCCCTCAGAGACGATCCCGGGAACATCTATCGAAATAATCAATTTCTCACGATGCCCAAAATGCGCGACTGTATATTCTCTTGCGCAGCTCAACGAATATTATTCCCATCCTGATATTCCTCCGGATGTTGAAAGACAGGTCGTATTTCGAACCGATACTCGATTCAAATGCAAACAATGCAAAGTCTATTTCAAACCGCGGTTGGTTGTCTCTGATGGTACACCGAAGGCCGACATGCAGTTCCTCTGCAAACTTCAAACGGTCCATTATATAGAACTATTTTACCAAAGTCAGTTTAAGCAAAGGGTGTTGGCTTCGAATAAAGAGAATTTTGTCTGGCATAGAGACATACAAAAATATCAACTGAAAATTGACGTGGATTTCTCTGATCTATCTCCCAAACCCGCCTTAATAACAAATTTCATTCGACATACACCACCAAATGACGTTGCAAAGCTTCTCGCAAAAAGCGTGGATGATTTATCATTGTTTGGAGAACTCATGGACCTGACCAGGAAAGGACTCATTTATGATCGTAGATGATCTCTTGTCAGATAACCATGAATCAGTTTCAAAAATCCTGATAATGATTCAAGAAACGGCGGGGCGGCACACGGCGGATAACTTGGCGTTGCCGGCGGGCGGCATTCGCCGCCCTCACCCGCGCCTGATCATCTGGGGGCGCGGGTGCGGCAACGCCTGGTCGTTATACGTCATGTGTCCCCCCCAGACCCCCCCGGATGGGATAGGATTATTGAGCTTAAAAACATAGATATGGAACTGCAGATTTTAAAAACAGATTCAGATTATGGAGATAAATTCATATTCCACCCCGAGGGAGACGAGACGATATTTTCGGAGAGGAGGCCACGCTCACAGGAGCTTTCGACGCGCGGCCAGAAGGTTTTTACAAAAAAGAAATTTTTTCTGACATAGGAGATAAAATTCATATTTACCCTCATCGTCGTCCTCTGCGGTTCGACGAAACGTGGTCGGTTGATCTGATGTCTATGGGATTTAGATAAACACATATTTTAAAACTATAGGACAGGCAGGTAAAAACATGGCGATTAAACTTCAGATAAAACCAGAGCCCGGCTGGGGGGGACACACGACGTATAACTTAGCGTTCCCGGCGGGCGGCAT